>Ga0316603_10002260_pt1 | contig 10530 bp, 10 predicted proteins | sample OWC_soil_day10_n_FD_207649 | JGI IMG/M metagenome (GOLD analysis project Ga0316603, IMG submission 207649) | Wetland soil microbial communities from Old Woman Creek delta, Ohio, United States - OWC_soil_day10_noCT | ecosystem: Environmental > Terrestrial > Soil > Wetlands | place: USA: Ohio...
GGGTTCGGTCAGCGTGACAGGTGCTCCGCCCCTCAACGACACCTTGAGGATCTTCGGGTACGACCAGAACGCGATCCACTGGCCGTCGGGGGAGAACGACGGCATGCACGCCCCCAAGGTGCCCTGAAATGCCGTAGCCTCTGAGCCGTCCAGCGGGCGCACGTAGAGCACCCCCTTCTCCATGCTCCCGTCCGGGCTGGCACTGAAGGCGATGGTCCTGCCATCCGGCGAGAGCGCGACCTCGGTGAACATCGGGCCCATCGCACTTCGGCTCATCTGCTGACCGGACGGGAAATGAATGACCTCCGGCTCGCTCGCGGCAGGCTTCGCCTGATTCGGGCCCTGCGGGGACCCGCTCGGAACGGCCGCGGTCAACAAGACGAGGGCGATGACGGCCGTTGCCCTGGCGGCGGTACGGTCGAGCATGGACACCACCTCTCAACGGAACTGGAACCCTGCGGATCTTGCGTGTGCGACGGGTTCGAGGAGGGCGTCCCGACGGTCGTCGAGGCGCGGGGGGCACCCTCGGTTCGTCCTGACGTGAGGCCGCCGAATTGGCGAGTGCGGACGCCTCGGGCGCCCGGAGGCCGGTGGTATCTCGGGAGGGCTTCAGTCTACGCCTGTCGAGCGATCCGCACAAGGCGTCTTTCTTGCCAGGAGTCTCTCTGGCCGAGGGACCGAGCGGAGAGCGTCTGCCCTGTCACGCTCACTGCCACGGTCGTTGCACGGTCACCTGCCGGAGTCCCTCTGCCGGGCAACAATCCGGCTCGCGAACCCCGGCCAACGGGTTGTCGGGGCCTTCGTCGATGCTTGCAGCAGAGGAGTCAAGGGCGGGAGATGACACGATGAGCAGGCACCTTCGTCCCGTGCCCGTCGCCGGGCTGGTCCTGATTCTCGCGTCGCTGGTCGCCGCGCAGTCGCTGGCGCCGTCCGGCGGGACGTTCGCCGTCCGGGTCGACGCCGGCGCGCGCGTGACGATGCGCGACGGCTGTGGCGGGCGCTTCCGGCTCACCGCGCTGATCGAAGAAGCGTCGGTGGTCGAGCGCATTCTGCGCCATCTGCACCTGCCCACAGAGGTCCCCGCCCCGCCTCTGCTCGGAGCCTGCTCGCTTGGCCAGGACCCGGACGTCGCGGTATTCAACTCATATGCGTGATCGGCGCGCGCAGGTGCCGCGTCGCCGGAGGTCCGCCCATCGGCGCGTGCGGCCGACGGTCGTCCGAGCCGCACGCGTTGGCGCTGAGGAGGGTCAGCGCGAATGTAGCGCGAATGTCGTTGACAACTCCGGCGCAGCACCCATAGTGAGCGCTGCATCTAGGCTATCTCGGCTGGAGCCCGGGGGCTTCCCTTCGACCTTGCTCAGGGCGGGCAGTCCCCGGCCGGCCACCGCAATTCGACACCCTGATCGACCAGCCGCCGCTGGTAGTCGGCGAGCAGGGCCGGCGTGTCTCTCACGGCGTGCAGGCGCACGCGCCGCGCGGACGCGAATGCCACCAGCGCGCCCGCGGCCTCGCCGATGTTCCACTCGACCGGGTGCAGCCGGTAGCAGCCGTTGGTGACGTGGGTCGTGCCGATGTTCTTGCACGCCGGCACGAGGTTCTCCACGCGGACGGGCAGCAGCGCTCCCAGCGGGATCTGGAACGGCAGCGAGGCGACGTCGACGTAGTTGTCGCCGGCCGAGGTCGGGTGCAGGTCGATCCGGTAGCTCCCGATGCCGACCGAATCGGGATAGTCGAGCGCCGTGACGCGGTCCGCCGGCACACCGGTGGCGGCGGCGCGCGCCTCCGACCCGCAGTGCTGCTCGAGGATCGTCGTGATCGCCTTGATGCGCCGTGCCTCGCGGACGTAGGGGTACTTCGCGAGGCCGTCCGCGGTGCCGACCACGTCCCCGCGCAGCCGCAGCTCGCGCCACCCCGCCCTGCCGTCCGGGCGCGGCGCCTCCGTCTGCAGCCAGTAGAGCAGCGACAGGCTCAACTGCGTGGCGCCCTCGACGTGGCGCCACCGCTCCTCCCGGCTCACCCCCACGAGGTTGCCGCGCAGGTAGTCGTTCTGCGGCCAGTTCACGGTCGACAGGTCGCCCGCGTACGTGTCCGGCAGGAAGTTGGACCGGCTCGCGATCCGGCGGTAGCGCCACAGGTTGAAGAGGTCGCTTCGCTGATCGCCGGCGGGATCGAAGGCGTACTGCCTCGGCGCGAGCGTCTGCGGATGGCTGCTGGCGAGCGCGAGCAGGCGGCCCGTCCACGGAGGCGTGAGCCGCGGCACGTAGTCGCGCCAGAAGGCGTAGTCCCTCGGCCGCTCGATCGTGTGGTCCGAGCCCGGCACGAAATCCATGACGAAGACCGCCGTGAACGCCTGCTGGTTCGCCGCGTTCGCCTTCTCCGGCATGTGCGGTTCGCCCGTGGCCCCCCGGCCTTCGCACCCGGCGACGAACTCGGTGCCCGTCAGGGGCAGGAGGTCGCCCAGCTCGGTGGCGTCGATGAAGAACGGCGCCTCGAGCACGCGCTCGTTTCCCGTGCGGAGGCTGCGGGCCGTGACGGCACGGACACGGCTGCCCGCCACGTCGGCCGCGGCCGCGGCATGTTCGAGGAACAGCGTGAGGCGGCCGGTGGCGACGTGCGGGGCCAATAGCCCCTCGAGCACCGCCAGCGCCACCCTCGGCTCGTGGCACAGCCGCGAGACCGCGCCATCGCCGGGACTCAGGTCCGCACGCGCGCGAGCCGCGTCGGTGAGCGGGTAGTAGCGGCGGTAGTAGTCGCGGATGCCCGTGCGCAGGTCGCGGTACCATCGGGTCGAGCCGTGCGTTTCGATCCACTGGTGTTCGTCGGGCGGCACGGCCTGCTGCGTGAGCTGCCCGCCCACCCAGTCGGTCTCCTCGGTCAGCGCCACGCGCAGGCCTGACCGGCACGCCGCCAGCGCCGCCGCGACACCGCCCAGCCCGCCGCCGGCGATCACCACGTCGAAGCGCCCAGCCGCGGCCGCACCCGGCTCCGCCGCCAGGCGGTTGAGGCGCGGCAGCATCAGTGCGGCACCGCCCGCCGCGCCGCACGCGGTCATCCGGACGAAGTCGCGTCTCGTCAATGCCGTCACCCGGCGTCCTACCTGATGGCTTTCGGCACCTCGGCCCACATCCACCCGCGCAGGTCACCGGCGGCGAATCCCGTGGCCCGGTCCTCAGGATACGCGGCAGCGAGGGTTGCCCCGATGTGTCGACGAACCTCGTCCGCGGCACCGTGGCACCTCGTGCACGCTTCGGCGGTGCCGATCGGCCGCAGCACGCCCACACGGTCGCCGAGATCGACGATCCTGATCTGTTCAGATGACGCTTTCGCGGCGGAACTGCCTTCGACGACCACGCGGGCCCATGGCCGGGGCGCGTTCGCGGGGTTCCGAAGGCGATGGCTCGTCCGGCCCAGCTCGATGCCCTGCTTCCTCGCAACGGCGTCGGCGATGGTGCGAGCGTCCGTGCGGCAGACCTCCACGGCCGCCGCCGGGCCGCCGCCATCCATGGCCGCCTTCAGCTTCGCGAGCAGGGCCGACTGCAACTCGTTCATGGCCTGCTCCGCTCTCGCGATTTCGACGAGGTACGGCGACTGCTGCGGCCCGCCTCCGGAAGCCGGGACGGTCACCGCCGCCACGGCACCCGCCGCGGCGAGCGCGACGACGGCGACGGGATGGCCAGCGCGGCGATGTCTCATGGGCCCAGTCTCCAGGGGCTTGCGATGCAGCGACTCCGGCGATGGCCGGCGGCGGCCTCATCATCGCACAGTCGGCCTGCCTCAGAACGTCTCATGGCATTTTCACGTCTTCCTCAGGACAATCCCGCGGGCGGCGCGTATATTGGGTATTAGCGGGACGCGATGGGGAGGTGCGCCGTGCGCGTTCATGCGGCGTTCGGTCGTGGGCTGGCGCTGGCCGCCGCCGCGATGCTGACTCCGCACGGGGGCCTGTCGGCCCGGTCGGAGCCCTCGTGGACGTTCCAGCAGAACGGCCCCGCCTATGTGTACACGCTGACGTTGACATCCGCCCTGCCTGCGGACCTGCTCCTGGACGTCCTGTTCCAGCCCCGGCACGTCGCGGCGTTCTCCAAGTCGGCCGGCCGCCTCGTCGTGTTGAAGGAAGACGGGCCGGTGAATGACATCCGCTTCGACACGCGGCGGCTGATCTTCAAGTGCTCGTCGACGTTCAGGCGCACGCTCGACCGGGAGGCCGGCACCATCGAGATCGAGATGATCGGCTTCAAGGCCGGCTGGGGCAAGCTGGCCCCCCACGCGCGGTCGTCGCACGCTCGCTACACGGTGACCGATCGCGGCGACAGTCGGGAGGTCGTCTACCGCCAGGACGTCGAGACCGACAAGCCGGTGTCCGGGTACAGCCTCCGTCTCCTCCGAAAGTCGATGGGGGAGTTCGCGCGCGACCTCGGCGAGTACCTGCAGCGGGCCGACCTCGCGCGCAGCGCCAGTGGAGCCTTGGACGTCAAGCGGTAGAGGGCGTTCGATGTCCGCCTCCGTCCTTCAGCAGCTGCGTCTCTACGCGCCCTATGCGTGGAAGTTCGCCGTCCTCCGGCAGGCGGACCCGCTCATCTACGGTCTCGCGATCACGGACCGCTGCAACCTGTCGTGCGAGGGGTGCCGCGTGTCGAACACGGGGCGTCCCGACATGAGCTGGCGGCAGGTCACCGATGCGCTGGCGGGCGCGTTCGCCAGGGGGTGCCGCGCCGTCTACCTCTCCGGCGGCGAGCCGACGCTCTGGCGCGACGGGGCCCGATCGATGGAAGACATCGTCGACGAGGCAAGGCGGCTCGGCTTCTTTCTCGTGCACGTCTACACCAACGGGCTGCAGGGCCTCGAGACGTCGGCCGACATGGTCTGGGTCAGCATGGACGGACTGCCCGGCACCTTCGAGACCCGCCGGGGGCCGTGTTTCGAGCGGGTCGAGCGCGCCGTCCGTGCCGGCGCGCACCCGAGGGTGGCGGTGATCTACACCGTCGACCGGCGGACCGCCGCGGGGATCGGGCCCTTCCTGCGATGGGTGCGCGACACGGCGCTGCCCGTGTTGGGCGTGATGTTCTATTTCCACACGCCGTACTACGGGCGAGACGAGCTGTTCCTGTCCGCCGCGGAGCGCGCCCCGTTCATCGACGAGCTCCTCGCGCACGTCCGGAGCGGCCTGCCCGTGCTCAACTCCAGGAGCGCGCTGCGCGCCCTGCGGGCGAACGCCTGGGCGCGCCCGATGGGACTCGCCCGCGTCGCGGACGTGGACGGCGAGTGGGTGTGCTGCAGGGCGTCGGCGGCGCCGGGAAACGTCTGCGCCGATTGCGGCTACGCGGCCTGCACGGAACTGGTCATGGCGCAGCGGCTGAGGCCGAGCGCCGTGCTCAACCTGCTGAGGTACTGGTGATGCCGGCGCCGCTCCCGTTGAGGCGGCTGGCCACCGGCCTCGTCCGCCGCGCGCTCGTCGGCGCCGGACAGCGCTGGCAATTCGACCCGCCGCCACCGGGCTGGGCGCCGCCGCGCCTCGAGCGGACCTCGCTCTACCTGCACGTGCCCTTCTGCCGGCACGCGTGCCCGTACTGTCCCTATACGAAGATCCGGTTCGACGAGACGCTCGTGGGCGGGTTCACAGTGGCCGCGCTCGCCGAAGTCGACTGGTGGGCCGAGACCGCCGGCGGCTGCGACATCACCAGCGTCTACATCGGCGGCGGGACGCCGACACTGGCGCTGGACAGCGTCGCTGCCGTGATCGACCGGGTCCGGAGCCGGTTCAGGCTGACCGGAAGCATCGCGATCGAGACCAATCCCGCTGACGTCGACGCGGCCACGGTGACCCGGCTCCGAAACATGGGCGTCGCGCTCGTGTCGCTCGGCGTGCAGTCGTTCCACGAGACGCACCTGAAAGTGATCGGCCGGACGTACCCTCCAGCGGCGGCCGAGGCCGCCCTCGGCCGGCTTGCGTCCGCGGGCTTCGCGTCGGTCAACGCCGACCTGATGTTCGCCCTGCCCGGGCAGACGGTCGGCGAACTGCTGGCCGACCTTGACCGTGCCGCCGACTGTGGTGCCGACCAGATCACCACCTACCCGTTGTTCACCTTTCCGTACACGCCGGTCGGGCGCTACCTGCGGTTGAGGGATGTCAGGCTGCCGAACTTGCGGGCGCGCCGCAGGCAATACCGGGCGATCTGCGGCTGGAGTGCACGCCGCGGCTTCGACCGCGTATCGGTGTGGGGATTCAAGAAGGGCAGCGCGCCCCGCTACTCCTCCGTCACGCGCGCGGGGTACATCGGCATCGGCCCCGGCGCCGGGTCGCACCTGCCGGGGGGATTCGCCTTCAACAGCTTCGACTACGGCTCGTGGTCCCGGACCGCGCTGTCCGGCGGGCCGACCGTGGCGCTCTGGATGCCCTTCTCGCCGGAGCTCAGCGGCTGGTGGTGGCTGTACTGGCGCCTCTACGACACGCGCATCCCGCTCGATCAGCTGGGCGGCACGCTGGGACGGGACGCCTCGCGGGTGCGGTCGTGGCTGCGGGCCGGCGAACTGGCCGGACTCGCGTCGCAGCGCGACGGCACGATGACGCTGACCGACGCGGGCGCCTTCTGGCTGCACCTCGCCCAGAACTACTTCGCGCTCGATTACGTGAACACGCTCTGGACCGCCGCGCGCCGTGAGCCCTGGCCGGCTGCGGTCAGCCTGTAGGCGCCGGCCGGAGCGGACGCGCCCGCGCGAGGCCCCGGGCCCGCCGGGGGCCGAAGCGTGGTAGCATTTCCAATCCCGTCACTTCGAGCAGGAGGAGCCCCCCGTATGAAGCGCTGTGCCGTCGCCGTTGTCGTTCTGGCCCTGGTTGCCGCGGGTTGCGACGAGACCTTGAACCCTGCGACCCCGACGCCCGGCCAGGTGACGCTCGTGTCGATGCTCTCCGGCGCCGCGAACGTGCCCCCGGCGTCCAGCCTCGAAGCCGGCAGCGCCGGCACGCTCTCGGTTAGCATGGTTCCCGCGGCCGGCGGCGCTTACACCGCGGACTTCTCCTTCCAGATTGGCGGGCTCGTCAAGGCCGGCGTGCTGCCGGCGCCGCTCAACGGAGGGTCGGTGATCGTGGCCGGGTACGTGCACCAGGGCGCCGCCGGCTCCGTCGGTCCCCCGGTCGTGCAGCTGCCGATCTCGCTGCAGGCCCCGATTGTCACCCCGGACGGCAGCGCGGTCCTCACGATCTCGAACGTCGCCGTGAGCGCCAGCGCGGCCACCGCGATCCTGTCCAACCCGTCCGGGTTCTACTTCAACTTGTACTCGGCCCTGAACCAGAACGGCGTGGCCCGCGGCCAGCTCGCCAAGCAGTAGGACGGGCCGCCGATCTATACTTGGCCGGCCACGATCGACCGGAGTGTCCTGCCCTCGCGTCGTGGCTCGGGAGGCCGCATGCGACAGTGGGCCGGCGTCATCTGCCTCGGCGCACTTCTCACCGCCAGCGCGGGCGCATCCGCCCAGCCGGTTCAGGGTGAAGCGCCGCTGAAGTGGTTCAAGGGCAACACCCACACGCACACGCTCAACAGCGACGGTGACAGCATGCCTGACGACGTGGTGCGGTGGTACCGGGAGCAGCGGTACCACTTCCTGTTCTTCACGGACCACAACGTCGTCACGCCGGTCGAGGGTCTCAATGCCACCGCCGGCATGCCGGAGCGCTTTCTCATCATCCGGGGCGAGGAGGTCACGGACCAGGCCGCCGGCAAGCCCGTACACCTCAACATGCTGGGCGGCGAGGGCGTCATCGCGCCCCAGGGCGGAGAGCGTGTGGCGGAGGCGCTGCGGCGCAACGTGGCGGCCATCACGGCGGCACGGGGCGTCATCTCGATCAACCACCCCAACTTCGGGTGGGCGATGTCGGCGGACGATCTGGCTGGCGGAACGGGCGCCCACCTGATCGAGATCCACAACGGCCACTTCATGGTGAACAACGCCGGCGGGGGCGGGCAGCCCGGCGCCGAGGTCCTGTGGGATGGCATGCTGAGCGCCGGGATCCGGATCTTCGGCGTGGCGAGCGACGACCTGCACCAGTTGAAGCAGCCGTGGGCGAAGGCTTCGGCGAGACCCGGCCAGGGATGGGTCGTCGTCCGCGCCGCGCAGCTCACCGCCGAGGCGATCCTGTCGGCGCTCGCGTCCGGCGACTTCTATGCGTCGACCGGCGTCGAACTCGCCGACATCCGGACCACGGACCAGCGGCTGACGGTGACCGTGAAAGAGCAGTCGTTCGCCAAGTACACAATCCAGTTCATCGGCCAGGGCGGACGGCTTCTCAAAGAGGCCGTCGCCAGCCCCGCGCAGTACGACATCACCGGCCGCGAAGGCTACGTGCGGGCCAGGGTCCTCGATTCGAACGGCCAGACGGCCTGGACGCAGCCCGTGTTCGTGGCGGCCCGCTGACGCGGTCGGGCCCGGGCGCGCCTCAGAGCATGCCCAGCTGCAGCTTTGCCGCGTCCGACATGCGCTCGGGGGACCAGGCTGGTTCCCAGACGACCTCCACGAAGGCATCCGTCACGCCTTCGACGCTGCGCACCCTGCGCTCCACCTCGAGCGGCAACGCCTGCGCGGACGGGCAGCCTGGAGCGGTGAGCGTCATCAAGACCTGCACGCGGCGTTCGCTGTCGATGTCGATGCCGTAGATGAGGCCCAACTCCCAGATGTTCACGGGGATCTCGGGGTCGTACACCGAACAGATGGCGTCGATGATGCGGGGACGCAGCGAGAGATCGAGGACGGGATCGGCCGTCATCGCCGCCCCTCCTGCGCCAGCAGGCCCGGCAGCCTGGACGCGACCAGGCGATCGAGTTCAGCGCGAACGGGCTCGAGGCCGATCCGGCCGGTCACGTCCGTCGCGAAGGCCCTGACGAGCAGGCTTTTCGCGTCGTCGAGGCCGATGCCCCGGGTGCGAAGGTAGAACAGCGCGTCCTGGCTCAACTGCCCGACCGTCGCGCCGTGCGTGCACTTGACGTCGTTGGCGAAGATCTCGAGCTGCGGTTTCGTGTTGATCTGCGCCTCGTCCGAGAGCAGCAGCGCCTTGTTCGTCTGCTTCGCGTCGGTCTTCTGCGCGTCCGGCCGGACGCGAATCCGCCCGTTGAAGACGCCCCGGGCCCGCCCTGCGAGGATGCCCTTGTAGAGCTCGTGGCTGGTGCCGTGCGGCCTGGCGTGGTCGATGTCCGTGTGGTTGTCGATCAACTGGTTTCCGCCGGCGAGATAAAAGCCGTTGAGCGTGCACTCCGCGCCCTCGCCGCCGAGCACGGCCAACGCGTCGTGCCGGGCGATCCGGCCGCCCAGCGCGAACGCGTGCGACGAGGAACGGCTCGATCGGCCGAGGCGAAACTCCGTGCGGCCGATGTGGAACGTCGACTCGGACTCGCGCTGCACCCGGCAGTGTTCCAGCACGGAACCGTCGCCCACGACAACCTCGGTGACGGCGTTGGTGAAACCGCTCGCGGACCCGAGGCTGCCGAACGTCTCGACCAGCCTCGCCTGGCTGTTGCGGCCGAGCCGCACGAGCACCCGGGGCGCGGACATCGCCGGCGCGGGCGTGGCCGTCGACAGGAACACCACCTGGATGGGCAGGTCGGCGACGGTGTCGTCGGCCAGGGTGACGAGCGCGCCGTCTTCGAAGAGGGCCGTGTTCAGCGCCGCGAACGGGTGGCCAGCATAGTCCTGCTCGCGCGCCAGCCACGACTCGAGCGGCCCTTGCGCGTGCTCGATGGCGTCCGCGAGGGTGGACACCGTGATGCCGGCAGACCCGACGCCTGGAGCCGACAACTCGGCGGCGTACCGGCCGTTGACGAACACCAGTCGGGGCCCCGCGAGGCCGGGGACCTGGAAGCCCGCGGCCTCCTCGGCAGAGACCGACACGGGAGGCGCCGTCACGAACGGCGTGTCGGCGATCGGCGCCACGTTCGTGGCGCGCCACTCCTCGTCTCGCACTGTCGGCACACCCATGCGTCCGAAGGCCTCGGCCGCCGCACGGCGGGCCTCGCGCAGCCACGCCGGCTCGTGCATGCGGTCGCGTGCGGCGCGCTCGATCACGGCCAGGTAATGGCTCGCCGCGGTCCGTGATGCAGTCAGTGTCGCCATCGTCCGTCTCCTCTCCGCCAGCGCCGGCTCAGGCCGGCTGCGCCTCGGCTTCGAGCCACCCGTAGCCCTTGTCTTCCAGCTCCAGCGCCAGGTCCTTGCCGCCGGAGCGGACGATGCGGCCGCCGGAGAGGACGTGGACGAAGTCGGGCACGATGTAGTCGAGGAGCCGCTGGTAGTGCGTGACGACGATGGCGGACCGGTCGGGGCCGCGCAGCGCGTTCACGCCGTTGGCGACGATCTTCAGCGCGTCGATGTCGAGACCCGAATCGGTCTCGTCGAGGATGGCCAGCTTCGGCTCGAGCACGGCCATCTGGAAGATCTCGTTCCGTTTCTTCTCGCCCCCGGAGAAGCCGTCATTCACCGGGCGGCTCATCAACGCCTGGTCCATGTCGAGGAGCGACATCTTGTCGCGGATGAGCGCCATGAAGCCCA
>Ga0316603_10002264_pt1 | contig 10526 bp, 11 predicted proteins | sample OWC_soil_day10_n_FD_207649 | JGI IMG/M metagenome (GOLD analysis project Ga0316603, IMG submission 207649) | Wetland soil microbial communities from Old Woman Creek delta, Ohio, United States - OWC_soil_day10_noCT | ecosystem: Environmental > Terrestrial > Soil > Wetlands | place: USA: Ohio...
CTTTCGGCAAGTGAGCTCACTTGCCGAAAGCCGTAACACCGGCACCTTCTACAGGTGTCTCTCGATCCGGTCGAACAGGTCCACCCGGTCCACGAGGTCCGTGAGGTAGTCGAGCTTGTCGGTCTCCAGCACCAGGACCGGCGACAGGTCGTAGGAGGCGAACCAGTCCTCGTACAGGCAGTTCAGCCGGCGCAGGTAGTCGGCCGGGATGTCCTGCTCGAACGACCGGCCGCGTGAGCGGATGCGCTGCCTGAGCGTCCGTACCGGGCAGCGCAGCTGGATCATCAGGTCAGGCGGCCGCAGCGCGCGCTTGATGCTCTGGTACAGCTCCCAGTAGGTGTCGAAGTCGCGCCTCTCGATGAGTCGCTGGCGGAAGAGGTTGCGCGCGAAGATTTCCGCGTCCTCGTAGATGGTGCGGTCCTGGATCACCGCGTCGGGCTCGTCCTGCAGCGCCAGGTGCAGGCGGAACTTGTGCGTCAGGAAGAACAGCTGGGAGCGGTAGGCCCAGGTCTTCATGTCCGCATAGAAGTCGGCGAGGTAGGGGTTCTGGTCGTTCGGCTCGTAGAAGGGCTTGAGCCCGTAGCGCCTGCAGAGGAACTCCGTGAGCTCGGTCTTGCCGGCGCCGATGTTGCCGGCGATCGCGATGAACTTGCGCCCTGCCACGAGGGAAGTCTAGCGCCGAAACGGCAAGGCCGCGGTCTCCCGCGGCCTTCCGGTCGTCGGCCTGCCGCGGCCTACAGCCAGTACACGAAGATGAACAGGAACAGCCAGACCACATCCACGAAGTGCCAGTACCACGCCACGCCCTCGAAGGCGAAGTGGCGCTCCGGCGTGAAGTGGCCCTTCAGGCAGCGCAGCCAGATGACGAACAGCATGATCGCGCCCACCGTCACGTGCAGGCCATGGAAGCCGGTCAGCATGAAGAAGGTGGAGCCGTACACGCCCGTGCCGAGCTGCAGGCCGAGCTCGGTCCAGGCGTGGTGGTACTCGTAGGCCTGCACGCCCAGGAAGGTGAAGCCGAGGGTGAAGGTCAGCGCCAGGAACAGGTTCAGGATCCCGCGCTTGCCGTCCTTGAGCGCGTGGTGCGCGATGGTCAGCGTGACGCCCGAGGTCAGCAGCAGCGCGGTGTTGAGCGCCGGCAGGCCCCAGGCGTGCATCACCTCGAACTCGCCGCTCGCGTTCGGGCCGAGGCGCCCGGGCCCGCTGCCGCCATAGGGCCAGGCGGACTCGAAGCCCGGGTACAGCATCGACGTGACGGCCTTCCCGCCCTCGCCGCCGAGCCAGGGCAGCGACAGCTGCCGGGCGTAAAACAGCGCGCCGAAGAACGCGGCGAAGAACATCACCTCGGAGAAGATGAACCACATCATCCCCATGCGGAACGAGCGGTCCACCTGCCTGTTGTACAGGCCCGCCTGGTTCTCCTCGACGACCTTGCCGAACCACAGGAAGAACAGCGTGATCAGCAGCGCGAAGCCGGCGAGCAGCACCCAGCCGCCGGGCGTCTGGCCGATGAGCGTCATGGCCGCGCCGATCATGAGGACCAGCAGCGCAATCGACCCGAAGAACGGCAGGTTGCTGCCGTGCGGGATGTAGTACTTGTCCGGGTCGTGCGCGTGAGCGTGTGCCATCAGTGAGTTCCCCGTTCAGGCGACCCGCGGCCGCCGTTGGTCAGCTGTTGCCGTTCGCCGGCTGCTGTGCCGGCCGGCTGGAGTCGAAAAACGAATAGGACAGGGTCAGCCTGTCCACCCCGGCGGGCAGGCCGCGGTCCACGATGAACCGTACTGGCATCTCCCTGGCCTCGCCGCCCTCGAAATGCTGCGGCGTGAAGCAGAAGCACTCCGTCTTCTGGAAGTAGCGGCCGGCCCGCGCCGGCGAGACGCTCGGCACGGCCAGGGCGGTGACCACGCCGTCGGTCAGGTTGCGTGCATGAAAGGTGGTCTCGTACAGCCGGCCCGGGTGCACTTCCATGCTGGCGACGTTGGGCCGGAACTCCCACTGGCTCGAGCCCGGCGTGGACGACACGAACTCGACGACGACCGTCCGCGTGAGGTCCGGGCCGGTATCCGTCACGGCCGCGGCCTGCAACAGCCGGTCGCGCGAGCCGATCCCGGTGACCTCGCAGAACACGTCGTAGAGCGGCACCAGCGCGTAGCCGAAGGCGAAGCTGCCCGCCACCATCAGCAGCAGGCGGCCGGCAAGCCGCAGGTTTGCCCGCTGGCGATCGCGCATGGCCTCAGCCTCCTCCCATGCCCTTGAGCACGAAGAAGGCGACGTATACCACGACCGCGACGACGCCGAGCACGATGGCGAAACGGATGTTCCGCCGGCGCAGCGCCGGGTCGTCGTGGGGCACGTTCATTGGCTCACTTCACTTCGGGCGCCGTGTCGAACGTGTGGTAGGGCGCCGGCGAGGGCACCGTCCACTCGAGTCCTGTAGGCTGATCCCAGACCTGCGCGGTGGCCTTCTCGCCGCCGCGTGCCGCCTTGACGATGATGTACACGAACAGCAGCTGCGACAGCCCGAAACCGAACGCGCCGATCGACGACACCATGTTCCAGTCGGCGAACTGCGTGGCGTAGTCGGGGATGCGGCGCGGCATGCCGGCGAGGCCGAGGAAGTGCTGCGGGAAGAACAGGACGTTGACGAAGATGGTCGACATCCAGAAGTGGAATGTCGCCAGCTTCATGTCGTACATGTGGCCGGTCCACTTCGGCAGCCAGTAGTACACCGCGGCCATGATGGCGAACACCGCGCCCGGCACCAGCACGTAGTGGAAGTGCGCCACCACGAAGTAGGTGTCGTGGTACTGGAAGTCGGCCGGCGCGATCGCGAGCATCAGGCCCGAGAAGCCACCGATCGTGAACAGGAACAGGAAGGCGATGGCAAACAGCATCGGCGGTTCGAAGCTGATCGATCCGCGCCACATCGTCGCCGTCCAGTTGAAGACCTTCACGCCGGTCGGGATCGCGATCAGCATCGTTGAGAGGGTGAAGAACATCTGACCGGCCAGCGGCATGCCGACCGTGAACATGTGGTGCGCCCAGACGATGAAGGACAGGAAGCCGATCGAGGCGATCGCGTACACCATGGTCTCGTAGCCGAAGATCGGCTTGCGCGAGAAGGTCTGCAGGATCTCCGACACGATGCCGAAGGCCGGCAGGATCATGATGTAGACCTCCGGGTGCCCGAAGAACCAGAAGACGTGCTGGAACAGCACCGGGTCACCGCCGCCGGCCGGGTTGAAGAAGCTGGTGGCGAAGAAGTGGTCGGTCAGCAGCATGGTCACGCCGCCGGCCAGCACCGGCATCACGCCGATCAGCAGGTAGGCGGTGATCAGCCACGACCAGGAGAACAGCGGCATCTTGAGCAGCGACATGCCCGGCGCGCGCATGTTCATGATGGTCACGATCACGTTGATCGAACCCATGATCGAGGACGCGCCCATCAGGTGCACCGCGAACACCGCGACCGGGAAGGCGTCGCCGGTCTGCAGCACCAGCGGCGGATACAGGGTCCAGCCCGAGGCGGGGGCGCCGCCCGGCAGGAACAGGGTGGACAGCAGCAGCATGAACGCGAAGAACAGCAGCCAGAAGCTGAACAGGTTCATCCGCGGCAGCGCCATGTCGGGCGCGCCGATCTGCATCGGGATCATCCAGTTGGCGAGGCCGACGGTGGCTGGCATGACCGCGCCGAACACCATGACCAGCGCGTGCATGGTGGTCATCTGGTTGAAGAAGCCCGGGTCGACGAACTGCAGACCGGGCTGGAACAGCTCGGCGCGGATCACCATGGCGAACAGGCCGCCGATGAGGAACATCGCCAGCGAGAACACCAGGTACATCGTGCCGATGTCCTTGTGGTTCGTGGTCGTCAGCCAGCGCCTGATGCCCTGCGGCTTGCCATCGTGGTCGGCGTGCTCCGCCGCGTGCTCGTGTTGTGCCATGTCCTGATTACTCCGCCTTCGCCAGCGTCACGGCCTGCCCGGCCAGGGTATCGACGGCCGCGGTCGTCGCCGTGCCCGCAGCGGCCTGCTGCGCCGCCTGGCGCCCGGCCAGCCAGGCCTCGAACTCGGCCTTCGGCTTGGCCACGACCACCACCGGCATGAAGCCGTGGTCGCGGCCGCAGAGCTCGGCGCACTGGCCGCGGTAGGTGCCGGGCTTGTCCTCGTCCACCGAGATCCACATCTCGTTGATGAACCCCGGGATCGCGTCGCGCTTCATGCCGAGGTCGGGCACCCACCAGGCGTGGATGACGTCGTTGGCCGTCAGCAGGATGCGGACCTTGGTGCCGGTCGGCACGACCAGCGGGTTGTCCACGTCGAGCAGGTAGTTGTCGACGGCGTTCGGGTCCTTGCCGGAGCCAAGCTGGCGCGTCTCGTTGCTCGTCTGCGCGAGCCGGCTGTAGAAGGACACGCCCTTGTCGAGGTACTCGTACTGCCAGAACCACTGGTAGCCGGTGACCTTGACGGTCAGCTCCGAGCCGGACGTGTCCTCGATCTTGATCAGCGTCTCGACCGAGGGAATGGCCATTCCGATCAGGATGAACACGGGGACGATGGTCCAGGCGATCTCCATCCTGGTGCTGTGGACCATGCTGGTGTCGGCGACTGCGCCCTTCGACTTACGGAACTTCACCATGGCGTAGATCATCGCGCCGAAGGTGAAGACCGCGATCACCACGCAGACCCACAGGACCATCATGTGCAGGCCGTAGATTTCCTGCGACAGCTCGCTGACGCCCTCGGGCATGTTCAGCAGGCTCCAGTCCGCCCGGGCCGGCAGGCCCGCCACCGCGGCAATCGCGCCGCCGGACGCTGCCAGCATCTTCTTCAGGTTGGCCATCGACGCCTCTACTCCTTGACTTGTATCCAGCTCAGGCACTGCCCGCGGCCTCTAGCCGCGGCGATTCGCTCACCCTGCCCACGACCCGCTGCAGCCGGGCATGGAGACCCCGTCTTTCGTCCTCGGCCAGCAACGCTCCGACCTCGACGGTCCGGCCGTGCGCCTCGATCACCAGCCGGCCCGGCAGCCAGCCGGGCGCGCGGACCATCCGGACCCGCGCCCAGTGCCGCGGGAACGTCGCGGTCCGGGAGCCTTTCCCGTCCCGGGTGACGACCTGGATCTCGCGGTCCGTCACCGTGATCGTCTGCGTGTAGCGACGCCGCTTAAGCGACGCGCCGAGCGCCCAGCCGAGCGCCGCCATCTCCAGCCCCGCGAAGGGCAGCACGGGCCAGAGGCCCTGGGCGACGAAGAAGCCGGCGACCGCGAACGACACGATGCAGAGTGATGCGAAGAAGCCCGCGGCCTGCCGCGGCGTGAGTGAGCAGTTGGGGATCAGTTCGATCGCGAGACCGCGGCGCATGTCGCCCCCGGCCGTTTCACCCACCACGGCTCGCACCCCTGTCCATCGTGAAGCCCGCGAATCGTAAGGGACAGGCCGGGGTCCCGCAACACGAAAAGTCCAGTCGTAACTTGCGCATACGCCTGCCCGACCGGGCGATTCGCACGCGGCATCGCAGGCGGCCAGCCGGCCGAATTTCTAAACGCGTATTAGAATTCGCTAATAGACGAATTGGGCGGCCGACCGCGGACGTGTCGGTGGATGGCGAGATGCCGCGGCGTCCAGGAATGAGGCGTGCGGTATATGAACCGGTGCCGCGCGACATGGTAGCTGGGGTCGAACCCGTAGAAGTTGAGCCGCATGCGCTCGAGTTCGGCCGCGCGGCAGGCGGCAAGCGGCCTGGCGGACTCGTCCGCGTCGCGTCGCGCATTGCGCGCGGCGAGCCTGGCATGGAAGTCGTCCGCGGTCGCGATGCCGAGCGCGCGCTCGGTCACCGCTTCGGTCAGCGTGGCCGCGTCGGCGTCCAGGACCGCGTCCACGAGCCCCAGGGCGGCGGCCTGCCGGGCCCCGATCGGCAGCCGGTTGCCCATCACCCGCCGGACTCCGTCGTCCCCGACGCGGCGGGGCAGCAGGTACGTCCAGTACTCGGACCCGTACAGGTTGCCCATGTTCTTGTAATGCGGGTTGAGGATCACCCCCTCGCGGGCCCAGACCTCGTCGGCCGCGAGCGCCAGGAACGCGCCCCCGGCACCGCCATTTCCGCGCAGGGCAGAAACAGTGATCTTGTCTTTAAAAGACAGGATCTCGAGGCAAACATCGTCGATCGCGTTGATATTCTCCCAGGACTCGTCGGCAGGATTCGGCGCCGCCTCGATCGTGCCCAGGTGGATTCCGTTGGACCAGAACTCGGTTCCACCGAGCAGGACCAGTACCCGGGTCGGCCGGGCGCGGACCGTCTGCAACGCGGCCGCGAGGCGGCGGCACTGGCTGGTGGACATGGCCCCGTTGTGGAAGTCGAAGGACAGGAACCCCACCGGGCCGCGCTCGAAGTAGAGCAGCTCCCGGAATCCTCCCGCATCGGGCGGCGCATCGAGGGCCACCGGCCACTCCGCGGTGGCGCGCAGCCGGTCGCCGAGCACCCAGGCCGCCGGGAGCTTGATGGCCGGCGCGCCCGTCTCGGCCTTGAGATGGCTGATCCACGCCGCGCCGTCGCGGGTCGCGCGCAGGATGGCGCCGTTGCGGGTGGCCAGCAGTTCCCCGGGACGGCCGGCCCGCGGTGGTTGTGGCTCGAGCCAGCCGCCGAACAGCCGGCAGCGGAGGCCCTCGACCTCGTCCACCACGCCCGGATGTCCGTCGGCTGCGTGGATCTTCGCCAGCACCGTCGCTGTGTCGTCCGCCGCCCAGTCGATGGTCCGGTCGGCCTGGCGCATCGGCGGCCGGAGTCGGCCCCGGATGGCCGGGTCGGCCGGATCGACGGGCTCGGGACGGAAAGACGCGTCCTGCGCACGCGCGACGGCCGCCAGCACGCAGCGCGTGGCCGCCTCCGTGACCTCGCGCCGGTAGAGGCTGCTCTTCGCGGCCTGGCGCATCGGGAACGACTCGCTCGCCCAGACGTCGCCGGCGTCCATCTCGGCATTGGCCTGCAGCAGCGTCACGCCCCACGCGCGCTCGCCCTCGCGCAGCGCCCAGTCGAGCGCGGACGGGCCGCGATCACCGCGGATGCCCGGGTGCACGACGAGGCACGGCAGCCGCCGCCACACGTCTTCCGGGATGGCGCGCTTCAGGAAGGGCGCGACGAGCAGGTCCGGACGGAAGAGCTCGACGGCCTCGCGCGTCACGCTGTCGGCAATGTCGAACTCGACGGAGACCGCGTGGCCGCGACCCGTCAGTTCCACGTACAGGCGCTGCGCCAGCCCGTTGAAGGCGTGGGTCAGCAGCAGGATGCGCACGGGCCGGTGTCCCAGGGCCTGTTGCTAGCAGATGCGCGGCAGCTGGTCGCCCGTCAGCCAGTCGACCACCCGCCGGCCGCCGAAGGCCGTGTCCATCTGCACGAAGGCGTGCTCGTCCTCGATGACCTGGCCGATGATCGCGGCGTCGCGGCCGAGCGGGTGCGCGCGCATCGCCCCGAGCAGGCGCTGTGCATCATCCGCGGCGCAGATCGCGACGAGCTTGCCTTCGTTCGCGACATAGAGCGGGTCGAGGCCGAGGAACTCGCAGGCGGAGTTGACCTCGCCGCGCACCGGTATCCTGTCCTCGCCGATCACGATGCCGACGCCCGACTGGCGCGCGAGCTCGTTGAGCGTGGTCGCGAGCCCGCCGCGTGTCGGGTCTCGCAGGCAGTGGATGCCGGGCACCACCGCGAGCATGGCGGCGACCAGGCCGTGCAGCGCGGCGGTGTCGGACTCGATGGTGGTCCCGAACGAGAGGTTCTCGCGCAGCGACATGATGGCGACGCCGTGGTCGCCCATCGTGCCGCTCACCAGCACCACGTCGCCGGGCCGGGCGCGGCTGCCGGAGACGTCGACCCCGGGCGGCACGACGCCCACCCCGGTCGTGGTGATGAACACGCCGTCGCCGCTGCCGCGCTCGACGACCTTGGTGTCGCCGGTGACCACCGGCACGCCGGCCCCGCGGGAGGCGCGAGCCATGGACTCGACGATGCGCCGGAGGTCGGCGAGCGGCAGTCCCTCCTCGAGGATGAAGCCCGCCGCCAGGTACAGCGGCCGCGCGCCGGCCATCGCGACGTCGTTGACCGTGCCGTGCACCGACAGGCAGCCGATGTCGCCGCCCGGGAAGAAGAGCGGCGAGACCACGTGCGAGTCGGTGGCGATGACCAGCCGGCCCGGCGGCACCTCCACCTGGGCCTGGTCGTCCATGCGGCGCAGCGCCTCGTTGTCGAAGCTCGCTACGAACAGTTCCTCGACCAGCTGTGCCATCGCGCGGCCGCCGCTGCCGTGGGTCATCTCGACCTGGCCGTGGCGGAAATCGAGCGCCCGCGTGAAGCCGCGCTTCACGGTGTCGCGCCACCTGCGGCGGACTTGCGCGAGAAGTCCCGGAAGCGCCCGTAGGTGTAGTGCGCGGCGCAGGCGCCCTCCGAGGACACCATGCAGCTGCCGAGCGGGTTTTCCGGCGTGCAGGCCGTCCCGAACAGCTTGCAGTCCGCCGGCTGCTTCACGCCGCGCAGGATGGCGCCGCACTCGCAGGCCTTGTGGTCGGCGACCTGCCGGTCCACGAGGCCGTAGCGCCGCTCCGCGTCGAAGGCGGCGTACTTGTCCTTCAGCCTCAGCGCGCTGTAGGGCACGGCACCGAGGCCGCGCCACTCGAACTCGCGCCGCAGCTCGAAGACCTCGGCGACCAGCGCCTGCGCCTTCTGGTTGCCCTCGCGCGTGACGGCACGGGTGAACTCGTTCTCCACCTCAGCGCGGCCCTCGTTCACCTGGCGCACCAGCATCAGGATCGCCTGCATGACGTCGAGCGGCTCGAAGCCGGCGATGACGACCGGCTTCTGGTATTCCTCGGCGAAGAACTCGTAGGGCCGGCTGCCGATGATGGTCGAGACGTGCGCGGGACCGATGAAACCGTCGATCGGCACGGTGCCCAGCTCGCGGACCTCGGGCGACTCGAGGATGTGCGAGATCGCCGACGGCGTCAGCACGTGGTTGCAGAACACCAGGAAATTCGCCAGGCCCTTCGCCTCGGCCTGCTTGATCGCGAGCGCAGTGGGCGGCGTCGTGGTCTCGAAGCCGATGGCGAACATGACGACCTCGCGGCCGGGGTTCTCCTCGGCGAGGCGCACGGCGTCCTGCGTCGAGTAGACCATGCGCACGTCCGCGCCCTGCGCCTTGGCCTTGAGCAGCGACAGCCGGCCGGAGGCCGGGACGCGCATGGTGTCGCCATAGGTCGCGAGGATGACCCCGGGCCGGCGCGCGATCTCGATCGCCATGTCCACGCGGCCGACGGGCAGCACGCAGACCGGGCAGCCGGGCCCGTGGATCATGCGCACGTTGCCGGGCAGCAGGTCGGTCACGCCGTAGCGGGCGATCGCGTGGGTGTGCCCGCCGCAGAATTCCATGAAGCCGTAGCGCCGCCCCGGTGCCGCCTCGCGCGTGATGGCCGCGCCGAGGGAGCGCGCCAGCGCGCCGTCGCGGAACTCGTCGATGTACTTCATGCGCTGGCCGGGGCGTCGATGCCGGCCGCGGCGAAGGTGGCGAGCGTGCGCTCCGCCTCGGCCGGGTCGAGCCGGGTCAGCGCGTAGCCGACGTGCAGGATGACGTAGTCGCCGGTGGTCACGCCGTCGACGAGGGCCAGGGAGATTTCCTTGCGGACGCCGCCGAGGTCCACGACGGCCATGTCACCGCCCTTGAGTTCGACCACCCGCACTGGCAACGCAAGGCACATGTCACGACTCCATGCCGGCCATCAACGCGACCCAGGCCTGACCGGCGGCGATGCCGCCATCGTTGGGGGGCAGTTCGCTCGCCTCCAGGACGCCCAGGCCGTGCGACCGCAGGTGCCGCTCCACGCCGGTGGCGAGCACGCGGTTCATGAAGCAACCCCCCGACAGCACGACCCGCTGCAGGCCGGTCGTCTCCGCGGCCGCGGCGGCCCAGTCCGCCAGCGCCCGCGCCAGCGTGGAATGAAACAGGGCGGCGCCGAAACCGGCATCGCTAGTATCCGCAAGGTGGCCGAGCAAAGGCAGCAAGTCCAGGGTCAGGTCGTCCGCCAGGCGGACGTCCGATGACGGATCCACCGGCCCGTGGGCGGCAGCCAGGCCTTCCAGCAACATGGCGGCCTGCCCCTCGTAGCGCATCACTTCCTTCAGTCCCAGGAGGCCTGCGGCGGCGTCGAACCAGCGCCCGGCGCTGGTCGTGGGCGGGCAGCGCACGCCCGCCTCGAGCATGGACCTCACCGCGGCGGCCCCGCTGCTGGTGAAACGGCGCTCGATCTCCGCGCCACGGCCGAGCGCGTGAAGCGCCGCGGCCGCCACGCGCCAGGGCTCCCGCGCGGCCCGGTCGCCGCCGGGCAGCGCGATGGGCGCCAGGTGGCCGAGGCGGGTAAAGCCTGCGGGCCCGACCTGCAACAGCTCGCCGCCCCAGGCCGCGCCGTCGTCGCCGAGGCCCACGCCGTCGAGCGCCAGCCCGAGCACCGGCGTCGCCACGCGGTGCTCCGCCATGACGGCGGCGAC
>Ga0316603_10002265_pt1 | contig 10523 bp, 9 predicted proteins | sample OWC_soil_day10_n_FD_207649 | JGI IMG/M metagenome (GOLD analysis project Ga0316603, IMG submission 207649) | Wetland soil microbial communities from Old Woman Creek delta, Ohio, United States - OWC_soil_day10_noCT | ecosystem: Environmental > Terrestrial > Soil > Wetlands | place: USA: Ohio...
CCGCTTCGATCCCGCGGACTACGTCACCGAGTATTGCTGGGCCGGGGCGCGCGACGGCACGCGCGTGCCGGTGTCCATCGTCCGTCACCGGCGCGTCGCGCGCGACGGCACCGCGCCGCTGCTGCAATACGGCTATGGCGCCTACGGCCTCTCCATGGATCCCGGGTTCTCGTCGGCGCGACTGTCGCTGCTCGACCGCGGCTTCGTCTATGCGATCGCCCACGTCCGCGGCGGGCAGGAGCTCGGGCGCCGCTGGTACGACGGCGGCAAGCTGCTCAACAAGGAGAACAGCTTCACCGACTTCATCGACGTGACGCGCTTCCTCGTGCGCGAAGGCCATTGCGACCCGCGGCGCGTGTTCGCCATGGGTGGCAGCGCCGGCGGGCTCCTCGTGGGCGCGGTCGTGAACCTCGCCCCCGGCGACTACCGCGGCATCGTGACCCACGTGCCGTTCGTGGACATCGTCACCACCATGCTGGACGAGAGCCTGCCGCTCACGACCCTCGAGTACGTGGAGTGGGGCGACCCGCGCGAGGCGGTGCACTACGAGCACATGCTGTCGTACTCGCCCTACGACAACGTCACCACGCAGGACTATCCGGCCATGCTCGTGACCACCGGCCTGTGGGACAGCCAGGTGCAGTACTTCGAGCCTGCGAAGTGGGTCGCCCGGCTGCGCCGGCTGAAGACCGACACCCGCCCGCTGCTGCTGCGCACCCACATGGAGGCGGGCCATGGCGGCAAGTCGGGGCGGTTCCAGCGCTTCCGCGAGATCGCCGAGGAATACGCGTTCCTGCTCGGCGAGGCCGGGCTCGGCGCGTAGTCGCCGCCGGGTCGACGCGCAAGGGGGCCGGCACGAGCGCGCGCGCCGGGGGGAGCCGATCAGCCGGCGGCGAGCTGGAACACGAGTCGCAGCCGGACGCGCTGTTCCACGGGCTGGCCCGCGATGACCTTCGGCTCGTACTTCCACGCCTTGACCGCCTCGCGCGCGGCATCCTCGAAGTAGCCCACCGGGCTGGCCGCGAGCACGGTTGCGTCGCGGGTGGTGCCGTCGGCAGCCACGGTGTACTCCAGCTCGACCCAGCCTTCGATGCGCCGGTCGCGGGCGCGGGGCGGGTAGCGCACCGGCGGGCTCACCGTGCGCTTCAACACGCTCTCCGGCAGCACCTCCGTGGCGGCGCGCCCGGGCGCGCGGCCGGCGGCGACCTCGTTGCGCACGGCAGCGAGATCGGCCGCGCGGGCGCCTGCGGCATCGGCCGCCGCGATGAAGCGCTCGGCGTCCGCAGGGCGCCCGTCGCGGATCAGTTCCTGCGCGCGGCCGAGGAGGCTGGCCGCCAGCAGCGACTCGGTCTCGGCCAGTCCCGCGTAGCCGGGGTCGGCCGCACGCAGCAGGTCGGTGTAGTAGCGCGCCGAGTCGGAGGTCGGTTCGAGCAGCCGGCCCTGCGCGATACGCTGGTTCGCGAGCGCGAGCAGCCGCGAGCGGTCTTCCTGCACCGAGGCCAGCCGCATCGAGGTCATCTCGGCACGGAGGCGGGCGACGGCGCCGGTCTCCACGCCGAGGGCCTCGGCCCGGTCCAGCCAGGCGTCCGCGGTGGGGGCGTCGCCGGCGCTCAGCGCCTCGCGGGCCGCCAGCAACATGCGGCCGGACAGGGCGTTGATCGCCCGCGCGGCGCCGGCATCGTCGGGACGCAGGCGACGCGCTTCCATGATGAGGGCCTCGGCCGTGTCAGTGCCGCCGGCGAGACGCCCGGCCTTCATGCGGGCATCGGCCTGGGCGAGCAGTGCGTTGATCTGCGCGGTCAGGGCCTGCTCGGCGAGGGCGGCGCCGAGGTCCGGCGTCACCGCCGAGGCGGTCTGGGCCTGCTCGCGTTCACGCTCCAGCTGCGACGAGAAGAACTCCAGGCGGGGGTTCGCGGGATCGGCGCTGCGGGCGGCGTCGAGGGCGCCCGCGGCGCCGGGCACGTCATCCCCGAGGAGCAGCTCCTCGACGCGCAGCAGCAGCGCGGCAGCCGTGCGCCTGAGCCCGTCGCGGGCCTCGGCATTGCCCGGATCGCGGATCAGCACGGCCCGGTACAGCTCGATGGCGTTCTCTCCCTCCGGCTCGGCGAGCCGTCCCTGCGTCAGTGCAATGGCGGCCGCGCCGAGGAGTCGCGCGGTTTCCGCCTGGCCGGGCGGCGGCGCCGCCGCGGGCGCGGAGGGTGCCGACGCGACCGGCAGGCTCGGCAGGGCGACGTGCTCCCAGGGGCGCTGTTCCACGACCGCGACCACGGCCCACAGCACGAGCGCGGCCAGCACCGGCACCGCAGCGAGCCGCGTGGCCCGCCGGACGAGCGCGGGATCCAGCCGCAGCTTCGGCAGCCGGATCGAGCGGACGGCCGCGAGCGCGCTGCCTTCGGGCTTGCGGGGCTCCGCGGCGGAGCGGTCGACGCTGCGCCGTGCCGCCGCGTCGATGAAGTTGCGGATGCGTTCGGCGGAGGCCGGCTTGTGCAGGAAACGGAACACGACGCCGCTCGAGATGCGCTGGCCCAGCTCGAGCTCGTCGTCGCGGCGGCCGGCCACGACGATCGGCAGGTCGGGGAACTGCTCGTGGATCCTGTCGATCAGCACGGGCGTCTCGTGGGTCGTCAGCGCGGCATCGACCAGGAATACGCCCGACTGGGCGGCGACGAGCAGGTCGGCCGCGTGCATCGCGTCGTCAGCACGCCAGACGCGCTGGCGCCCGTCCAGCGCGTGCTTCAGCAACTCGAGCAACGTGGTGTCAGCCGCCAGGACGACCACGTTGGTGACGGCGCCTGCCGGTGACGGTTTCGCGTCCTCGGCCGGGGCCGTCCCTTGCGGCGCGACGTCTGCGGTGATCGGTTTCGGCGCCAAGGCGACTTGCTCCACGACGGTCCCGGGGCTTGCGCAAAGTCCGCCCGATGGGCGGATTTCCGGCGGCCCGGGCCCCACGCGCGGATTGTTTGACAGTTTCTGACGTGGCAGACGAGACACAGGTCGCGTTTTGGTCATGAGGGCCGGGCCGACGCCCTGAAAATCCTTGTTTTTCGTGACGTTAGTCGCGCAATCGGGCGCCCCTCGGACCGCTCCGGCACCCTTGTTGTGATTTCGCCGCAGGGGCCCCGGGCGCGCCTCCGGCCGGGGCAATATGTGAAGCTCGACAAGTGTTTGGCGGCGGGCGTATGTTCCGGCCACCCCGGGGGGTTGCCGGGTACCTGTCGGGCGACCGCATGCCGCCGGGTCGGGGGGACGGGAACTCGAACGAGGACGACGCATGACTGCCCAGGGCAGGAATCCGCGAGACATCGCATTTGTGTCGAGCCTGCCGCAGGAACACCACCTGCAGCTCGAGTCGCTGCTTTTCTTCAACCGCCGCCAGGAACTGGTGCGGCCGGGCATCCTCGACGCGATCAGCCGCTATGGCGCCCCGGAGATCTACGCGACCGCCAGTGGCCTCAAGGTCCGCGTGGCGGGTCCGGTCGAGGTGCAGTGCCTGTTCGCTGTCGAGCGCCAGGGCGACGCCAGCCGGCCGGTGGGCGTGATCCTGTACACCCGCGACAGTTTCGAGCGCATCACCGTGATGCACCTCGTCGTGGCCGAGGAATACGCCGCAGGCGGTCCGCTCGCCGACCAGCATCTCCTGCTGCGGCTGGTCCAGGCGGTCAGGCGCGTCGCCCGCCGCACGTCGGGCATCCGCCACGTCGAGCTGCTGTACACGCAGAGCCGGATACGCGCCGAGGCCGCCTGCGCCTGAGCGCTCAGTCGCCGATGTAGGCCTCGGCCTCGATCTCCACCAGGATCTCCGGCGAGATCAGGCGGCTCACCTCCACCATCGTTGCGGCCGGCCGGATGTCCCGGAAGAACTCCGCATGGACCGCGCCGAGCGCCTCCCAGTCGTCGATCCGCGTCACGTACATCCGGGTGCGCACCACCTGGTCGAGGCGGGCACCGGCGCCTGCGAGGGCAAGCGCGATGTTGGCGAACGCCTGGCGCGCCTGTGCGCCGGTGTCGTCGCCGCCGACGATGCGTCCATCGGCACCGGTCGCCGTCGTGCCCGACACCCAGACATGGGGTCCCGCCCTCACGGCGCGTGAGTAGCCGACCCGTGGTTCCCAGGGAGAAGTTCCGGAGACGTTGAGACGCTTCATGGATGAGCCTCGATGCAGCCTGTCGCGTGACGCTAGGATAGCGGGCTCATGAGCGCGGGTACCCGACGTCGCGGTTCGGCCTGGGTCGCCGTGGCGGCGATCGTCGCTGCCGCCGGCCTGCTGGGCTCACTCGCCCAGCTTGCCTGGTGGCTCGAGCTCTTCTCGCACTTCCGCCCGCAGTACGCGCTGACGCTCGCGGTCTGCGGCGCCGCGCTGCTGGCGCTGCGCCGCCCGGTCGTCGCGGCGGCGGCCATGTCCCTGGCGCTCGCCAACGCGCTGCCGCTCGCGCACTACCTGGAACCGGCGCGCGAACCGCCCGCGGAAGGCCCGAGGCTCCGGGCCGCCCTCGTCAACGTGTGGTTCCGCAACGACGAGCACGAGCGGCTGCTGGACTACGTCCGCGCGCTCGGCCCGGACGTGGCGGTCTTCCTCGAGGTGACACCCGAGTGGAACGAGGCGCTGCGCCGGCTGGACTCGCTGCCGCACCACGCGCTGGCGGGGGAGGTGTTCGTCGCCAGCCGGCAGCCGCTGGCGGGCTTCAGGGCCTGGCCGCTCGCCGACGGCGCGGCCATGGCGGTCAGCTTTTCCTACGATGCGGGCGGGACGCCGGTGACCGTCATCGGCGCACACGCGAACTGGCCGCTCGGCCAGGCCATCGCGGCGAGCCGGAACCGCGAGCTCGCCGAGCTCGCCGTGATCGCGCGGTCCGCACCGTCTCCGGTGCTGCTGCTCGGGGACCTCAACACGACGGCCTTCTCGCCCGGGTTCGCTTCGCTGCTCGCGGACTCCGGGCTGCGGGACTGCGCGGCGGGACGCGGACTCAACCCGACCTGGCCGACGCTGTTCCCGCCGCTCTACATGCAGATCGACCACTGCCTGGCCGGGCCCGGCCTGCGGATCGATCACCTGCAGTCGGGCCCCCGCGTCGGATCCGACCACTTCCCGCTCGAAGTCGAGTTCTCGCCCGAGCGCGGCGGCGAGGGCGTCAGTGCCGCGGCGGCGCCCCGGACATCCCCCCGGTGAGCACCAACCTCATCGCGGTCTCGATCGGCAGGTCGAGCGGCTCGACCCGCGCACGCGGCACCAGCAGCGTGTAGCCGCCGATCTGGTAGCTCATCGGGAAGTAGACCGCCACCGCGCCATCGCCGGCCGGGCCGATTCCGAGCTCGGCGGCGTCGTCGCGGGTCACGAAGCCGATGGCCGCCGCGCCGCCGAAGCGCACCACCACGACGCGGTGCAGCTCGCGGCGCTCGCCGCTGGCGGGCAGCATCTGCACGAAGTCGCGCACGGCGCCGTAGACGCTCTTGACGATCGGGATGCGGTCCATCAGCCGCTCCCAGGCCGCGAACAGGCGGCGGACGATGAAGGCGTTGACCAGCGTGCCCGCGGCGATCAGCAACGCGACCGCGGCGACGATGCCCATGCCCGGCCGGTAATGTTCCTCCGGGACGAACAGGATGATCACCTGGTGCAGCAGCGACTCGACCGTCGTGCCGAGCCACCACAGCAGCCAGGCGGTGAGGGCGATCGGGAGGACGACGACGAGGCCGCGCACCAGCGCGTTCCACAGCTTCCTGAACATCCTGCACCTCCGGCCGGGGCGGCGCCGCGTGCTGCGCGGCCCGATTCACGGCGGCATGATACGGGACGGCCACGGCCGGCGCCGCCCGCCGCGCATCCGGCCGGCACCGGCGCGCGAAGGGTAGGACAGACCCGGGAGAAAACGATGATCCGACTGCCAACCGCCGCCACGGCGGCCTGCCTGCTTGCCGCCCTGACCGGCTGCGCGTCCGGCCCGGCGCCGATGCCGACGGTCGCCCACGTCGACCTCGAGCGCTTCATGGGCGACTGGTACGTCATTGCGAACATCCCCACGGCCATCGAGAAGGGCGCGCACAACGCCGTCGAGTCCTACCGGCTCGACGACGATGGCACCATCTCGACGACGTTCACCTTCAACGACGGCGGCTTCGACGGCCCGCGGAAGACCTACCACCCGCGCGGCTTCGTGCGCGACCGCCGGACGAACGCCACCTGGGGCATGCAGTTCATCTGGCCCATCAAGGCCGAATACCTGGTCGTGGACCTGGACGCGGACTACACGCGGGCGGTCATCGGCCGCAGCAAGCGGGACTACGTCTGGATCATGGCGCGTGAACCGCGGATGGCGGACGAGGTCTATCAGGAGATAATCGGCCGGCTGGACGGGTTGGGATACGACGTGTCCCGGATCGAGAAGGTGCCGCAGCGCTGGTGAAGCCGGCGCAGTCGCGGGACCGGCGCAAGAAGGAGCTACTCATGACAGTTGCGAAGGTATCGGAAGTCACGGCAACCTCGACCAAGAGCTTCGAGGACGCCATCGCCAAGGGAATCAAGCGCGCCAACGAGACGCTCAAGAACGTCACGGGCGCGTGGATCGCGGACCAGGAAGTGGTCGTCGAGAAGGGCAAGATCGCCAGCTACAAGGTCAGGATGAGGATTACCTTCGTCCTGATGTGACGCCTCCTGTCAGCCGAGCTGCGCGCGGATGCGCTCCGCCTGCGCAGCGAGTTGCTGCGGGTCGGCCATCCTGCCTGCGTGCAGGCTCAGTTCCCGGCCCGAATGGCGCGGCACGACGTGGAAGTGCAGGTGGAAGACGCTCTGGCCGGCGGCGGCGCCGTTCAGCTGCGCGATCATGACGCCGGGCGGGTCGAACGCCTTCTTCACCGCCTGCGCCACCTTCTGCACCGTGCGGATCGTCGCCGCCAGCGCTTCCGGCGGCAGGTCGAACACGTTCTCCGCGGGCGTCTTGGGGACCACCAGCGTGTGGCCCTCGGACTGCGGCATGACGTCCATGAAGGCGAGCGTCTGGTCGTCCTCGTACACCTTGTGGCAGGGAATCTCGCCGCGCAGGATGCGGGCGAAGATGTTGGTCGGGTCGTAGGCCATCGCGGGCTCCGGTCAGTGGCAGCGGGCGCCTCGGGGCGCGTTCCCTAGGATACCAGCGCGTCCGGCTCACCTCTCCCGCGGCTGCAGGTCGAGGCTCACCGTGCGGATGCAGTGATCGGGCCAGCGCGCGCCGTCACGCGGGTAGGGCCACATGCGATAGGAACCCGGCACGACCTCGCGGCCGAGCGTCGCGCCGAGCAGGATGTGGTCGATCGGCGGCCGGACGGGGTCCTGCCGCCGGCAGGCCTCATCCGCCACCCCTTCCGCCGGATCGAGCAGGTCGGCCCCCGGGGGGTCGCCGTCGTCGATCTCCGGCCACAGCGCGACGATCCTGCCGTGGCGGTCGCGGCCGGGCGCGAATTCGCGGTCGAAACGCCGGTTGAAGTCGCCAAGCACGACGAAGCGCGCGCCCTCCGTGGCGCGGGCGTCGATCCAGGCCTCGAGGACGGGCACCTGCCGCTGCAGCGTGCGGCAGTTGTCCGAGTCCTCGGTCAGCGGGTCGCGGTTGCAGCCCGACTTGAGGTGCACGGCGAGCAGCCTGAGCTCGCGGGGCGTGCCCGGATACAGCGTCAGGTCCGCGCCCCAGCGCACGTCATCCTCGGGCAGCCCGAGTTCGCGGTAGTCCGCGTTGCAGCGGTACGGGATGCCGGGACGGACGACGAAGCCGACGTTCTGCACGTGCCGGCGCGCGGTGAAGCACGACGCCCATCCCGGGAACACGCGCGCGGCAGGCGCCGGTCCGTCGACCTCCTGCAGCGCAAAGACGTCGGCGGGCACCGTGGCCGCAAACCCGCGCAGCCGGTCGAAGTCCGTGCCGGTCCAGCGCCGGTCCGGCACCAGGTCGCAGGGGATGGCACGTTGCCGGCCTCCCGCGCGGCCGCCACGGCCGATGCACACACGCGCCAGCTCGTCGAAGGCCTCCGGCTCGATCAGCCACTCCGCATTCCAGGTCGCGAGGGTGAGGGTGGCCTCCTCGCGCGGGGACTGCGCGCAGGCGGCGAGGGACGCCGCGGCGCCGAGGGCGGCGAGCCACGGCACGATTCCTGGCATGCGGCGCATCGGTCATCTCCTCGTCTGGCGCACCGCGGGCACAGGATGCGCCGGGGCGGGCGCGAAGCTTACCCCGCACGGGCGCGGGCGGACACGCCGGGTTTCCATCCGCCGTGTCGCTGCGGCACACTGGCGCGGCCAACTAGAACAAGGACCGGCCGCCTGCGGCCGTTCGGGGGAGGGCGATGGTCCCGGGCTGGGGTCTGCTGCTCGTTTCGCTTGCCTACGTCGGGGCGCTGTTCGCGATCGCCTGGTTCGGCGACCGCAACACGACGTATCCCTCGCGCGGGTCCCTGCGCCCGGTCGTCTACAGCCTGGCGCTGGCCGTCTATTGCTCGAGCTGGACCTTCTACGGCGCCGTCGGCAGCGCCGCCCGCGACGGCGCGTCCTACCTGCCGATCTACATCGGGCCGATCCTGCTGTTCCTGTTCGGGATGCCGTTCTTCGAGCGGCTGGTGCGCGTCGCCAAGCGCCACAATGTCACCTCGATCGCCGACCTGATCGCCTCGAGGTTCGGCAAGTCGTCGCGGATCGCGGCTGCCGTCACGATGGTCGCGCTGACCGCCGCGGTGCCCTACATCGCGCTGCAGCTCAAGGCCGTTGCCATGAGCATCGACGTGCTGACGGGCGCGGCGCCCGACGCGGCAGCCGGTCCCTGGTTCGCCGACAGCGCGTTCTACGTGGCGGTCATGCTGGCGCTGTTCGCCATCCTCTTCGGCACCCGCGGCATCGACGCCGCGGAGCACCATCCGGGCCTGATGCTGGCCATCGCGGTGGAGTCGCTGGTCAAGCTGGTGGCCTTCATAGCCATCGGCGTGTTCGCGATGATGGCGCTCGGCGGGCCCGGCGAGTTCTCCGCGGCGGCGAAGTCGCTGCCCGTCGCCGACGAGGTCCCGACCGGCTTCATCACGCAGATGCTGCTCGCGTTCACCGCGATCTTCTGCCTGCCGCGCCAGTTCCAGGTCGGCGTGGTCGAATGCTCGGACCCGCGCGACCTCAGCCAGGCGCGCTGGATGTTCCCCACCTACCTCGTCATCATCAGCCTGCTGGTCGTGCCGATCGCGGCGCTTGGCCTCGCGACCGCCGGCCCGGAGGTCGGGCCCGACAGCTTCGTCCTCTGGCTGCCGCTGCAGGCGGGCCACGAGTCGCTGGCGCTCATCGCCTACATCGGCGGCTTCTCGGCGGCGACCGGCATGGTCATCGTGGCCTGCGTCGCGCTCGCGACCATGGTCAGCAACGACCTGCTGCTGCCGCTGGTCTGGCGCTACCGCGCGGAGCCGGCAACCGGCCGGCCGGACACGACGCATCTGGTCCTCTGGCTGCGGCGCGCAGCCATCGTCGGCCTGCTGCTGATGGCCTACCTCTATTACCGCGGCGTGCCGTCCGCGCCGAGCCTCGCGTCCATCGGCCTGTTGTCCTTCGCCGCGGTCGCGCAATTCGCGCCGACCCTGATCGCGGCGCTCTACTGGCAGCGCGCGAGCCGCGCGGGCATCCTGGCCGGCCTCGTCGTCGGCTATGCGCTGTGGATGTACACGTTGCTGCTGCCGAGCCTGCTGGCCATCGAGGGCGTGCGGCCGGCCTGGGTCGAGCGTGGACCTTTCGGATGGTCCTTCCTGGCGCCGGAGGCCCTGTTCGGCTGGACCGCGCCGGACGTGCTGACCCACGGCGTCTTCTGGTCGATCATCGGCAACGTCTGCGCGCTGGTGCTGTTCTCGCTGCGCTACCGGCCGAGCCTCGGCGCCCAGCTGCAGGCCGCGGCCTTCCTGACCCCGGTCGAGGCCGGCCGGGGCTCGCGCGACGCCCCGCTGCCGGGCAACACCACCGTCGGCGACCTGATGACCCTGGCCGAACACGTCGTCGGCCCGCGCGCCGCCGCGCGCCTGCTGGCCGCCTATGCCAGGGCGACCGGCAAGCAGCTCGACGTCGGTCACCGCGCCGACCTCGGCCTGGTCCAGGCGGTCGAGCGCGAGCTCGCCGGTGCGATCGGCTCGGCCTCGGCGCGGCTGATGCTGACCAGCACGCTGAGGGGCGCCGGCCTGAAGCTGGACCAGGTGGTGGCGCTGCTGGACGAGACCACGGAGAAGCTCCGGCTCAACCGCGGGCTGCTCGAGGCCATGATGGACAACATGGCGCAGGGCATCAGCATGGTGGACCGCGACCTGCGGCTGGTCGCCTGGAACCAGCGCTACGAGGCCCTGTTCGGCTATCCGCCTGCCTTCCTGTATGTCGGGATGCCGATCGTCGAGGCCATCCGGCTCAACGCCGAGCGCGGCCTGTGCGGGCCTGGCGACCCGGAGCAGCTGGTACAGCGGCGGGTGGCGCACCTGCGCAGCGGCACGCCGCACGTGTCGGAGCGGCGGCGCCCGGACGGCCGCGTAGTCGAGACGCGCGTGCAGCCGA
>Ga0316603_10002266_pt1 | contig 10520 bp, 8 predicted proteins | sample OWC_soil_day10_n_FD_207649 | JGI IMG/M metagenome (GOLD analysis project Ga0316603, IMG submission 207649) | Wetland soil microbial communities from Old Woman Creek delta, Ohio, United States - OWC_soil_day10_noCT | ecosystem: Environmental > Terrestrial > Soil > Wetlands | place: USA: Ohio...
CCTATACCGCCGCAGGCAGAAGCGCCGGAAGACTAGTCCCCCCCAACTCCCTGGATGTACACAACATGGGGCATCCGCCAAAGGCGGACGCGTTCCAACCATGAACAGCGGTCCAGAGCGTCCAACGGTTTTGTTGAAACGGCATTAGTCCCCGCCGAGCCAGCGTCGCAAACGGCTGAACTCCTGCCGGGAGAGTTCCCGGTGTTGCCCAGGTTCAAGTCCGTCGAGTGTGAATTCTCCAACCTGTGTGCGAATGAGCCGAAGCGTAGGGTGGCCCACGGCTGCGGTCATTTTGCGCACCTGTCTGTTTCTCCCCTCGCGAAGGACGATTTCCAGCCACGACGTGGGGACAGTCTTCCTGTGGCGGATCGGAACGGGACGTGGAGGCAGGACCGGTTCATGATCAAGCAAACGGACTTCTGCGGGGCGTGTGAGCCGACCTTCGACGACGACTCCGGTGCGAAGGCGTTCCAGTGCAGCTTCGGCAGGAATGCGGTCTACCTGAACGGTATAGGTTTTGGGATGGCCAAATGCCGGATCGGTGAGACGCCGCACCACGAATTCATCGTCCGTCAGGAAAAGAAGGCCCTCACTGTCGGCATCCAGCCTCCCCACGGGATAGACTCCCCTGGGAAAAGGGCCGAATGTCTTCAGCGACAACCACGCCCCCTCGGGAGTGAACCGCGAAACCACGCCGTATGGCTTAAAGAAAAGAATACAGGTCTTTCGCGGAGTGGCGGGCATGCAACAAATATAGCGCAGCACCCTCTTCCGGTCAAGCACTGTATTGGCCCGAGGGCTTCGCGTCTTCCCATTGCAGGACCGACAGATCTGCGTTCCAGACTTCCAGCCCCCAGCATCCCTGGGTTGCTCATCCTGCACTCCTGGATTGCGGCTCAGCTCTAGAATCCTTATGTTTGAACAACGGTACTCACTATGCCCCTCACCAGACGCACATTCCTCCAGAACGCAGCGGCAGTTGGAGCCGGCGCGGCCATAACGCATGGCCTGCCCCGTGCAGCAGCCATGACGCCGTCGCCCGGCATTCCGAAGCCCGTGGTGGTGTCCAGCGCGAACGGCCTCAGGGCTGTCACCCGTGCCATGGAACTGATCCGCGAGGGCAGTGACGCCCTGGACGCGGTCATTGCCGGGGTCAACATCGTGGAAAACGACCCCGACGACACAAGTGTCGGATACGGGGGCCTTCCGAACGAAGAGGGTGTTGTGGAGTTGGATGCCGCCGTGATGCACGGACCGACGCACCGTGCTGGAGCAGTCGCGGCACTCCGCAATATCAAGAACCCCTCCAGCGTGGCACGAACCGTCATGGAGCGGACCGACCATGTTCTCCTCGTTGGCGACGGAGCCCTGCGATTTGCCCGTGCACACGGATTCAAAGAGGAAGATCTACTGACCGCGAAGGCCCGTCAGGCATGGCTCAACTGGAAGGAGAATCTCTCCAACCGGGACGACTGGCTGCCGCCGCACACTCCCGACGACAAGGACATCGGCGAGATCCTTGATCCGCTGCTGCGCGACGCATTTGGCGCATTCTTCCGTCACACCGGAACAATCCATTGCAGCGGCATCGACGCAAAGGGAAACATGTCGTGCGTCACCACGACGAGCGGTCTGGCATTTAAGATCCCCGGTCGCGTCGGGGATTCCCCGATTATTGGCGCTGGTCTATACGTTGACAACGCCGTTGGCTCCGCGGGATCAACCGGTCGCGGCGAGATTAACCTGGTCAACTGCAGCAGTAGAATGGTGGTCGAGGCAATGCAGAGAGGAAAATCTCCCGAACAGGCCTGCCTCGATGTCCTGCAAAGCATTATGGAGCACACCCGGATGCGGAGGCTTCGGGATGACACGGGCCGTCCGCGGTTCGAAGTGGAGTTCTATGCTCTGAATGCCCGCGGTGAATACGGTGGTGCACGGATTTATAGCGGCGGAAAGTTTTCGGTGCATGACGGGACAGAGGCCCGGCATGTACCCCTGGCGTATCTGTACAAGAAAGGATAGCTCGCAGACGGCTTCAGCACTGAAAGGAACCTGTTGACCCGTTCGATACTCCGTTGGCTCCCTCTCATATTCCTGTTGTGCCTGGCCCGACCGCTTGCAGCGCAGTCGTATCGCGTTGATACGCTTGCGCGCGCGCCATTCGCACAGTATCCGGTCAGTCTGGCCTTTGTGCCCGGCGGAAATGGGGCATTCTTCTTCACCGAGAAGAACAGCGGAAGAGTACGCGTTTTTGACAGGACGCTGAGACCAGAGCCGTTCGTCACGGTCAGCGTGGACAACGAAGGCGAACAGGGTCTGCTCGGTATAGCCATCCACCCCAAATACCCCGACACCCCTTTCGTCTTCATCTACTATATCCGTGCATCAGACCGCCTCGGCATCGTTGAACGGTATAGTGACTCCCTCGGCTCCGGCATCCGTCCTGCACAAATCCTGGTCATCCCCCGAATGACTGATGCGACAGAGAACAACGGCGGTGTGATCGCGTTTGGCCCTGATGGAAAACTGTATGTCGGTGTGGGGGACCATCGCACACAGTCACCGCTTGTACAGGATACGTCGCAACGACGTTCTGTGTGGGGAAAGATTCTGCGCATCAACACGGACGGGTCGATCCCTGCCGACAATCCTTCTCCGCTGCGTCCGTTCTGGGCCTGGGGACTTCGCAATCCACGCGGGTTAGCTTTTGACCAGCAGACCGGAGTGTTGTTCTGCACAGAAGGCGGCACGGATGCAACGAATGCCATCTACCGTATTCAGAAGGGAGACAACCTCGGCTGGCCTTCCCCTGACCGGACGGAACCTCCTGCAACAGTCCGGCCGCTGTTGACATTTCCTGAGGGACGGCAGCCTGCGGTGACCGGGATCGCTGTGTACCGAGGTGACGCATTCCCCCGGCTCCGTGGATCAATCCTGTTCACAGCAAATGCACTTCCTCATGTCTGGGTCGGACGGTTGTCTCCAGGCGGAGATTCGCTGTCTGCGGAGCGGCTGTTCACCTATCCTTCGGGATTTGCTGACTTGCAGATCGGATCAGACGGCGCGGTCTATCTGACCAACGGGCCATATCTTTCGAGCAAGATCCTGCGGATCTCCCCCGTCGCCCCCTCATTCACGTCACGGCCTCTGTCGGATGCTGCACAGGACACTCTGTACACATATGCTCCCAGTTTTTCCGGCACGCCCCCCGAGGTGCGTCTCCTTGCAGGACCCGAAGGGATGACCTGTAATGCCGGAACGGGACAGGTACAGTGGACCCCGACGAACACACAGGCTCTTCAGCGGCAACACACATTCGTCCTTGAAGCACGGAACGGTGCCGGCACCGTGCTCCAGACTCATACGGTGGCGGTCACCAACGTGAACGATCCGCCGGAGCCGTTCCGCCTGGGGCTGGCCCCGGGCATCGAGGTCCTGAGTTTCTCCGGACAGGATCCCGAACTCACATTGCACTGGGAAAAGAGCCGGGATCCGGACGACGATACAGTGAAGTATGTTGTTGAGATCGATACGCTTGCGACATTCGCAAGTCCGGCTCAGCGAACGTTTGTCGCCGAACAGACCGACTCCATACATATTGTCCTCCCGCGCACAAGCCAGGTGTACTACTGGAGGGTCATTGCCAACGATGGCCGTTTGTCTACGACCGCCGAGCCCTCGCCTGGCACGATCGCCGTTGCCTATGTCCCCGCCCCAGCACAGAAAGTGGAGCAACAGGCACCTGCGCCAGGGTCCCTCGCGCAAAACTATCCTAACCCATTCAATCCTTCAACGAGCATCAGCTATACCGTCCAGCGGTCCGGGTACGTGCGTCTTTCGGTGTTCAATCTCCTGGGCCAGGAAATCGCTCGTGTGTACGAGGGAAATCAGGATGAAGGAACGTACGAGGTGTCGTTCCGGAATCTGGACATCCCCAGCGGAATCTACTTCTACCGGCTCCAGGCACCGGGGATCTTCGAGACAAAGAAGATGATCATCGCGCGATAGGTTGCATCTCCCTCCCCTTTTCCGTACAGTCTATCTGACTCTGTTCTCTTCCATACGCGAGGGTACGATATGGCACGCACGCTGCTGCTGGCATTGATGGTGTTGACCTGTGTGTCCGCATTGGTCCATTCTCAACCCGTTACCCTCGTGGACGCCTTCCCTAGTCTCACCTTCACCAAACCTGTTTTGCTCGTTTCTCCTCCGGACGGTACCGACCGCGTTTTTGTCGTCCAGCAGAATGGCATCATCCGCGTCTTCCGGAATGATTCACTGGCAACAACGTCATCGGTCTTCCTGGATATCAGTTCCCGTTTGAGCGCACTGGGGGGAGAAGAGGGATTGCTTGGCCTCGCATTCCATCCGAACTTCGGTGCAAACGGACTTTTCTTCGTCAACTACACAGCTCCCGCCACAGCGCAGAAACCATTCCGGACGGTGATTGCCCGGTATGCTGTCTCCCCCGGCACTCCTGACGCGGCTCAGCCATCCAGCGAGGCGGTCATTCTGGAAGTACCCCAACCCTACAGCAACCACAACGGCGGTATGATTGCATTCGGGCCGGACGGCAACCTGTACATCGGTATGGGCGACGGCGGAAGTGCGGACGATCCCGGCGATGTCGCTCAGAATCTGACCTCTCTGCTCGGGAAGATGCTCCGGATCGACATCCGCGACAGCACCGCACAGAGGCGATACGTCATTCCGTCGGACAATCCCTTTGCAGGCAACACGCAGGGGTATCGTGAAGAGATCTGGGCCTATGGTTTCCGCAATCCCTGGCGATTCAGCATTGACGCGCCGACGGGTGAGCTCTGGGCCGGAGACGTCGGGCAGGGGGCACGAGAGGAGATCGATCTGGTGGTGAGAGGCGGCAACTATGGATGGAAGATCATGGAAGGAAGTATCTGCCGTCCACCGACAACCGGCTGCGTCACCACGGGCCTGATCCTTCCTGTTAAAGACTACGGGCGCTCGCTCGGCTATTCCGTGACTGGCGGATACGTGTACCGCGGCCAGGACCGGCCGGGGGTCACCGGGGCTTACATCTATGGCGACTATGGCTCAGGGAGAATCTGGTTACTCCGGCGGTCGGGAGGGACAGTTGTGGCTGATTCACTCCTCATTGATACCCCTTATGCCATTTCAGGTTTCGGGATGGACAGCAGAAATGAATTGTACATTCTCTCATACAATCGCGACGTGCCGACATCCATTTACCGGTTCTCCCGGGCAGCCACCACGCAGGCGAACGGTGCTCCGGAGAACATCCCTGTACGGGATATCCTGGACCAGAACTATCCGAACCCTTTCAATCCGTCCACTGCCATTGCCTACGCAGTCCAGGAAGCAGGGAGGGTCCGGCTCACCGTTCATGACCTGCTTGGCCGCGAGATTGCCCTTCTTGTGAATGACGTGAGAACTGCGGGCCGCTATACGGTCACGTTTGATGGAAGCGGCAGATCCAGCGGGGTGTACTTCTACCGCCTTGTGACGGACCGGGGGAGCATCACCAGATCGTTCGTCCTGGCGAAGTAGTGCAGACATTAGCGGGAGCGCTTGACCACCACGACAGTTTTGTCATCCGAGTATTCAGCCATCCTGCTATGCACCTGGACTTCTTCCAGAATGAGTGCACAGAGCTCGCGCGGGGTGCGTTTGCGGTGTTGCGTCAGGGCGCGAATCAGCCTGCTCTCTCCGAACATTTCGCCCTGCTCGTTCGGCGCCTCCACAATGCCATCGGTATAGAGCAGCAGGATATCTCCCCGGTGGAGAATGGTGAAGTCGGAATGGTAGATCTCCCGCGGAAAAGGTCCGACGATCTGTCCGGTAGCAGGAAGTCTCTCCACATCATTCGTTCCCGCTCGGAGCACGAGCGGAAAATTGTGTCCGGCATTCACATAGATCACCAGGCCGCGGTCTGATGCATTCAGCTCCGCGTACACCATGGAGACAAACTGCTCAGGCGCAAAAGCGCGGTTGACCAGAGAGTTCAGGCGTGTCATCAACGACCCGATCTTCGTCTGGTATTCCACGCCCATGCGGAGCGCGCCTGACACGTACAGCGCCTGAGACGCAGCGGAAAGCCCTTTGCTCGCCGCATCGCCGATCACGACAGCGAGCCGTTCTTTGTCGCCTGATGCCTGAAGGTAGTCGAAGAAGTCGCCCCCGACAACCCTGTCGGGGAGCGAAATACCATAGGCATCGTAATTGTAGAACTTGAGTTCATGTTCCGGAAGAATGCTCTTCTGGATGTCCCGCGCCTTGTCCAGGTCTGCCTCGAGCTCCTGCGCTTTTTTTTGCGCCTTGCGGTTTTTCAGAGAGGAAGTCAGGGCATTGCTGATGATGTTCAACGTGTACGTCATTTCCTGCTTCATATAGGCCGCGGTGATCCCGATGACGTACTGGTAGAGGCTCAACTGCTTCCACTGAATCTTCTCTCCCACGCCGGTTGCGGAAAAGGTTTTGATGCCCTTCTGGACGAGATAGGGGTTTGATTCCCGCCCGATGACCGTTCCCTTTCGCTGCAGTTGCTGGAAGAAGGGGTATTCCTGCACCTTGATGCGGAAGTTCTTGTCGATGGCCTCCATCTCGCCGCTCTGGTGTATCAGCCGGTATGTGCCGGTGCTTACTTCGAGCTTCCAGATGCGCGCGCCGCGGATCGGTATCCGCTGTTCTTTCGCGATGCCCTCCATCACGTGGATGACGAGCTGGTCCTCCGTGCGAACCGGGGTTTCGGCCAGAACCTGAATTGTCCGGTAGAGTTTGTGTTGGTCCATGTCAGTCGTGTGAAGTCATTCTATGCGAAAAACTCATTCATCGTGCGTATCACGTGTGCCACTGCATCATCCGTGAGCGAAGGATAGATCGGCAACCGCAGCAGGCGCCCGCTGACAGATTCCGTTACCGGGAAATCTCCTTCGGTATAGCCTATACGGCGTCCCACGGGAGAAAGATGCAGCGGGAGGTAATGAAATGTTGTCCCGATGTCATGCTCGCGGAAGAACGCGATCGCGCGGTTCCGCACTGTCTCGGATTCCAACAAGACATGGAAGATGTGATAGTTCGAGGCTGCATAGTCCGGGATGACGGGGAGCATCAGGTTCCCCTGATCTGCCAGCCTGGCAAACTCGCCGGTGTAACGTTCAAAGATCTCTTTGCGCCTTCGCTGGATCAGATCGCGCTTGCTCAACTGGCTCATCAGCAGGGCTGCCATGGAGTCCGGAGGCAGAAAGCTGCTGCCGGTGTCAACCCATGTGTATTTGTCGACCAGCCCGAGGAGGAACTGTTTCCGGTTTGTCCCCTTTTCCCGGACGATTTCCGCCTTCGTCATCAATTCGTCATCATTGGTGACAAACGCGCCGCCTTCTCCCGTGGAGAAATTCTTCGTTTCATGAAAACTGAAACAGCCCATATGGCCTGTGGTTCCTGCCGGCCGGCCGCGGTACCCCGCCCCGATGCCCTGTGCTGCATCCTCCACAACCACAATGTTCCGTGCGGCAGCAAGAGCCATGATGGGATCGACATCCGCAGACACGCCTGCATAGACAATCGGCATGATCGCACGCGTCCGTCCGGTGAGATGCGTGCGCACCTCGGTCGCCCCAAGCGTGAGGGTGTCCGGGCGGATATCCGCAAACACCGGCCGCGCACGCTGCCGCAGGATTGCATTTGTGCTCGACACGAACGTGAAGCTCGGGACGATGACTTCGTCGTCAGGCTGCAGATTGAGCGTCATCATCGCCAGCTCAAGCGCATGCGTGCATGACGTTGTCAGCAGCACGTGGTTCACATGCAGAAGCGATGCAAGGAAGGCAGATGCCTGCTTTGTCGCCGGACCGTCACCCACAAGCTTTCCGGATCGAACCGCTGACGAGACCGCGCGCGCGTCGTCTTCGTCGTAGAACGGTACGTGAAACGGTGTCTGCATATCAGGCCTTCTCCAGGACACGTCTGTAGACACGCTCAACGTTTTCAGCCATAGCGCTCGCATGGAACCGGCGGCGGAAGAGTTCCTCCGATGCCGCACCCATGGCCTGTCTGCGGACGGGATCCCGTATCACCCCGAGGAGCGCCCCGGCAAGCCGGGCGGGCTCTTCAGGGGGAACCAGATGCCCGCTCTTCCCCTCTTCCACCATCATGGCAATCCCGCCTACACGCGTACACACCACAGGCAGACCGGCGGCCAGCGCGCGAAGGATGGCGATGGGAAACATCTCTGCCGCAAGCTCAAGCGACGAATGTGTATAGATGTCGAACGCGGGATACCATTCCTCAAGATGATCCTGGAATCCCAGGAATCGCACGACGGACTCGATGCCCAGTGTCCGGGCACGCTGTTGAAGATCCTGCAGCAGTTCGCCATCCCCGATAATCGGGAAGAGCACGAGTGGTTCATCCTTGACAACCCGGGCGACAGCTTCGAGAAGATGCCGGTGCCCCTTGAACGGGACAAGCCGGGCAACGTTCCCGATGACAACGACATCGTCGCCCACACCAAGGCGCCCGCGGGTCCGCACGCGCATTTCCCGCCTGAAGGCGGGGGCTTCGTCTTCAATGCCGATCGGTACGGTGGTGATGCGTTCCCCGGAAATATGATCTTCACGCATCAGGACATCGCGGCCGGCATCTGCATCGGTGATGAAATGAGCCGTGCCGTACCTGTTGCGCAGCCAGTGCGTGATGTTGTGCTGGATGGAGTGCGTGCTGTGGATTCCGGCCACATGACGGGTGTGCAGCCGGACAGACGCCAGCGCTGCACAGGTCCGGTCATAGTTGGCATTGCTGTGAACAATATCGATGCCGAGGAGGGCGAGATGGCTGCGGAGCTCACGGGAGACGGCCCACACACGGTTCATCCCCTGATAGGCGATCGGGACCGTCGGGATTCCGGCCGCTGCACACTTCTCCAGCAGGAGATGCCCGGGCAGCGCGGAGACCCACACCTGATGGCCTCGTGCCCGGAGGTAGTGTGCGAGAATCCGGACGTAGTCTTCACCACCTGCAAAGATGTCGGTACCATTGGTCAGAAGAATCTTCACCGGACGACTCTCATACGTTTCCGTAGATTTCGTCCACTCCGTACTTGCTTGCCGCCCAGAGGGCGAGGTTCGTACTGAGTGCAGCAATGGTTCGTTTCTCGTCTTCTTCGCGGATGACCAGATCGTACGTTTCGGCAACGAACTTCACATTCCTGAGGATGCGGGCCACCTGCTCAACACGGACCGAACCGTGCCAGTATGCGACCTGGTCCCTGAGCATCGATCCGTGACGGCGGAGGAATTCTCCCATCGTCATCACCTTTTCGCTCAGTGGGGTACGCGGCGTGCAGATGCGCGTGATGTCCGTGAAGTATTCATCCCAGTGGGTGGCAAACGCTCTGTTCTCCGGACGGCGCAGGTAGCGGGCGCGCTTCAGGGAGAGGCGGGCGGTCGTCTTCATCCGGAAGCGGGGAACAACCAGATGCAGGTCGTAGAGACGTTTTTCCTGTGTGGGATCATCTGTGTCGGCCTCCGTGTAGACCCAGCGCTTCTTGAGGACACGCCAGGTATCAACCAGCACCACAGGAGCCTCGCGGCTATCGATGGAGATAAACTTCCCTTTCTCCGCCCCGACAACCGTGATCCAGTGTTCCCATTCATCCACGCACAGCAGGCAGGGATATCCTTTCTTCAATGCCAGAAGAAGCTCTCGTTTCGCGCGCAGTGAACTCGTGCGCCGGAGTATCCGCAGGTCGCAGTCGTACGCGCGTGCCGCACGCCCGAGCTTGATCTCGTCTGTTCCGGCCCACCAGTGCGTGCCCGCAATCCGGGAGATCTCCTTCTCGTCTACGATCTTTCCGAGCATGATCAGCGCGTACTTGAGCGCAAACGGACCACATGACCACTTATTTGGCTGAGGGTAGAGTCCCATTGACGTGTTAAAGTGTGACGATTAAGGTACACATTGGCCGGGCGAAATCCAATATCTCAATAACGCTGAATCTGTGTCGAAATGGGGCACTTCTTCAAGACGGCGTTGCGTAACGGAGGCCGAAGGGACCGGCTGTCTGAACGATCTGCAGGATGGAATCACCGCGGGGATCCACTGCGACGGACTGGCCCGCACTGGATGCCACAGCTGGAGCGTCAGGCTTCGGATGCCCGATAATCCGCGATGGCAAAGAAGATAAATGCAACGAAGGCACCCACGCAAAGCAGCATGCCGACGGCGTACACGATCACGGCCAGCGGTTCGGCGGCTTCCAGGTTATCCGAGAGGAGCCAGTACCAGTCATGCTTAAGACCTGGCGCAATCAACTTGAGCTTGCGCTCCGGAGCATCCGCAATGTAGACGCTCACATTAATCATGCTCTCTCCGGCCCAGAACGCCGGATAGGGCGCCTGCCTCTCCCGCTGCATCCATGTGACCACGAGCAGTGCAACCGGGAGAATGATCTGCACGAGTGATCCGCCAAGAACGTAGATCACCTGGCCGAACGGTTTCATGAACAAATGACCAGCCTCATGAATGAA
>Ga0316603_10002267_pt1 | contig 10519 bp, 3 predicted proteins | sample OWC_soil_day10_n_FD_207649 | JGI IMG/M metagenome (GOLD analysis project Ga0316603, IMG submission 207649) | Wetland soil microbial communities from Old Woman Creek delta, Ohio, United States - OWC_soil_day10_noCT | ecosystem: Environmental > Terrestrial > Soil > Wetlands | place: USA: Ohio...
CTCATTCAATCAAAACTGCAATTACATCAAAACTGACAAAGGAAATATCTTGCTCAACTATATTTCTGCAAAAGGTAAAATTTCAAAAACAGAATATGATAGTGCTGCCATTCGACTATTACAAAATTCTGAAGAAAATGAAAATTTGAAAAAACTAATTCGTTATTCACTTTACGATTTGCAGAATCTCGGATATATTGATTATGATGCTGAGCAAAGTGTTATCTGTATTAATAAATCTTCTTTGATAGTAAAACCAACAGAATCTGGAACTACTCTTTTGTTAGTCGGTGCAAGGGATAATAAATTTATTCAAAGCATTATTGATTATTCTAAAAATGGTAGTTGTTGCATTGATATTCAAGTTAGTGCAAACGGGCTGCTACCTCAAACGATATTGATAAAATTCAAGAAATGCAATCATACAATTGTCAATGATTTTGCAACCCATTTTAAATTGCAATTTAAACACGAGGTACAATTATTCACTCAATTTGCACTTGCAAATGCTCACAAACTAACAGATTGGCAAAATTTTGTAAATAAAACAATTAATTTGAATATAGCAAATGATTTTGAAGGCGGTGAAATATTTAATTTTGAAACTCTACAATTCAAAGAGAAACCTAATGATTTTGACAAAGGTCTAGCTTTTATCCGTTTTCAAAACATTAACGGTTACAAAACCGCTTATCGTTTATGGTATAAAAACGAAGCGTACCATATTACTGAACATCATTACGGATTGTATTTGTTTTTGTATCTCTATCGACAATTAAAAACAGAACAGCACAAAACGGAAAAAGAACAAGGCAAAATAAACAGTTACGAATACAATTATAAAGAGCAGTCAATTAAACAATTAACCAATATTTTGGTATATGACGAATCAAAAAGTTGGTTAGGAGTTCCTTTGAATTGTGCGTTGCCAAAATACTATGCTATTGCGTTCACACTTCTTTCTGGGAAGAAACCAGAAATACAACAATACGACAATCGACTTTATTTGATTTACAAAAATGTTCCTTTTCTTTTTTGTAACAATTCACTTGTAACTACGCTACAACAACAATTTGATTATAACAATAAAAAACAGCATATATTTCAATGAAAAATCCAATCAACGTATTCGACACAATCAAGGACAGTTTTATCCTTTATGTGAAAACTGCTTTCGGAACAAAATACCAGCAGTTCGAGAAAGAGCGAGAAGAACTATTGAATAAAGACAAAATCTTTGCTCGTGCGCCTTGGGTTGAGCCATTGCCCGAATACAAACCATCAGATTTCTCAATAAATGAGATTACGACGGTTCCAAATCTCAATGAAGAAGAACTCGCCATATTTAAAGCATTAGCAGGTAGCGGATTGGTTGGCAATTTCAAATTACACCAACACCAATATGAAATGTTACAAAAGGCAATGGCTGGTAATCATTGTGTTATTACTTCCGGTACAGGTTCAGGTAAAACTGAATCTTTTCTTTTGCCACTATTTGCATATTTAAGTAAAGAATTAAATAAGTGGAAAAATACAACTAATTCTTTAAACAATACGAAATGGTGGAGCGATGCTGGTTACGGGCCAGCTCGAATTGTCGGGAATGGCAATAAAACTTTATCAACAATTGCACAGCAACGTTCAAATCCTCAACGTCCAACAGCAGTTCGCGCAATGTTAATATATCCTATGAATGCTTTAGTTGAAGACCAACTTTCAAGGTTACGCAAGGCATTAGATTCTGATGTTATAAGAAACTTGTTTCAAACGAAGGAATATAGTGATAATCGTATTTATTTTGGCAGATACAATTCCACTTCGCCTGTTCCGGGGAAACTTTGGAAAGTAAAAGACGACAACATTGTCCCAAACAAAAACAAAGTAAATCAACTAAAAAAGGAATTAAAAGCAATAGAAGATAGTAATGCAAGTGTTGCTCAATATCTGACTGAAAATCCTGACAATCTCACAGACAGTCAAAAAGCCGATTTGCTTGCAAATTTCCAGCGATTAGACGGTGGAGAAATGCGAACTCGTTTTGATATGCAAATTGCACCACCCGACATAATGATCACAAACTTCAGTATGTTGAGCATTATGTTGATGCGTGATATTGAAAATTCAATTTTTGACCAAACAAAAAAATGGTTGAGATGTGAAGATTTACCAGAAAGCGAAAGAGAACAAGAACGTAATGAGCGTGTTTTCCATATTATCATTGACGAATTACACTTATATCGTGGAGGTTCAGGTTCTGAAATTGCATATATTATTAGAATGTTGTTAGACAGAATCGGTTTGACACCCGATAGCGACCAATTACGCATCTTGGCTTCGAGTGCTTCGCTTGAAGGCGAAGAAGGTAAAAACTTTTTGAAAAGCTTTTTTGGCGTTGAAAATAAAGAGATTATAATCATTAAAGGTACCGAACTTGAACATCAAGGAGATAATCAAACTCCACTGAAAAATTTTGTTGCAGACTTTGAAAAATTAGGTAATGAATCTGATACTATTGAAAATCAAATCATAAATATTGAGAATATTGATGAATTAAACACCAAGATTAACCAAATTATCGGCAATAATAACCTTACAAGTAAAATATTGGAACAACAAGAATCAATAAAAAATGCTATGTATTTCGCTTTCAATATTGCTGGAAGAATAAGAGCAGTTCCTGCTTTTATCAATGGTGATAATGATGAAACACCGAGTTTTGTGAAATCCGTTGCGGAAGTTTTGTTTGGTTTTGAAAACAATAAAAACAAAAATGCAGTAAAAGGGTTCTTCTTTCTTTTGGGTTTATTAGAAAAATACAATTTCAAGCATTCATTTCCACGTATTCGTTTCCACTTATTTTATCGTAACATACCAGGGCTTTGGGGCGAACTTATTTCCGATAACGAAGTGTTAAGCAGAGGAATGCCTATTGGCGAACTTCTAAATGCACCTCAAATTTCTTACAGAGGACACAGAACCTTGGAATTGATTTATTGCGAGAACTGTGGCACTTTGGCGTTTGGGGGAAGTAGAGTTGAATACACAGATTCTGAGGGTAATGCAATCACAGAACTATTGCCGGTTAGTCCAGATATTGAAGGAGTTCCTGATACTTCACCTTCTACTATTGTTGAGAAACGCAAATACAAAGATTTCAGTATTTTTTGTCCAGGTTCCTTTGGGATAGAAAATGAAAGAAACACAAATATAATTGAACCCGAATATAGTATTTCAAATTCAAACGGTAAAAAACTAATTTGGTGCAATGCTTGGCTAAATGTCAATTCAGGTAAAATTGGAATTAATAATCCAAATGATGTAGCGAATAATATCAAAGGTAGATGGTTGAGGGTTGCTGATATTACCAAAGACAATAATGATAATATTATCAATGTGGATTATAATGTTAGGGAAGATATGTTAAAAAAACTTGATGCATTACCTCATATTTGCCCTCACTGTGAATCTGATTACTCAAATCCAAACAAAAAGCGAAAATCACCATTTCGTGGTTTCAGAACCGGTTTTGGAAAAGTGAGTCAGTTATTATCAAAAGAACTTTTCAATTCGTTGCCCCAAGGTGATGATACCAAAAAACTAGTTGCTTTTTCCGATAGCCGAGAAGATGCTGCAAAACTTGCAAAAAATATTGAAGAAGAACATTACACAACCTTACTCAAAGAGTTAATCATTCATAATCTTACAAACGATTTGCAGTTCGACAACGATGTAATTACTGCTTTGGAGACAAACAACCAAACAGAACAAGACAAGTTGCAAAATTTGAGAAACAATAGATTTACAGAGTTGGGTCAATTATGGCAAACTGTTAATGGGAGATTTGCAACTGAAGAGAATAGACAATCATATATCGCAATTAAATCCAACATCAAAAAAACAAGCGATTTTGTTGATATTGTAATTCGTGAAATGCTAAAATTCGGAATTAATCCTGGAGGGCCTTATGTTTCAATTAAGAACTTTAAACCGAGCAATAACGAACCTTATCAACACTGGAGTTATTTCTTTGATATGGTAAGTCAAACATTTGACAATACTAAGAGCGGTTGTACAAGCGTAAGAAATAAAATTGTTGAACAAATTGAACAAAATATTGCAGGACTGATTTTTGGCCGCCTTTATTATAGTTTTGAAGCGTCAGGTCTTGGGTATGCTACAGTTCAAAAAAACAACTTTTTGATACAAAAAGCAGAATCATTGCAAATAACACCTGATTTATTACTTGAAATTTCTAATTCATTTATGCGGATTGTAGGGGACAGTTACAAGCATAACCGAACTGACTACACCCCAACTCTAAACGAATCGTATGAACGCATTTCAAACAAACGAAAAGAAAAACGATATATCAATGCTGTTTCAACTCTGATTAAAAAAGACGAAAATAATTTAGGCAATGCTGTTTTCTCGATTCTAGAAAACAACAATCATAGAGGTAGCGTTATTGAAATCAATAATTTGTTTGTAAAAGTCGCAACTCGGCAAACTCAATACTACAAATGTCCACATTGCGGGACAATTCATTTACATAAATCAGGAGGAATTTGTATATTCTGTTTGAAAAAACTAAACACTCAACCAGAAGCAAACACAGTTGAAAGTTTATGGAACGAAAACTATTTGACGGCAAATCTAAATAAGGTGTATAAACCATTTAGAATACATACTGAAGAATTAACTGGGCAGACTGATGATCAATTATTAAGGCAAAGACAATTTAAAAACATCTTCCTTAATCCAAACGACAAACTTACTCAACAGATTGACTTACTTAGCGTTACAACCACTCTTGAGGTTGGAGTTGATATTGGTGCTTTGCAAGCAATTTTCCTTGCAAATATGCCACCGCAACGTTTTAATTATCAACAACGTGTAGGGCGTACCGGTCGAAGAGGACAAATGTACTCCTATTCATTGACATTTGCTCGTGGTAGAAGTCACGACGAGTTTTACTTTGAAAATCCATTAAGTATAACAGGGGACAAACCACCACAACCGTTCTTATGTCTTGACCAAGAGCGTATTTTCAAAAGAATGTTGGCAAAAGCAATTTTAAGATTTGCTTTTCAGAAACTTGACATTTCAACAATAGGTAACTCTGTTCACGGTGAGTTTGGTTTTGTATATGATTATAACCAATCGGCATTACAAAATGTAATTGATAATGACTTAAACTATCCTAATTCAATTATCAAGCGAATTTTCAATTCGTTAAATATCGGCATTTACACTAGTGGACAAATTAATAAATTTGATTTTGCAAACATTGAAAATTGGATAAAATCAATACCCCAAGTAATAACCGACCTTATCTCAGCACAAAGTTCTACAGGTGGAGATTTGTCTGAATTACTTGCCGAATCTGGTTTATTGCCTATGGGAGGAATGCCAACTAGAATTAAAAATCTTATTCACGGCTTCAAAAAATCAAATGACGAAAATGGAGGTTATGATGTTCAATGTATTGACAGAGATTTAGGTATTGCTATTTATGAATTTGCACCAGGTGCACAAAAGACAAAAGACAAAGGCGTTATTCAAGCAATTGGTTTTACACCAGACATTCAAGGCATTGAACAAATATATAATGGCGGTGTAATAACATATCAACCTAAAATATTACAAACAGATGCTTTTACAGAAAGGAAATGGCTAATACAAGATATTGCAACAAAGTCTATCAGGTCAGAACAATTTCAGAATGTCTCAGAAGAACAAAACTTAAAGGACATTAATCCTGATTGTAATGTTTTTATTGGTGCTATACCTGCTGCTTTTAGGACTGATTTCAGGTATCCTAAAGATTCAAATGAGGATTTCGATTTCAATTTATCTAAACCACTCACTTTTGCAGAAACAAGAACAACGCCTGAAAGTAAAAATGAAGGGAACTACCACGTAAAGTATGCTCAACAAGAATTGACTTGGAAAATAAATAACAACGGTGGTAATTTGTTTGAAGGACAATATGTAAGTCAACAAAAATATAGTACAACTTTTAGTCAACAATGGATTTCAAATGATTTTATTGGCGAATTTAATAATCCAAGCGGTAACGTTGAAAAACTTTCATTAGCTTCAAGTAAAATAACGGAGGTATTTAGAATCGAACCACAACAGATAGATTTTGATTTAGAAATAAATCCATTCGATTCTGATATTTTCAAATCTGCTTCTTCAAAAGGTGCCTTTTACTCTGCCGCATTTTTAATGCAAAGAACACTCGCAGACGATTTGGATGTTGACCCTGAAGAAATCGAAATAGCAGCAATAGAAAGTTATTTACTACCCGAAAAAGATGGAGTTATAGGACGAAATTCTGCAAGTATTGTACTTTCGGATGAATTACCGAACGGTTCAGGTTTCATTCAACAACTCTACAACAATTTTGGTAATTACATAAATAAGTGTATAAATCCTCAAATTACTGATATTTATAACCATTCAATTATATCTAATCAGCAATGTTTCGATGCAAGTTATAGCGATTTAAAAAACTATCGTAATATGAACTTCCACCCATTGCTAGATTGGCGTTTGGCTGTGGGTTTATTACGAGTATTTGAAGACGAAAGTTATTTATCTGGACTGAAAGATGAAGATTACGATTATCCTGAACTTCAAAACTGGTTGGATTTTGCTAATACTTTGGCTCAAAAAATGGCAATTGATTTTGAAAACATTGAATACAAACGATTTGGCAAGTTACACGGTTTTTGTATTGCAGACACTTACAATGTAATTATCACCCACCCATTTTGGAATTGTTCATCACACCAACCCAACGAAGAATTAAATATTCTAACAGAAGCAATGACAGAGTCGGGATTAGAAAATTTGTACTTTATTGACACATTCAATTTGCATAGACGTCCTGGATTATGTTATGGAGAAATTATCAAAAAGATAATTTATGGATAAGATTCAATATATTTCACCAAGTTCATTTTACTATTGGGAGAAATGTCCATTGCAAGCCGTTATGTCCAAAGTATATTCAACTTATGCGATTTTTCCTAGACACCCTGATGCAGACTTAGGTTCGTTAATCCATAAATTCTATGAGAAGCAAAGCGAATGGGATATTGATTCTGTTAATAAATTTAATGCAAAATGGAATGAAGCAATTGTTGAGATTAATAAGCAATATAAAGAAGATAATTTACAATACAATTATTACCCAATTCAGTGGCATTCTAAGTATTACGCCTTAAAAAAACATTTCCTTTGCAAGAAATTAATTCCAATAGAAAAAAAAGATAAAGTAGAAACAAATGCACAAGTTCAATATCTCTATGAGCAATGGATAAATAACGATATAATTGGTGGAAAAATTGACTTGCTAGTTAAAGAAAATGGTATTATTAAGCAAATAATTGATTTCAAAACAGGAAATATCTATGAAAAAGGAGATAATAAGTTACAAATAAAAGAAATTTATAAACAACAACTAGCTTTATACTGTGCTGTCATTCTCAAAAAACAAGATTTCACTCCAGATATTTTCATTGAAACAATTAATGGCAAACGAGTAAAAATCGAAATTGAAAATGAATACATTGAAGCATTGACAAACAAAGTTAGATTGCTAAAAAACAAAATTAATTCTGCAATAGAAACCGACACAACAAATTTACTTTCTAATTGTAATTTGGAAAATTGCGGTCATTGTAGTTTTCGTCCATATTGTGAGATATATAAATCAACATTATTCAATAATAAGAATGGTTTAAACATTGATATAAAAGGAAGAGTTACAGAAACAAAAACAAATGAAATCACAATAGAGACAACAAATAATTATTTTGTTATCAAGAAAATAAAACATTGTGATAAATATAAATTGAACAAAGAGTATGAAATTTACAACTTATATTTTCCTGAAAGTGAGGAAAATTATTTGTACGAAACTATAAATACAGTAATTAGATATGCAGAATAAAATACCAATTCTTTCATTTTACTCTGGAGGAGGATTTTTAGATATGGGGTTTGAACAAGCAGGGTTTGAAACAGTTTGGTCTAACGAAGTTGATCCTGTTTTTGCAAAACTTCATTCTGCTGGTATTACTTCATGGAGAAAATCTATAGGTAATGGAGTCAAAGCGGAGATTTTCAATACAAAATCAATCACTGATATTTCTTCTGAAGAAATCCTATTAGAGGCATTTCCAGATGGAAAACCAGAAAACTTTGGAATGATAGGAGGTCCCCCATGTCAAGATTTCAGCATGAACGGGAGTTTAAAAGGTTTTGCTGGGGATAGAGGGAAACTAACTGTTATTTACTTTGACAAAATTTTAGAATTAAAACCAACTTTTTTCGTAATGGAAAATGTAACCGGTTTAACAAAGAGGAGTGAAACAAAGGAATTTTTACAGACGCTTTTAAAACGTGTTGAAGTAGAGTATTATGTTGACCATGAAAAATTGAATGCTTTAGAATTTGGAGTTCCACAATATCGAGAACGAATTTTCTTTGTTGGAATCAAGAAATCAAAACTTGATTCGAAAATTATTAATCAAAGTCCCTTTGGTAAATGGTTTCCTTTTCCGGTGGATAAAAAATATCAAAATGCAGCAAACAAATACAAATGGGCAACACCAGTTTCTTTTGGGATGAATTTGAAAAAGCCAGAGGATTTACCTATTGAATTATGTGTTGAAAACTGTTTAGTCCCAATTCAGAAAATGGATTCAACACCCAATTCAAAAGAGTTTTTTAATTTGTATGTAGCAGTTGATATGTTAAATACTATTAGTGAAGGAGAAACTAACAGACCGTCATTTAAACGTCTGCATCGCTACAAATACAGTCCTACTGCATGTTATGGTAATAATGAAGTTCACTTGCACCCTTATCAAAATAGACGTTTATCTGTAAGAGAAACATTAAGAATTCAAGGCGTGCCGGACACTTATGTTTTACCTACAGAATTACCTCTATCAAAAAAATTTAAAATGATTGGAAACGGTGTCCCTGTACCTATGGCTAAAGCTGTTGCTTCAGCATTAAAGCAATTTATTGATAACATGAGAATTATTTAAAATTTAAAAACTAAAAAGAAAATCACACCCTCATAAACTTAGCAACCTTATGGAAGAATCACTGTTTCTAAATACCCTTGCATTTGAGTTCCCCAAAGAACCCAAAATCTTCTATTTCTCATTAACCGATAAAGAAGATGTTTCGCTTACAAAATTAAGTCACCAACTGTTCCCGGCAAATATCAAAGATATTTTCCCCAACATTACGAATGACTGCTTTCTTTACACCTCATTTGCTCGAAAATTAGAAGGTTTTACACCACTAAGTATCAATTTTGCCACTGATAACTACGCCCTTGTCAAACGCTACTACAACCGTGAAATAAAGTATTATTTCACTCATAGAAATTATTTGGTCGAACCTACTTTTATTCAGGACAATCAAATATGGCTGCGCAACAAAACCGATAAAACTCCAAATGGCTGTACGCTTTATGATAGGTACACCATTAAAGTAAACTTCAATCACTTTAGCAATTCACCCGAATTGGTTTTATCCTACGACCGCAAAGCAAAAGTGTATAATAAATCAGCAGCAGCTTTTCTGTCCGAAGAAGAAAATGCAACTGCCGACCTCTTCAACAGAGTTGTTCACGTAGAATTTTTTGAAAAGGACGAGAAAAAAAGTGCCAAAAGCAGGGTGACTAAATATGAAAAATTGGTGGAATCAGAAAGAGTTATTGATTACAACAATGTTTATCCGATAGTTGGGAGTAAATTGGCTGCATATCTTTGTTTTGAAGAAGAGGAAGAAAATGATAATCCATTCCAAAAGGTGAATCGTTACACGAAATACCTCTCTAAAATCTATGGTTTCTATAATCAATTTCTGAAAAATGAAAACTTTCAGAAAGTAGTGCCAATATCCGATAAGGGCTTTGATAAGGCAAAGCCTTTGCAAATAGGTAAAACCACCCCGCAAAGCAAACAACTTATCTTTGGAAAAAACAACCTGAGTAGAAATGCAATTGATGTCATTCCACAGCGAGGTGTAAACAATGGACCATTCAACCAACCACGATATAATAACATTCAAATGTTCTTTATTACTTCTGCAGAACATGTGCCACACACAAATGTTTTATCGGGTTACATAAAAAATGGATATAAAATTTACAAAGGATTATTACAATATACAAATGTTCCTGTCTCTACAGCCCCAAAGGGTTATAGTATTGCTTTTGTTGACTCAAACAATCCGTTACCTGAGATAGAAGAAAGACTCGAAAATATAGATTGGGTTCCGGGTGTAAAATACCTTGCAATATACCTTACTCCTATTGGGAAACATGCGCAAGATAAAGAGCAGAGAAAGATTTATTACAAAGTCAAAGAAAAACTCTTGAAACGGAATATATCTTCACAATGTATCGAAACGGAGAAAATGCTCAAAGTACTTGAAAACGATAGTGCTCTTGAAAAGTCAGGTAAAAAAGGAAATAACTTTGCAT
>Ga0316603_10002268_pt1 | contig 10517 bp, 8 predicted proteins | sample OWC_soil_day10_n_FD_207649 | JGI IMG/M metagenome (GOLD analysis project Ga0316603, IMG submission 207649) | Wetland soil microbial communities from Old Woman Creek delta, Ohio, United States - OWC_soil_day10_noCT | ecosystem: Environmental > Terrestrial > Soil > Wetlands | place: USA: Ohio...
ACCACGACCGCGGTGATGACGCGGGACAAGCGCACCGCTACATCCTAGCGTCTTAGTTGCGCACGCAGTCGAGCGTCAGCGTGATCATTGCACCCTCGTCGATCACGTCGAAGTCCTCGACCTTCAACGCATACAGATCCTGCGGCGCGATCAGGCCGTCCCACTTTGCCGTCGTATACCGGTCGCTCTGCGCCGTCAGCGCGATGTTGCCACCGTCGGCGTGATACATGCCGTACTTCTGCAGGGCTCGCGCGACCACCCGCGCGCCGACGCTCGGTAGCGAATCGACCGGATAGTCCGCGCGCAGTCGCAGGTGCACGCCATACGGCGGCGCCGCCGACCCGCCCGTCGTGTCGGTGCCGTGCGTCGCGGGCCGCACGTATCCGCGACGGATCCGGTTGTTCGGCAGGATGAAGCGAATCGCGTGGCCGATCTCGCCCGCCGCGACTTCGTCGGCGGTGAACAGCAGTGGTGCGATCGGAAACCCTGCGGCGTCCGCACTCGTGCACTGCTCGCCACGCAGCGTCTCGCCGTACGTCGCCTTCGTGTCCCACACCGCGAGGCACCCGCCGTCGAACGTCGCGCCGTTGATGTCGGCGCGCCACATCTCGTAGAGCTTGCCCGCGCTCTTGTCGTGCACGATCAGGTGGCAATCTCCGTCGGTGGTGCACGAGTAACCGGTCTCGCCCTCGACGTTCCCGTTCACCGGCACCGGCACCGGCACGTGATCGCAATCGGGCTCGAAGAAGTCCGCCGTCGGCGTGAACGTGCGCATCGGCGTCGATGCGTCGGCGCCGAGCACGTCGAACGAGAAGTCGATGTGCATTCGATCGCCGTTCCCCCATCCACCCGCCGCCCGCAACGACGCGATCATCGCCGCCGAGCTCGGCGACGTCGCGGCGTTCGTGACGTCGCGGTTGAAGAACATCGACTGCTGGAAAAACGGGCCCGAGCCATCGGGTACCGGCGCGTCATCGCCCCCGCCGCCTCCCCCGCCGCCGCAAGCAGCCGCCAATGTCACAGCGACAACGATTCCCCGCATCTCGGGGAAAGCCTCGCACGTTCTCGCGCGCGGCGAAACGGATAACAAACCACCGGGCTCGACGGCGCGGTCCGCGTTACTTCGCGCGGCGCAGGTAGTAGTGCGTTCCGAAGTTCGGGTGCGAGAGCTTGATCGCGAGCGCATTGCCCGCCGGCGGCTGTGCCTTCGCGTTGAAGCGACGCGCGCCGTCGATCGGGATCGTGTTGCCGTCGACCGAGGCGGTCCAGCCCGTGAGGACGGCGCCCTTGACGTCGATGTCGGCAGCCCACGGTTTTCCGTTCACGGGCAGCTCGATGTAGACCTGCGGTGCCGTCTGGTCGAAGTTGAAGATGAGCGTGGAGCTCTTCGGCTGTTTGACACCGTCGATCTCGAACCAATAGGCGTAGGTACCTTCCTTGAGCTGCGCGCCGGGGATGGTGACCGCCGGTCTCCTCGACTCGAACGTCTGTTCTTTGCCTTCGGTGGCGAGGTGGAGCTTGAACGTCTCGCCGGTGGCCTTCGCGTGGACCTGGAGGTTCGGGATCTGGCTCTGGTAGGAGATTCGCCACGTGCGGCCGTCGGCGTCGATCGAGTTGACCGGCGGGATCTTGGGGAGCGCGCGGCGTCCGTCGTCGCGCTTGACGACGATGCGACCGGAGGCGACCGCGTTGCCCTCGCTGCCGCCGGAGGTGCAACGCAGGCGGTAGGCCCAACTGCCGGCACCGACGGAGAGGTTGGCCGATTCCTTGCCGCCGCTGATCTTCGCCGTCTTGTAGCGGGCGTCCTTGTCCATCTCGATGATGCCGCCGTTCGGGCACTTCGCTCCGAACATGAACTGGACCGCGGTCGGGGGGCGGGGGTCGTGGATCGTGAGCGTGTCGCCGGATTCGACGCGAAAGTCGAAGTAGCTCGGGATGGCTTCGATGACGCGGATCGTGCCGGCCTTCGCGAGCGTGGCGGTCTCGCCGCGGTTCATGTCGAGCTCGCTGCCGGGGGCACCGGTGAGCCTACCCGTGCCGCGCGTCATCGTGACCTTCGACTCGCGCGCGCCGACGCCGAGCTTCGCTTCAGCCGCGGCGTTCGGGGTGCCTTTGAGAGCGATCGCTCCGCCGGGAAGCGTGACCTTGCCATCGCCGGCGGCGGCGGCGCGGATGTCGCCGGACTCGATCGCGAGCTCGAGGTTGTCGCCGACCGCGATGCGCGAACCACCGCCCATGTCGAGCACCGTGCCTTGCGACGTGACCTTCGCGGTGGAGCCGGCGCCGACGCGCAGCTTCGCGCCCGCCGGAACCGAACCCGGGCCTGGCTCGACCGGGGTCCACTTGGTCTCGCCGGCGAGCTGGACCTCGACGCGCTTGCCCGTCGCGTCGATCGTCGCGCCATCCGTCACGGTGGCGGCGTCGGGCGGTGCGGCGTCGACCGGTGCATCGACGACGCCGGCATCGATCGCTTTGACCTCGATGGTCTCGAGCCCGATCTCGACGGCGTTGCCGACGACGAGATCGATCGTTTGACCACCAACCGTCGAGACTTGCGCCTCGCCGATCGTCAGCTCGACCTTCGGCTTGCCGCCCGGGTTCGCCGTGATCCGCACCGTGCCATTACGCGACAGGCGAACGTCACCGAGATCGAAGCCGTAGCTGCCGGTGCCGGTCAGCTCGATCGTACCGAGCTCGACCGCGATCTTGCTCGACTTGTCGGTGCCGCCGAACCGCAAGATGGTGTGCGGTTGCATCGCGATCAGCGCGTTGCCGACGACCTCGAGCTGCGCCCCACCGTCGGCGGTGCGCGCGGCGTCGTTCAGATAGAACTTCGTACCGATCTTCGCGCCGCCCCACGCGCCGGTGCCGACCTGCCGCTCGACGGGGCCGTCGGCTTTCTTGAGCTCCGCGATCGACGCCTTCTTGTCGCCGCACGCGATCAACGCGAGCAACGCCAGGAGTGCGAAGCCGCGCAAGCTACTTGCGAAGCTCGAAGTTCTTGAGCGCAACGCCATTGGGATCGATGACGACGTCGAGCGTCTGCTCCTGGAAGCCCTGCGCGGATGCAGTGGCCTTGTAGTTGCCGGGTGGAAGATCGATCGAGAGCGTACCGTCGGCCGCCGACGTCGCGGTGATGTTACCCGGTTCGATCTTGACCGTCGCACCGGGGATCGGCTTGCCACTGCCCGCCGCACGCAGCACCGCGCGCAGCTGGCCGGGCGGCAACAGGGGCTCGAGCGCGACCTTGGTGATGGGGTTCTTGCCCTTCGCGAGCGTCAGCGTCTGCTTCGCCGGCTTCTTGCCGTCGACCTCGATGGTGACCTCGGCGCCGGTGTCGTCGAGCTCGGTCACACCCTTGAGCGTCTTGCCGATCGGCAGCTTCTCGACGACGTAGTCGCCCTTGTCGTCGGTGACGCCGGTGCCCGTGACCTTCTTCAGCTTCACGGAGACCCTCGCACCGACGACGGGCTTGCCGTTCTCGTCGGTGACGTTGCCGCTGACTTCCGCGTACTCGATGACCTCGACATCGGTCGGGTTCTCGTTGGTCGTGATGTGATCGTCGCCGCCCGCCTTCCGGCCCCCGAACCGGCCTTGGATGCCGATCCCGAAGGTGATCATCGGCTCGTACGGGATGAGCGGGATGACGTTCATCGCCGCATCCGCGGCGTCGATGCCCGGCACCTTCGCGATCTCGACATACCCGAGCACCGACCAGTTCTTCGTCAGGTGCATGCCGCCGTGCGCGGCGCCGCGGATCAGCGGACCGGGTGCCCCGTCGCCGACGAACAGGTCGAGGCTCGCTTCGCCGCCGAAGAACGCCTTGCCCGCCGGCATCGAGAAGTGCGCGCCACCGACGATCGCGTGGTAGTCGGACACGCCGAGCGACACGCGATCGGCGAGCGACAGCGTCGCCGGATCCTCGACGGACTCGGCGCTGTTATCGAGGCGGAAGCCCGCGTTGAAGCTGAGCACGCCGGGGCCCGCCTTCAGCGACAGCAAACCACGGGCGTCGACGGAGATCGCCGAACCCGCGACCGACGGCGCGTCTTTGCCCGGCACCCAGATCCCGAGCTGACCGCCGACCGTCAGGTTGCCCATCGGCTTGCCGGCGCGGACGAGCAAGTGTGGATCGCCGACGTAGCCGTCCTCGGTCTTGCCGTCTGCCGTGGGCGGAACGCCGAAATGGCGATCGTAGCGACCGTCGAGCGAGAGCGAGATCGTGAGCAGGTCGTGCGGCGCGTACGCGAACGCGAGGTTGCCGATGCCGCGGCCGAACCGGTGATCGCCGGGCAACAGACCCGAGCGCCAACCGAATCCGCCGAGCGACGCGACGGTAAAGGTCCCCTTCGGCAGCGTGTGCGCGCTCGCCGCGTGAATGCCGCCCGGCAACGCGCCATAGCCGATCACGATCGGTGCGGGCTCGGCAGGTTCACGGCCTGCCGTTGCGGAAACGTCTGCACCGGAAGGCGCCTGCGCGAATGCAGAGCCAACTGGCAGCAGGAAGAGACACGCGAGTCCCCAGCGACGCATGTACCGAAAGTGTACGCGGGTATTCGGGGCAATTGCCACTGCTCGGCGCGTTCGTCACTTCAATAGTGACCTCCGCGCGTTCTCGGCCAGACGGCCTCGAACGCCTCCGGTCAATAGCGCAACCAGCGGACGAGCTCGCGCAGGCTAGGACGCTTTCCGTACATGAGTACGCCGACGCGGTAAATCTTCGCAGCGGCACGCACGACGAGCCCGGTCGAGATCACCAGGATCACCAACGACACCGCAACCTCGCCCAGCGACGCGCCACCGAGGACGAAGCGCATCGGCATCAGCAGCGGCGAGGTGAACGGTAGCATCGTCAGCACCGTCGCCGGGGTACCACGCGGGTCGTTGCTGATGACCTGGAAGCACAGGACGCCGATAATGAGGAGCATGGTGACCGGCATCTGCACCTGCTGCGTCTCTTGCTCGGACGAGACCATCGCTCCTACCGCGGCATACATCGCGGCGTAGAAGAAGAACCCGATCACGAAGTAGGCGAGCACGACCGAGATCTCCACGAGCTCCAGCGGGGGTAGCGTGGGACCGCCCGCCGTGTTGACGCCGAACGCGCCGAGGATCTCGTTGCGATAGGCGAGCGTGATCGCACCCATCGTGAGCCACACGGTGACCTGGATGAGCCCTGCCCCACCGACGCCGAGGATCTTGCCTGCCATCAGCGAGCGCGGCTTCACCGCCGCGACCATCAGCTCCATCACGCGGCTCGTCTTCTCCTGCACGACGCTGCGCATGACCGCGACGCCGTAGAGCGTGATGACCATATAGAGGATGAACGACAGGATGTAGCCGAGGAAGAACGCGGCCAGGCCCGACGTGGCCTTGTCCGCGCCCGTGTTCAGCTGCGCGAGGAAGTTCACGCGCCCGAGTAACGTGTCGAGCGTCTCGTTCGAGATCGACGCGCGCTTGCCGCGCTCGCGCTGCACGACGCGACGGATCTTCTCGTTCAGCATCAACTGGACGATCTGCGACGACGCGTTGTCGCCTTCGTAGACGATGAGCTCGCCCTCGAGCGCGTGGGTCGGGATCACGATGAACCCGTTGATCTCGCTCTCGCGAATCCGGCGCACCGACTCTGCATACGGCGTGTCCGCGGGCACGATGCGTGGCTCCCACCGCATCTCGCGGAGCTCCGCGGCGACTTGCTCGCCGAGCACACCGCTCTTGTCGACGATATCGACCTTCGCACCGACGACCGACTTCGACGCGATCAGCGCCGGGATCACGACCATCGCGATCATGAACACCGGGCCGAGCACCGTCATCGCGACGAACCACTTCGACTTCACGCGCTCGAGCAGCTCGCGCCGCGCGATCACGAGCGTATCTCGCATCGTGCTCATCCACCCTCCGGGAGGCGCGCCGCGACGGCCGCTTCTTCACCGACCTTGTCGACGAAGATCTGGTGCAGCGTCGGCGTGACGATCTCGAACCGGCGCAACGCCACACCCGCGGAGACAAACGCCGCCAACAGCCGCTGCGGCTCGACGCCGTCGGCGAGCTTCACCTCGCAGTCGGCGTGATCGCCGGCGAGCGGCGGGCGTTCCTCGGAGACCAGGGCCTTGTCGTCGATGATCGTGCGCGCCGAGCCCTTCGCGGCTTCGGTCGCGAACTCGAGTGCGATCAGGCCCTCCAGCGCGGCGGCGCGCTTGATCTCGCGCAGCTTGCCTTCGAGCACCATCTTGCCGCGCGCGATGATGCAGACCGCGTCGCAGACCTTCTCGGCTTGTTCCATGCCATGGGTCGAGAAGATGACCGTGCGGCCCGCCTTGCGAATGTCATCGACGACGTCGCGCAGCACCTCGGCGTTGATCGGATCGAGACCGGACCACGGCTCGTCGAGGATCACCAGCGCGGGCTCGTGGATCAGCGCCGTCGCGAACTGCACCTTCTGCTGCATGCCCTTCGAGAGGTCCTGCACCTTGTTCTTCGCCCACTGCTGGAGGCCGAGCCGATCGAGCCAGGCCGCGGCGCGCTGCTTCGACTCCGCGCGTGCGAGCCCGCGCAGCTCGCCCATGAACTCGATCATCTCGCAGACCTTCATCTTCGGATACAGCCCGCGCTCCTCGGGCAGATAGCCGATGTGCGGCGCCGACTGCGCGCCCGGTGCGAGGTTGTCCAAGATGGCGATCCGACCGGCGTCGGGCGCGATGATGTCCGTGATCATGCGGAGCGTCGTCGACTTGCCCGCGCCGTTCGGACCGAGGATGCCGTAGACCACGCCGCGCGGCACCGTGAACGACACGTGGTCGACGGCGACGTGGTTGCCGAATTTCTTCGTAATGTCGTCGACGACGAGCGCGGTATCCGTCACGCCGTGGCCGGCTCCACGTTGGGACCGAGGATCGCGCGCTCGAGCACGGCCATGCGAATGGCGACGCCCCAGCTCACCTGGTTCAGGATCACCGCGCGCGGGCCGTCGGCGACCTGCGGCGACATCTCGACACCGCGGTTGATCGGTCCCGGGTGCATGACGATCGCATCGGGCTTCGCGAATGCCAGCGAACGCTCCGACAAGCCGAACGTGCGCGACAGCTCGCGCGTGTTCGGGAACCGTGGCGCTTCACCTTCGAAGCGCTCGTGTTGCACGCGCAGCATCATCACGACGTCGGTGCCGTCGAGCGCCTCCTCGAGCCGGGTGACGACGCGGACGCGCTCGCGCGTCACGTCGCCGCCGATCAGCTCGATGCCGCGCGGGATCAGCGTCAGCGGCGCGCACAGCCGCACGCGCGCGCCGAGCTTGGCGAGGCACAGGATGTTCGAGCGGGCGACGCGCGAGTGGGAGATGTCTCCGACGATCACGACCTCGAGCCCGTCGAGCTTGCCCTTGTGCCGGCGGATCGTGGCGGCGTCGAGCAGCGCCTGCGTGGGGTGCTCGTGCTGGCCGTCGCCCGCGTTGATGACGGCGCAGCTGACCTCTTTCGTCAGCATCGCCGCGGCGCCGCCGAACGAGTGCCGGACGACGATCGCGTCGGGGTACATCGCCTCGAGGTTGTCGGCGGTGTCGAGCAAGGTCTCGCCCTTGCTCGTCGACGAGGCCGACGCGCTGATGTTGATCGCTTCGGCGGACAGCCGCTTCGCCGCGATCTCGAACGACGTGCGCGTGCGCGTCGAGCTCTCGAAGAACATGTTGATGACGGTTCGACCGCGGAGTGACGTCAGCTTCTTCACCGGCTCGTTCGCGAGCGCTGCATAGCGGTCCGCGTGGTCGAGGATCCGGACGATTTCGGCGGCGTCCAGGTCGGCGATGCTCACCAGGTGGCGCGGCACGTCCGGGATATAGCAGAAGCACGAGTGATATGGTGGAGGGCGTGTCCCGTGCGGTAGATCGGACCGGCCAAATTATCGGCCAGCGATTCCGCATCGATGCGCTGATCGGGAAGGGTGCCATGGCGGACGTGTTCCGCGCGGTGGATCTGGAGACGGCCGCGTACGTCGCCCTCAAGATCCTGCGCACGTCGCTCGATGACCCGTCCGCGTCGCTGCGGTTCACCCGCGAGGCCGAGGTCCAGGCGCGCCTCCGCCACCCGAACATCGCCGCGCTGCTCGCCACCGGCGTCACCGAGCACACCGAGCCGTACCTCGCGATGGAGCTGCTCCGCGGCAAGACGCTGCGCGGCGTGATCAGGCAGGAGGGCCGCATCGACCCGCGCCGCGCCTCGAGCTACACGTGGCAGGCGCTGCAGGGCCTCGCGGCCGTTCACGATGCCGGCGTCCTTCACCGCGATCTCAAGCCGGCGAACATCATGCTCGAGCCGTCGGCCGGCCCGGCCGATCGCGTCGTGCTCATCGACTTTGGATTCGCGAGCGTCGAGGGCAGCGCGAAGCTCACGCAGCAAGGCGCGATCGTCGGCAGCCTGCAGTACATGGCGCCGGAGCGCATGCGCGGCGAGGCCATCGACCAGCGCAGCGACCTCTACTCGATGGGGGCCATCTTCTACGAGCTGCTGTCGGGGGGCCCTCCGTTCACGGCGAAGGACGACCTCGACCTCGTCGAGAAGCACCTGCACGAAGCCCCGCCGCCCCTCGATCCACAGGCGGTCCCTGCCCCGCTGATCCCGATCATCATGCGCTGCCTCGCGAAGCAGCAGCGCGAGCGCTACCCGAACGCGGCGGCGATGGCAGCGGCGCTCGAAGACGCCGCGCGCCAGATGACCTAGTACGTGGACGACCGCGGCGCCGCGTAGATGTCGGCGACGACGGCGAAGTGATCCGACGGCCATACGCCGTCGAGGGGTGTATCGAGGGCGAGCCGCGCGGAGACCGGCTCGCCGCGTAACGCCCGATCCGGGCCGCGCACGAACACGTAGTCGAAGCGCGCCGACGGCTCGTGGGAGCGCAGCGCGTACGGATTCTTCCGATCGTACGTGTAGCCGGGATCGGTGCCGTTCAGCTGCCAGCAGTCGGCGAAGTACACGCTGCGGCCGCCGAGCGACGTCGCTCCGCGCAGGAAGCGAATCTCGTCGGCGTCGGGCTGCGCGTTCAAGTCACCCATGATGACCGGCGGCGGTCCGTCGATCGGCGCGATCCGGGCGACGTGATCGGCGAGTGCACGGGCTTGCTGACAACGCACGTGACCGAGGTGCAGCTGAAACGAGAAGTGCGTGACGAAGCACGGCATCGGGCCGTGCGGGACGTCGACGCGTGCGAACGCGACCGAGCGCGTGTCGAGGCCCGGCTCCGTCGGCAGCGGCAGCACCTGGGTCGCCGAGAGCGCGTGCGGCGACAGGATCGCGTTGCCGAACGTGAGCCCGCCGCCGACCTGCCACGCGGTGCCGTAGAACACGTTCCAGCCCGTCCCCGCGGCGATCTCGTCCGCTTGGCTCGGCATGCCGGGAAACGCGAGGACCTCTTGCAGCCCGATCACGTCGGCATCGAGCGCGTGCAGACCGTCACGGATGAGCCGCAAGCGCTCGGTCCACGGCCCCGAGCGGTGCCAGATGTTCAGCGTGACGACACGCCAGCAGTCACGCCGTTCCACCCGCGCAGTCTAACGCGCGATCGGGGTCGTCTTCTGGACCTTCGCCCACGACAACGTCGCCGCGACGTCGAGATCGGCGAGCTCGTGAATCTCGAGCCCGATCGCCGACAGACTGAGGATGTACTTGTCGACGACCATGCTGCGCGTCACCGGATACTGCGCACGCGCCTGGTTCCGATATTGCGGGTTGCAGTAGTAGTAGCTCGTCGTCGGCTGGCCCGGCGCCTGCGCCTTCTGCTGCGCGCACTGCTGCTCGACCCAGAGGTCGCCGAGCGCGCTGTGATCGAGGCCGCCCTTGTCCTTGAAGCCCCGCTTCTTGTCGAAGCTGTAGACCGCGAGGCCGTTGAAGTACTCGCCGCTGCCGCGCTGCTCGGTGATCGGGAACGCGAGCGTGCCCGTGACCGGGTCGTACATGAACGCGTGGTGATCGTGCTGCGCCGTCGAATTCGAGTACATCGCGCGCTTCTCGTGGAAGCGGCGCACCGGGTTCTTCGGATCCTTGACGTCGAAGACCTGGAGGTGCAGGCCCTGGATGCGGCCTTGATCGTTCGCGTCCTGCCCGATCGTGAGCAGGAGGTTGTCGCCGATCGGATGGATGTAGCTCGAGAAGCCGTTCACCTTCAGCTCGCCCGCGACCCGCGGGTTCGTCGGATCCGAGAGGTCGAGCGTGAACAGCGGATCGGTCTGGCGGAACGTGACGAGGTAGCCGCGCTCGCCTTGCATGCGGCCCGAGAAGATGCGCTCGCCTTTGCCGAGGCCGCGCAGCGAGCCGATGACGGCGAGGTGCCTGCCGTACGGCCGCATCACGAACAGGTTGTTGCCGCCCTGCTGACCGTTCCAGTTCTGATCCGTCGTCGCGATCCGCAGGTCGCCGCGGAACTCGCTCATCGAGAACTGGTTGAGCAGCGAGCCTTCGACCTTGCCGCTCGCCACGTACGACGGGCGCGTCTTCGCATCGCCGAGCGCGAACTGGTGCACCTGCGTG
>Ga0316603_10002270_pt1 | contig 10512 bp, 12 predicted proteins | sample OWC_soil_day10_n_FD_207649 | JGI IMG/M metagenome (GOLD analysis project Ga0316603, IMG submission 207649) | Wetland soil microbial communities from Old Woman Creek delta, Ohio, United States - OWC_soil_day10_noCT | ecosystem: Environmental > Terrestrial > Soil > Wetlands | place: USA: Ohio...
GCAATTTTGATACCCAGAATTAGAATACTTTTCATTGATTAACCGATAAAATATTCTAACGGCCAGACGCTGAATTGTCAACGCTTTTGGTCGGGTTTTTAGTCTGCAGCCTCCGCCCACACGATATAGTTCTTGTTCAACATCAGCACCCTTTCAGGCTGTCCCTCGTCCGCCAGCAGAACGATAAATCGATCGTCCGCAGTTCTGAAGAAATCGGAAAGCCTCTGGAAGGTGCGGATGTTCACCCTTCCCGTAAAGGCAGAACCGTCAGACATTTTGACCGTGACGCGCCTGAAATGAACCTCCCATTCTCCTTCTTGTTCCACGATATTTCTCCCTCCTTCACAGTCGCTCCTTTGTCCTGTGGTCCTTCTTATTTACAGCAAGAACAGGCCGTTCTTACAAAATTCAACGCAGGAAAATCGATGCCAGGATCACCACGATGACGAGGCTCGGAAGCATGTTGAGTATCTTGAAGCTCTTGATCTCCAGCAGGTTGATCCCGAGGCCCATCAACAGTATGCCGCCGACGGCGGTCAGTTCATTGATCAAAGAAGTCGTGAAAAACCCCTGGAGCGAGCCGGCAAACAGGGTGATGCCGCCCTGGTACAGGACAAGCGGTATCACCGAAAAGAGCACGCCCACGCCAAGCGACGCGGCAAGCGCCATGGAAGAGAACGCGTCGAGCACGGACTTGGCAAGAAGGAGGTTCGGCGGCCCACCCAGCCCCTCTTCGATGGGGCCGAGGATGCTCATCGAGCCCATGCAGAACACAAGGAAGGAAGTGACCAGACCTTCGGAGAAGCGCTCGCTCGAGAGGCGGATCTTACGCTTGAACAACTCGCTCAAACGGTTCATGCGCGCATCGATGTCGAGCAGTTCACCGGCAACGGCGCCGAGCACGATGCTGAAGATCATGATGAGAAAATTGCCTGTCTTCATGGCCATGGTGATGCCGAGAAATAGGGTGAACAAACCTATACACTGGAAGACAATCGTGGTGATGCGCTGCGGCAGCCGCGAGTGCACGAGCAGTCCCACACAGCTCCCCAGAATCACCGTGCCTGCATTGATTATGGTGCCTAGCATATCCGTGTAGTTTACTGGTTTGAGTAGGGAATTTCCATGATAATGTTACACGAAATCTCAAATTCCAGGCGCCAAGTTTCAGGCAATCTCAGATAGCCAAATGTTGAATGTTCCAAGACGCCGCTGTCGGCAGTACCCCTCAGGCTCTCCCGTTTGATTATTCGAGGATTGGGATTTGTTTGACAACAATTCTCTTTTCTCATATCCTTAGCCGAAGCGTATGGTGCTCGTTTACATAATTGCCGCTTACTTGCTTGGTTCGATACCGGTCGGCCTGGTGCTTGCGCGGCTCAAGGGGCAGGACCCGCGCAAGGTAGGAAGCGGCAACATCGGCGCCACCAACGTGATGCGAGCCGCAGGAAAAACGCTCGGGATCATCACGCTACTCGGAGACATACTCAAAGGGCTCATTCCCACGGGCCTTGCAATCCTTTACGGGCTTTCCCCCGTTTTCGTGGTAGCCATCGGCTTGGCGGCCTTTCTGGGCCATCTCTTTCCGGTCTACCTGCGGTTTAAGGGAGGCAAGGGTGTCGCCACTGCGTTGGGCGTTTTCCTTGCGCTGAAGCCGGTCGCCATACCGATACTCCTTGTCGTCTTCATCGCGGTGCTCCTGGCATGGCGCTACGTGTCGCTGGGTTCACTGGTCGGCACGGCACTAATGCCGGTGCTGCTTCTTCTCTTCCGCGCCCCTCTGGAGTATGTTGTCGGATCACTCATCGTCGGCGTGCTTATCTACTGGAAGCACCGGGAAAACATCCGCCGCATCGTGTCAGGGACAGAGAGTCGGTTCAGCTCACAACGCTAGAGGACCCACCATGCCACACCTGGCAGAGCTGAACGCGAAATGAGGTATCGAGGTACGGAATGAGTCCAGACATCGTAGAGCGCATTGAAAAAGATTTTGGCAAGGAGGGTGCTGCAGCGGTGGAGGAACTGCTCAAACCGCTCATCGAGGATGGCTATTCTGAGCGGATCATCCGCTGCATCATTCACCTGTCCGCATCCAACATACGGAGCGTGCGCCAGTACTGCGACGCTTCGGTGCGGGACTGGCGCGATCTTATATCCTGGGCCGAATACGACGCGAACTGCCGCATCCGCGACTTCAACCAACCCTTCGGTTCGTGTGACTTGTAATGGGGTGCTCGATACGTATCAACGTTCTTCTTTGAACTCGGAACTCGGAACTCGCAACTGGTTTTCGCCTACCGCACCCTCTTGAGCTTCTGCCTCTTCTTAGCCCGCAGGTAATCCTCGACGATTACCCTGCCGAGTTCTTTGGGCTCTGCGAAGAAGACCCTACCGAGGTTTCTCTTGGCCAGGAGTGTTGCGAACTCCCTGAGGTGGGGGGTGTTGTCGAGCATGATGATGTTGAGCGTGATGCCGTCTCGCTGGTACGCCTGCGCTTCGTGGATCACGCCGAGTGAAGCCTTTTCAAATCCGACGTACCTGCCGTCCTCGCAGTTGGGCTCCGTGTCGGTGATCAGGTAGACCTGTTTGTCTGCAGTCTCGTGCGCCACAGAGGTCCTGAACCGCTTGAGTGCCCCCCTGATATCGGTGGTACCGCCCGCGAAGCTCACGTTCATTACGTCCCAGTGGGGTATCTCCCTGACCTGGTTGGAGAACAGGAAGAGCTTCATCTTGTCACGGGAGTTCCTGCGCATCAGTTCTGAGAGGCCAACAGATATGTCCATGGCCGCGTGGATCTTGTCACCGCTCATGCTGCCGGATTCGTCCACGATGAGACCCACACAGAGTTTCGTGTCCGCCTGCGTCTCCCTGACACGGATATCTTCTTCCTCAAACTCGATCCTGTCTGTTCCATACCGGCCGTGCTCCAGCGCCGTCATGAAGGTCGATTCCATATCGATGCGATCGAACTCGTCACCATGCTCGTACTGCCTGACGCTGAAGGCCTGGCCCACGCCGAAGCCCTCATCTTTGGTCGGGTTGGTTCCGTTATTGATGCCGGACAGATTGTCCCAGATCTTTTGCAGCACGTACTTTGCCAGCCGGTTGCAGCCTTTGGGCGTAATGCGAATGGCATCGCCGTCAATCTCTACGAGGTTCTGCTCGACATATTCCTGGAGGCCGTTTCTCACGTCGTCGGCCTGGACGCCCTCCTCCATGCCTGCCATCATGGTCAGTTCTTCCTCAAGCTCGCGACGACACTGGTCTGAAAGGTATTTCTCCATCATACCGTTTAGGTCGCTGCCCTCATCCAGCTGTTCGAGCAACTTGTATGCAAAGCCCTCCTTCATCTCGCGCAGGCGGTCCATCTTCCCCTGGAAGCCAGCCCTGTTCTCATCCATCCTTTTCTTGGCGTGGTCCCACGCCTTTTCCTGGAGCCCCTTCATGTTGTACCGGCACTCGTTCACCAGGTTCGACATGTTCTTATCGTCCATGTGCGCAAGCTCGTGGAGCGTCTTGTCATCCCCACTCTCGCAGCCCATGCAACGGTCGCAGAGTGTGGTCATTCCGATCTCCTCTGCATGTCCTCTCCATGTAATCCGAAGCTCATCGCCACGTTCCCTTTTGACCCCACGAAACCTCCCTCGGGACAAACAGGTCGTCCATGTCCTGCAGGTAGAGCCACTTCTTGATGGCGCACACGTTTGCCAGGAACTCTGCCGCTGACACGAGGTACTCTTCTTTTAGGGCTTTGTCCTTCTTGATCACGTCCAACACGTTTCGGGTCTCACCGTTCCCATCGAGCTTATACTTCTCCCGGCCCCGCTCTTCCAGCTCTGTAAGTCTCTCCTGGAAAACGGTTGAGTTGCGCACGAAGCCGGGCCACTGGTTGGGTGGTAACGCAACCATGGCCTCTGCCTCTTTCATCACGTCTTCTTTCTTCCATCCAGAGGTGATCTCGTTGCTCAGATCGAGGAGCGCATTCCGCAGGAGGTCCTCACCGATCTCGTCCACCCTTCGCATGGTCTCGCGCGGGTTCTCAAAGTCAACAAGGTCCTGCCTGAGCTGAACGCGACCGCGAAGGGCCAGTTTCAAACCCTTACCCACATCGACGAGACGCGGTACACAGCGCCGCTCCATCTCGGTAGACGAGTATGTGTGGTCGATGGCGCGCGTCGTGCCCCTGATGCTCGCCTTCCGGTCAAGCCATCTGCACGTCCTGCTGTGACGCACCGCCTTGTTGATCAGCGAGAGTATCCACCAAGGCGTGTAGACCTTTCTATCCAGATCCTCTTTGGATGGAAAGTCGATGTTGAGATCCTCTTCACGGACATCGCCGTTTTTCATGCCGAAACGCTCATTCATCATGATGAAGAACTCGACCTCTTCATCGGGCAGGTCCATGTAGATCGTCTCAAGCCTGTCGAGAAGCGGCCTCGGAACTTCATTCACATGTGAAAAGCCCTCTGGATTTCCTGTGGCAATGACAACGAGGTCCAGGGGGTATTCCCAGTTGTACTCTTCAAGGATGGCCTTTTGCTCTTCTATGATCGGGTGGAGCAGCACCTGCACTTTTGTCCTGATTGCAGGAAGCTCATCCACAAAGAGCAAGCCCCGGTTCGCCCGGAATACGCCGGTGCCTGCAAAGGCGAGTGGATCTTTCGGGCTCATGCCCCTGGCAATCGCCTGAATGTCCTTCAGCCCCAGGAGTTTTGCCTCGTTCGTGTATTCGTTGCCCTGTATCCGCGAGAAACGATCTTCGCCGGTTATCCATTCGATCCCGAAGTCACGCTCCGGGTCCTTGCTGTCGCGTCACCGCGGACAGAGCCGTTCTTTGGGCCATTTCGGATCGTCATTGTATGGACAGCCCTTGATCTTCGGCACAGGAAGAAGGAGTCTCGTGATGGAACGTGCCAGGCGCGTCTTACCCGTGCCCTCTTCTGAGACAAGATACGGGTGCGTGCCTGACAGCAGGGCTCTCACCACATCATCCTTGACCTGCTGTCTCCCGTGGATGTCTGCGATGACGTCCTCGCCCCTTTCAATTTTGCCCAGGATGGCATATCTTAAAAGGTGTGGCGTGGATATCGGATGGTACTTCTCCAGTAACTCTCTCGTCTTGCTTTCTGAAAATGTTATCGGCATTGTTTAGAACCTTAAGTGTAGGATAACATAATATAATCTAGGTACGGAGGGTTCGTCAATCCGTGGCTGATTACAGATACCTCCTCGACACGCCGGCTGTACCGAAACTGCTCGAGATGCTTCTTGAATCCGAGCAAGGCAGGGAGGAGTCCGCCGTGCTCGACGCTCTGGGTCGTGATGCCTATGTGGCAAAAGCAGCGGCAATGCTCGTTGAGCACGGGATCGTCGAGCGAAAACAGGGGAAATTGAGAATCGTGCACAGCACCGCGGTAACGCGCAAAGTGGAACAGATCATCACCTTTTACAGTGATGTCCAGCGAGCAGCAAAAAAAAGACTGATCTTCAGGGGTATCCTCAATGCGACTTACTACAAGTGTCTCGTTCATATAGGGACATTCACGGAAATGATGGAGCAGGAAGGCTTCGACAAGACAGATACCATAGCAACACTCGACGAAGAGCTGAAGCAGGGTTACGTCCAGCACCTGAAGATCGTCTACAGGTCCCGCTCAGGCATCAAGCACAAGTTCTTCCCCTTCATACCCCTTTACTATTACCCTCACTTCATCGTCATGAACGCTGACAACATGCAGCCGCTCCGCTCAAGGCTCGAAGGCACCGGCATCCAGCTCACCGAAGAGGATTACCTTCTCGGCAACTACCCAAAGGAACTGGCTGCCCAGTCACGCGACTACGTCCTCAAGGAAAAGCAGCACATCAAGGAGAAGATCAAGAGCGAAGCGTTCGATGTGTGGTGGTATTATAGGTTTTAAGCAAGCCTTGCAGCGAGGACGGATGGGAAGATATCCTTCGCTCGCTGCAAGGCTTCACCCAAGTGGGCCGGGAGCTTTTTGCGCCTCCGTTGGTCGTCTTCGGGCATCGCACGGTCCTCGACGTATGCACGATACGCCTCCGGGCGGCGAGCCCTCGACTTCGCGGTATGCATCAAAAATCCCCTCGGCCGGGAGATCAGCTTTTACCGCTCATGACCGCGGAGACTTCATATTTGATAATGAAGTCAGCGTAGCTCCGAGGCAGTCTTCAGCTTCAGACAATTGCTATTAAGCCACGGCTTTCGCCCTGCCTGCCTGGCACCTGCCTGCCGCGCGCTTGATTCGTTCGGTGTGCAATGGTACCTTATAGCCCATGTCCTCAATGTTTCTACGCAGCTTCCCGCGTATTCTAGTGGCCGTGGCCCTGATTCTTCCGGGATGCATAAACACCCAGCAACTGGTTACCGAAAAGGCATCGGCCCTTCTCGGCGATATCGCCCTCTCCGCCAGCAGGCAATCCGATGTCGTGCTGGTGCGCCAAGCTATTCCCGCCTACCTCCTGCTTATCGACGGCATGATACAAAATTACCCGGACAGCCCTGAACTTCTCCTTGCGGGGGCCCGAACATACGCTTCGTATGCGGCGCTTCTCGAGGAGGACGATGAGGCTCGCGCTGAAAACCTGTACGCACGGGCCAAGCAGTATGCTGTAAAGAGCCTGGGCCTCCACCCGCTCTTCAAGGACGCGATGGGTAAGTCGATCGATCTCTTTCAAAAGAGCGTTGCGCAGACTGGAAAGCCTGACGTTCCCGTGCTCTTCTGGGTTGGCAGTATCTGGGGAAGCTGGATCGCCAATGCAGAAGGCCCTGAGGCAATGGCTGACCTGCCCTGGGTGGAGGCGCTCATCGAGAGGGTCCTTGTGCTCGACCCATCCTTCCATTACGGATCGCCTCATCTGTTCAAGGCCATTCTCTTATCGGCCCGGCCAGAGCAGTACGGGGGCAGCCTGCAGAAAGCAGATGAGCATTTCAAGAAAGCCATGACGTACGGACAGGGGAAGTTCTTCATGACCGACGTATACTATGCCCGGTACTATGCGCGGCAGACGCTCAACAAGGAACTGTTTGAGTCAACACTGAAACGGGTACTTGAGACGCCTGCCTCCACCGAACCGGATCTGACGCTGGCCAACACGCTCGCGCAACGCAAGGCCAAGGCACTTCTGGCACAGGTAGATGAATTCTTTTGATTAAGCACCGACTTAGGAGGTTCACATCAGTATGACCACAGTTCAAAATCCATTTTCGTCGGGACCCTGGACCCCGGCCCCCGGCCCCCGGGTTTGGCGCGTTGCGCGATTCCTCTTCGCGTGCTTCATAATGCTCGGTCTTTTGTGGACCGCGTGGCCCTCGTCTTCCGAAGCGCAGAACGTAGTGCTAAAAATAGGGACGCTCGCCCCGGAAGGCAGCGCCTGGGCAAAAGCATTTCGGGAGATCAACAAGGAGCTGGAGCAAAAGACAAACAAGCAGGTCAGTCTGCGCCTTTTCCCCGGTGGAGTGCTCGGGGACGAAGAAGACATGCTCCGAAAGATCAAGGTAGGTCAGATCCAGGGGGCGCTGCTCACCGGCGGCGGCTTAGGTCTCATCTACAAGGATATCAAGACCCTCGGGATCCCTTTCCTGTTCCAGAACTATCAGGAGGTTGATGCTGTCCTTGCCCGTATGGACGGCCACTTTCAGCAAGGGCTCTCCGACAATGGCTTCAAATCCCTGGGCTGGGCAGAACAGGGCTTCATCTATCTCTTCTCCAAGGAGCCCATACGGAACGCTGCTGACCTAAAGAAGAGCAAGGTCTGGATATGGGAAGACACGCCACTCGGCAAGGCGGTCTTCAAAGAGCTCGGGGTCAACCCCATGCCCTTGCCGATCTCTGACGTGCTCATGGCCCTCCAGACGGGCATGGTAGAGACCGTCTATATTTCTCCCCTCGCGGCCATCTCAATGCAGTGGTTTACCAAGGTTTCCTTCATGACCAACCTGCCTCTCGCGTACTCAGCTGGTGCCGTGGTCGTGAAAAAAACTGACTTCGAGAAGATCCCTGCGGCGCACAGGGCGACCGTGGAAGATGCGTTCAAACGGCAGCTCAGTCCATTGAAAGACCTCCTCCGCAAAGATGATCAAAAGGCAATACAGGTGCTCGGCGAGAAAGGGATTAAGCTGATCACGGTATCGACCGGCGACGCGCAGGAGCTTCGGAGCCTCGTCTTCAAAGGCATTTCCAATCTGGGAGAAGATTACTTCACCAGGAAGACCTTTGAAGAGGTCAGGAACTATCTCAAAACAGTCCGCAAAGAGAACTGATGCTCCTGTCCATCCTCAGAAAAGCAGGCTCCTGGTACCAATATGCGGAAGAGACCCTTCTTGTCGTCTTCCTCTTCGGGATGGTAGGCCTGGGGGCTGCGCAAATATTCTCCCGTAATGTAGTATCCATCGGCATCGTCTGGATTGAACCGTTGCAGCGCCACCTCGTGCTCTGGGTTGCGCTTCTCGGTGCCTCCATCGCCACCCACCAAGACCGGCACATCACCATCGAGGTGCTTCCCGCCCGTCTGTCGGCTGCTTTGCGCTCCCGGATCAAAGGAGGTCTCCAACTCTTCTCCGCACTCGTATGCCTGCTTCTTGTGTATCCGGCAGTCCGATTTATACTGGACGACTATCGCGTAGGGAAAGAGCTGGCACTCGGCATCCCTCTCTGGGTCTCTCAAACGGTTATGCCCTTCATGTGGCTCGTGCTGGGCATCCGCTTCGCAATGCAGGGGATCAAAAATCTTTTTCTCGGCGGGAGGAGCTGACTACTGTGGGTTTTCTCGCAAGCGTAGCGACCCTCTGCATCATTCTCGCAGGTGCGCCTCTCTTCATCGTCATCGCGGCGAGCGGCTTACTATTTCTGTACCGCAACGGAATCGACTTTTCAGCACTGATCATCGAACTCTACAAACTGGCTCACACGCCGACGCTTACGGCTTTGCCGCTCTTTGCGCTGGCCGGTTACGTGCTTGCCGAGAGCAACGCACCCCGCCGGCTCGTTCGTCTCTCTGATGCATTGCTGGGATGGCTGCCCGGGGGACTCGCTATCATCGCCCTGTCAGTCTCTGCGGTCTTTACCGCTCTTACCGGTGCAACCGGGTTAACCATCGTGGCGATGGGGGGGTTGCTCTTTCCCGCGCTGGTGCAGCAGAAGTATCCGGAGCGGTTCTCGCTCGGCCTCCTGACTACTTCGGGTACGCTGGGGCTTCTCTTCCCTCCCAGTTTTCCCCTCATCCTTTATGGAATTGTGGCCCAGACGAGCATCGATCAGCTCTTCCTGGCCGGCATTCTTCCGGGCATTCTGCTGGTCCTCCTGCTCTCCGTCTACAGTGCGTGGAAGGGCTTCCGTTTCAATGTGGCCCGTCCCGCCTTCACAGTTCGGGAGGCTCGGGGAGCGCTCCGCGAGGCAATCTGGGAGATCCCGCTTCCGTTCATAGTGCTCGGCGGGATCTACGGTGGCTTTGTGGCCGTCAGCGAGGCAGCGGTACTGACCGTCCTCTACGTTCTGGTTGTTGAGGTCCTGGTCTATCGGGACGTCAAGTTCAGGGACTTGAAGTCTATAGCGCTCAAGAGCAGTGTGCTTGTGGGAGGCATCCTGATCATTCTCGGGGTTTCGTTTGGTCTCACCAACAGCCTCATCAACGAAGAGATTCCGAGCAAGGTCCTCGACTTCATGAAGTTGCACGTAGAGAGCCACCTCGCGTTTCTCGCGTGGCTCAACCTCTTCCTCCTCGTGGCAGGGTGTGTGCTGGGCATGTTTCCCGCCCTCATCGTGCTCGTGCCGATGATCCTCCCGGTGGCGCAGGCGTACGGCGTGCATCCGATTCATCTGGGAATCATCCTTTTGACCAACCTGGAGATCGGTGCATCGCTCCCGCCTGTAGGGATCAACCTCTTTGTCTCGAGCATGCGCTTCGAACGGCCCGTGCTGGAACTCTACCGGGCATCCGTTCCGTACATCCTCATCCTGCTCCTGGCACTGGTCGTCATCACATACTGGCCCGCCCTCAGCCTGGCCATCCTGGGCTCGCGGTAGGCGCTCAGAACTTGATCATGTCCAATCGGCTCAAGGTCGTCTCCGCCGAGATGCGCGGCGCATTTACCAGGTTCCAGGCCACGTACTGCTCAGCATAAAGACTCTCGGCAGACATGCCATCGACCGGGATAACCACCTTCATGCCGCGCAGCGCTGCCCCACTGGCCGTGTAGAGCACTGCTCCATGTGCTGCGGTGCCTGTGACTATTACGGTCTTGATGCCTTTATCCTTTAGGATTTTCTCAAGGTCGGTCCCAAGAAACTTGTCCGGTCCGGAAGTCACAACAGGGTCTCCTGTCCTGGGTGCAACCTCACGCGCTATGTCAGCAGGCGTCGCACCGGCAGACAGGCTGTAGACCACGAAGATGCCTTTGGCCCTGGCGGCCGCAGCAAGCTTTTCAACCTTTGGGATAGAAGTGATACAGCGCGGGCGCCGTTCCGCATTGCACGTCTGCTTGTTGAAATCAAGGAG
>Ga0316603_10002271_pt1 | contig 10505 bp, 10 predicted proteins | sample OWC_soil_day10_n_FD_207649 | JGI IMG/M metagenome (GOLD analysis project Ga0316603, IMG submission 207649) | Wetland soil microbial communities from Old Woman Creek delta, Ohio, United States - OWC_soil_day10_noCT | ecosystem: Environmental > Terrestrial > Soil > Wetlands | place: USA: Ohio...
TTTCTTTGATTGGCTTCCATCCACGAATCGGGAATGATTCCATTACTATTCTTGTGCCCGATTTAAGCTCTTTCTCAAACTTCGGTTTTAATGATACAGGTGCTGTGCTACTAAGATAGCAAAGTATAATAGTAGCCTCTGATAGTCTGATATCCATTACGTCAGCTTCAATAAACTGTACTTGGTGATTCAGACGTCGCCGTGCTGCCTCTTTGCTGGCGACTTCGACTCGGTCGGGGTCGATATCTATCCCTACGCATTTTGCAGCACCTTTTTCCAAAGCTGCAAACAGCAACCTCCCGTCACCTGAGCCGAGGTCATACACTATGTCAGAGGTAGATACGGGGCATATTTCAAAGAAAGAACCAATATACTCTTCTTGTGTCGGTATCCAGCTTATAAATTTGGGCATAGCACCCTCCAGTGATGCAGGATTTTAATTTATACTCAGCTTGGACGAATGTCAATATCCCGTGAAATACTCTGAGGACTTTCCGTGCAGCTATTATATTTAATAGCCCTTCTTACTCAACCAAAGCCTTAAATTTTTATCGAGACGCCATCCGAAGACCTGATATTTAGCCTACTTGATTTACTGTTCAAAGCATAATATTATTTCAGTGAAAGAATAAGGCTCTAGAGGAGATGGAAGATATGGATTGCAATCGGCAAGCAAACTCTCCTGAAGGTGAACCGCTTTCCTCTCATCGCAGAGGTCATTGGTTCGAGCCCATTACCACCCACCATTCAAATTCACCCCCCGTCTTGATGAAAGCCATAGTCTGAGATTATCTAGATACTCCAAATGATGTAACTCTATTTAGAGAAGGGTCTAAGGCAGAAGATACTCAAGGCTTGATTTGGTAACTATCGGCGCTTCTAATAATCGCGAATTGAAACAAGCTACGTTAATAAAGGTCAGTCTGTATGGGGAAAAATAAAAAGGGAGGGTGAATTCTATCTTGTCCGTTTTTGAGGGTGGTGCATCAGCAAATTTTTATTAAATTAGGAGGAAGGTACTATGGTTAAAAGGATTCTGTTAATGAAATTGACAGACCAAGGTGTCAAAGACATCAAGAATGCTCCGCAGCGGATTGAACAATCAATTAAAACCTTCGAAAAGATGGGCGGTAAGATGTTAGGGTTCTACGCAGTCACGGGAGAATATGATTATTTATCCATCGGTGAATCTCCTAATGACGAAGTAGGAATGGCTTTCGTTTTAGGGCTAAGTGCGATTGGGAACGTGAGGGTGACAACACTGCAGGCATTTACAAAAGAAGAATTTGCCGGAATGTTAAGTAAGCTGCCATAACTTAGTAGTTTGAGTACTGAAGGAAACGTGTCACCTTTGCTTGACCTGCAACGATGCAAATGTTGATGCACCACCATTATTTACAGTCTTTACCCCTTACCTGACCTAAATGCCCTATTAAACTCCAACTCTATCTTCCCATCTTTATAAATATAAGCGGCTTTTAGTATAGTCTGGAGTTGGGCCTTCTGCTGGCATAATACTATGTAATATATAATCTAATTAAAGAACCGAAAAAACGGAGGTAAGATATGGAGGAACGGAAAGGGGTTGTGACTAAAGATGGACAGCCAGTCACTCTTGTGGGACCAGAGATTAAAATCGGAGATAAAGCACCCAATTTCGAATTGATGGGTATCGATTGGGAAGAAGCGAAGTTATCCCAGAGTGAAGGCAAAGTGCGCATTATAAGTGTGGTTTATTCCTTGGACACGCCGGTCTGCGAACTTCAGACCCAAAGATTTGAGGATGAGGCTAAGAAGTACAGGGATGTTAGGGAAGTCAAGTTTTATACGATAAGCATGGACCTTCCTTTTGCCCAGGCACGCTATTTTAATGCCCACGGAATCAGGAACCTGAGGTTCTTATCAGACTTCAGAGATGCCTCATTTGGCAAGGCTTATGGTTTACTAATCAAAGAACAGCATCTACTCAGCAGAGCTGTTTTTATTATCGACGAAAAAGACATCGTGCGTTACGTAGAATATGTGAAAGAGATTGGCGATCAACCTGATTACAACAAAGCTTTTAAAGTTTTAAAAAACCTACTCCCTGTCACTGCAAAATAAAGAAGCAAAAGCGAGTCTGTTTTTAAGTGGATGGGTAAGACAACAGTGACTAAATCAATAGTTCACAATAGAAAGAGAAGTCAGGGAAAAGTTAGGGTCACGAAAAATGGTCCTTATTTAGTATCGGGATCAATTCCTTTATCTGAGCAGGATATAATCGTGGATCGGGACGAACAATGTCATGGCTGGAAAGAAGGCAAGAAATATCCAGCCCAAGAAGTCTACTCTTTATGCCGATGTGGTCATTCGCACGATAAACCTTTTTGCGATGGCTCACATGTCAAAACTAAGTTTAATGGCGTAGAAAAGGCCAACAACAAACCTTACAAAGAACAAGCAATAGAAATAAATGGCCCAGACCTAAAATTGACCGACGCCAAGAATTATTGCGTAAGAGCCCGCTTTTGCCATCGGGGTGGTGGGACTTGGGAACTTACCAAAAAATCCGACAACCCTGAAGCTAAACAAATGGCAATAGAGGAAGCCCGCGAGTGTCCCTCCGGAAGGCTCGTGGCCTGGGAGAAGGATGGTAATGTCATCGAACCGAAATTCGAACCGTCAATTGGGCTGGTGATGGATACTCAAGCTAAGAAAATGGGCCCTATATGGGTAAGAGGTGGCATTCCGGTCTTCTCATCTAAAGGCAAAAAGTATGAAACCAGAAAAAAAGTTACCCTCTGCCGCTGTGGGAAAAGTTCCAACAAACCATTTTGTGATGGCGCTCATTTGGATTAAATTTTCCCGTCTCCTGATACAATTGTCAACTTGACTAAGCTAACAACATCTTTTTGTTAACAGTTCTCGAATCTAAGTTTTAGGAGGAATTAACTATGAGGATTTCCGTAGGCAATCTTTCTTAAGAGTCATAGAGGTTATGCCAGCTTGCACTTTTTATCCCTCTCAAAGTCTCAAATCAGCCTTGTATATAATAAAGGCAGTAAATACTAAAGTTGATGTAAATACTGGCTTTTCTCGTCATAGACGTTTTGCAGATTAGATTTTAGCCAGACCCACTCTCCGCTTAATCGTCTCAACTACGTTCCACAACTAGCAGGTGTCATCGTCTCGGATTGATACATAGTACAGTCCTTTCCTTACAAAATAAGCCAAAATTCGATTCTAGGCGGACTAGACTAGGTGTTAGGCAGAACCAGTCTCCGCATCTGGAGTTGAGCCTTCTGCTGGCGACCAAATTGCCAGGGAACAGGGAAAATCCAGGGCACTTTAACCCGGGATCTTAATACCCCAAATGCTGAAGCCATCATATGATAGACTAATTAGAGAGGGGGAGAACCTTAAACTTGTTATCAAGACATATTCACTTGAATACTGAAGTGAATAAGAAGAGCTATGAAGGACCAGAGAAGAGAACACAAGTGGCGAACTCAGGACGGTGTCACTCCATGTTTGAGGACCTTTCATAATGACAGCCACAATTGTTGTGCAATAGTTTTGGGCTGAATGCATCTAATTCAAATGAGCATAGTGGCAGTAGTCAGCTATTAGGTGGGAGACGTGTTTAACGCTTTATTTAAGGGCAGAGCCTACCTTTAAGAAAATTTATTGATAAGGAGATTAAGATGCTTGTTTCTGATGTGATGAAAACTAACGTTGTTTCTGTTCCTAGTAACACCTCTTTGGCTGAGGCCAGAAGAATTATGAAAGCCCATAACATCCGGAGGTTGCCAGTAATAGATCGTGGCAAACTGATGGGTGTTGTGACCGAAGCTCGTCTTGACAGAATGGGGCCTTCTCAAATGACTACCTTTAGCTTCCATGAACTTGCCTATATGGTGAACACGATTATGGTTAAAGATATTATGGCCAGAGAGCCAGTGACGGTGACTCCAGATATGACGGTTGAAGAGGCTATAGCACTGGCACAGTCCAAAAAGGTCGGCTCTCTTATTGTGATGGAAGGTGATCGAGTAGTTGGAATTTGTACCACCAATGACTTTTTCTACAAGATTCTTAACCCACTATTGGGTATAGGTATACCCGGGTCCAGAGTTGTCGTCATTAATTGTTTCAAGGGACCTGACATTGAAAAAGTAGTTTCGGCAATCAATAAACTTGGAGTGGGGATTACCAACTTATTTACTACCGAATTCTCTGAAGCCAAGAAACATGATTTCATTGTTCACCTGGACACGGACAATGCCGCACCAGTTTCAGACGCGGTTCAGAAGTTAGGCTTTAGAGTCATAATAAGAAAACGTTAATCTGCATCCAAATTATTAAGGTAATAATAAACTAGTTATCTAGTTTTTTATTAGGGGGCGTCCCATGAAGTGCCCAAACTATGGACATGAGAATCGCGAGGGAGCAAAGTTTTGCTTCGAGTGTGCCCAACCGCGACAGCCGATAAGTTTATTGCTTCTTGAAAAGCGGTAATCTACCGTTATGTTTTAATGTAGCAGCGGATTTATTGTTTATCTAAAAATTAACTTCTTCTCAACAAATCTATAGGCTTGGAATGATTTTCATTAGGAGGTTAGGATGCCCTACGCTGATAATAACGGGATAAAAATACATTATCAAGTAGGAGGACATGGTAATCCTCTGATGCTGGTACACGGGTTCGGGGGCAGCCTGAGCAATTGGATCGAATCGGGTTATACTGAAGAACTCAGCAAAGATCGCCGTCTTATTCTGGTAGACGTCCGCGGCTTTGGCGATAGTGATAAGCCGCACGATTCATCTGACTACTCGTTTCAAAACCTGGTTGCCGATCTGATCGCAGTTCTGGATAAACTTAAGATTGGGAAAACTGATTATTTTGGCTACTCTATGGGAGGCAGAATAGGATTCCGAATTCCCATTTACGCCCCTCAACGATTCAATTCTTTAATAATCGGAGGGGCAGCCTACCCGATCACAGGAGAGGAGGATGCCAGTGATGGTGCACTCACATTTATTGATCAAACTATTGAGGTTGCCATCAAAGAGGCTCCGCATAAACCAATGGAGTTTTTCGTTATGGCCTTTGAAAAGCGAATGGGGCTGCTTTCGCAATCGCGTAAGAATCTATTCCTGGCAAATGATCCGTTAGCGCTTCTAGCTTCAATCCGCGCATTCCGCGGAGCGGTCAGTCCAAAATCCGAAGAGGTACTGCCCAAAATTGCTTTATCAACGCTACTATTTGTGGGTGAAGCTGACCCTCGCTTCCAGACTTTAAAAGAATGTGCCTCTCGTATTCCAGCAGCCAAATTCGTGTCTCTGCCAGAACTTGATCATGTCCAGGCAGGTTCGCGCGCTGATCTTGTGCTACCTCATATCAAAAGGTTTCTTGATGAGTCCGGTTTAGATATATATTAATTATGTAATATAGCTGATTTACTTAAATAGTGTTGATAACTTGGAAAATAATTAATATTTAGCACAATAGCTTTAATAACTCACTAATGAGCTTGACACCTTCAAATTCAAAAACTATATTTTAGCCTGTAAGCCTAGACTAGACTGAACCAGAATAATAAAAGGAGGAGACATGGAAATTAAAGACTATATCTTGATGCAATTCGAAGGTTTAAAGATTGCCACGGATAGGGTATTAGAAGGATTAAATCAACAAGAAATCGCCTGGAGACCGGGAAGCGGATGCAATTCTATCGGCTTAATTCTTTTCCACTTTCTCAAGGGGGAGGATATGTTCATCAATGAGATACTGCAGGGGAATAAGCTTCTCTGGGAAACTGAAAAGTGGTATGAAAAATTGAACCTTCCGCTTACCGAATCTGGTCACAACTATACAGTGGACCAGGTCAATTGCTTTCCGACTCCATTATTAAAAGACTTGATGGCATATGCAAGCGCGGTGAGAGCTAATACTCTTAATTATGTTAAAAACGTCAAACTCGAGGAACTGGATCGGAAAATAAAATTACCCTGGGGTGATTTCACAGTAGCAGGTGTAATTTCTATGAGTGTGACACATGCTTTCCAGCATATCGGCGAGGCATCTTATCTGCGCGGTCTCCAAAGAGGGATTGATAAATAAAAGACCCCTTTTTAGATACAGCTTTCTAGTAGATAGAATGCATCTACGTTTAGCCTTGTCGGTAACTCGGGGTGATATTACATGGAAGCCAAATCTTTGCTGGAGCCAAATGCTACAACCTGAGGAATAATAAATTTAATGTCAGGGCACCTTGCGAGTGTTCCCACATGTATAAATGAGCCTACCAAGTCCTGGGTTTACACAGTATCTCCTTTAATTGAAGATCAAAGAAATTCTGGGAATGCACAGGCTGAACCACAATTGCAGTATCAGCTCCACTCCGGGTCCCAGCTATAGCAATAACTTCCTCATCAGTCCGAACTAAGCCTGCATCTGCAGCCATCACAGTGCATTCAATCGCGACCTTAACTCCAATACCAACCATTCTGAGAGTCTGCGCAGCGATTTCACCAGGACTTGAGCTATCGAACTTCTTGCGCATTGCCCGATTTATTCCCGAAAACAGATGCGTCGCAACTAGTATAGTGGCTTTTTCGCGGATGAGTTTTTCATTCCCCTGGGAAAAAGTCTCGCTAAGATTTTGGTCGGTTGGTTCCAAGAATCCGCCAACGACAATTATTCTCTTCCCTCCCAGAGCTTTAACTGCTTTCTCGGCTGTAAAACCATGATAAGAGGCAACGATGACAGTATTGATTGCTAGCTCCTGCATGCGGGTTTTAACAATTGCCATCACTGCATCGGTATTTTCTTTGCCCGAATTCTCAAAATAGGTTATTCTGGCTTCCATTGTGGCTCCTTATCTTAAAAACGTATTCTTGTAGGATATCATAACATAGTTGTGAGTAATTATCGGCGCAGCTAGAGGTTATTGAAACCTTCTTCAAAAGACTTTATCGTCTTGAGGGATTTTTTCCTATGGAGCTTTAGCTACCAGACTGAATTCCAGCTTAAATATCTAGGCTAGTGCTTAGTACAATCAAATTTATGTCTTACATTCATGTAAACATCCCCATGTTTTTTCAATTCTCCAATTCACCGTTTCAATCGCATTGTACAGATAATATCTTGAAAAAAAGAATAGAATCGTAACATTATAAATGTTATATTGGGAATTAACTTGGTTAAAAAACATCTAAGGAGAGGCATCCATGTATAAGAAAATTTTAGTCTGCCTTGACGGCTCTGACTTAGCCGAAACTATTCTGCCCTATGCCATAGAACAAACTAGACGTTTCGAAAGCAATTTGATACTTTTTAGAGTATTTTCTGAAACTCCTGTAATTAGTGTGGCGATGCCCGGGATGCCCGGCCTGCCTATAGAAACTGAAGGACTGGAGAAGCGACTCGCTGAAGAAGAGAGAGAAACTGAAAACTATCTCAAATCTCTAGTTGATAAAATTCGTACTGAAACAGGGCTCAATGTTAATTATGATAAAATGCTCGGTGTGGCTGGACCAGCTATTATCGAATTTAGCAATAAACACGAAATAGAGCTTATCGCTATTGCTACACATGGTCGGAGTGGATTGGGTAGAGTAGTGTTGGGTAGTGTCGCCGACTATGTTATCAGGCATTCTGCTACGCCGATTTTATTAATACGACCAGGTAAAAATAAAAGCTAAGAACTATTTAGATATATCGAATAGACAAAGATACTTTATTTGGTAGCTACTTAAATGAACTCAAGAAGCGTAATCTGTCAGAGTATTAATCCAAAACTCGTGGGAGTGGTTATCTAAGTTTGAGGACTTCAAGGTCGCACAAATTTGCGTGCATACTTATTTGCCTAATTTCCGTGCTTTTCTACATGTCTATGTAGAATTGAAAAATTGAAAGCCCTGCCACTGAATTAGTTCACAGCGGAGTGACTTTCTAGTTCAGCTAGCCCACTATTTTGAGGCTCTAAATGCCCCTTGCTTCGACCATGGGATGGGTCTGGTCTAGCGTTAGAACTGGAATTGTGCGGCAAGTTTCGTAGGCGTTCAGCGCTCCCAGTGCTCGCGCTAGAGTAGAGTAATCATCGGCCTCTACACGATACCCCCAATAATGTCACATTATGAAACAATGCCTTACTTACGAATAATTTATTGAAAACTAAAGCTTATAATGAAAGTGTTAAGCTTCATATAATATCCCTGAACGGCAGTGAAAATAACAAATAGCAAGATTTCTCTTAGACCTACCCTATCTCTTTTTGATGCGACAGCCATAAATGTTGGAGCGATCATTGGCGCCGGAATATTCGTAGTCACCGGTATCGTAGCCGGTCTGGCTGGCTCGGCTATGTTGGTATCATTGGTCTTGGCGGCAATTGTCTCCATGTTCACTGCTCTCAGTTTCGCAGAGTTATCCGCCAGACTTCCCCAAGATGGCGGGGCTTATGAGTTTGCTTACCATTTGGTTTCTCCATTAAGCGGATTTATTGCCGGATGGATGTGGGTCATCTCCAACACTTTCGTAGGAGCAGCGGTAGCTCTAGGTTTCAGCCATTATTTGGCTGTGATGATCCCTGAACTTCCCATTAGACCGATTGCTATAGCTATAACGGCTGCCCTTGCTCTTTTGAATATAATAGGGACCAAATCCTCGGCTAATTTTAATAATATTTTAGTAGTCGTCAAAATCTTAATACTTTTCCTTTTCATTGTTATGGGCTCCTTGCATATCGATTATGCCAACCTTAGTCCCTTTAATCCCTTTGAACCAGGGGTCTTGTTTGGAGCCTACTTTGTTTTTTTTGCCTTTAGCGGCTTCGCTAGAATTACCCTAATGTCCGGCGAAGTCGAAAACGCTAGAAAGAATGTACCTCGATCTATTATTTTATCCCTCCTAATTTCCACTATCGTCTACCTGGGTGTAGGATTTGTTGCCATTGGCCTGGTTGGGCCAGCTAAATTAGGAGCCTCAACATCACCGCTTGCCGATGCCAGTCAGGCAATAGGCAGCAGCTTGATTTCTCAGCTTGTTACTATCGGGGGATTAATTGCTACCGCCAGTGTCTTGTTAACCACGATTTTGGGAGTGTCGCGAATGAGCTTTGCCATGGCTCAGAATCGGGATCTGCCTAAATTTCTGGGAAAGATACACCCAAAATTGGATACCCCCTATCCAGCAATAATCCTATCGAGTGTCCTGATGATGATTCTGGTTTTCGTTTCTAACCTTTCGCAAATCGTGGCCGTAAGCACTCTATCTTCACTAATTTATTACGGCATCGGCAATTTTTCTGCTCTTAAACTGAAGATTGAAGAAAGACTGTATTCACAGATTATCCCTCTTCTAGGTATTATCTCCTGTGCATTATTTGCATTAATTGTGATCTTTAAGTCGCCCGAAGCCTGGATCATTGGCATCATCATTTTGCTGGCGGGTTTGATATTTTATAAGTTAGGTAGAAAATAAACCTGGGGGAATAACTAAATAAAAGAATATAATTATATTTATCCGTTTTAGGGAGTACCAATCCTAATAGAGTAAATGTTTATTAAAGGAGAGAATAATGTTTGAAAAATTGTTGCTAACACTAGACGGTTCAGAGCTTGCGGAGGCTGCCATCCCTTACGTAAGGGACCTGGCAGGACAATTAGAGGCGGAGGTTTACCTGCTTCACGCCTGCCCGCCGGAACATAAAGCTTACCGCCACATGCATCAAATCTATTTGGATGATATGGCAGAGCATTTGAAGTCACGCATAGAGGAGAAGTATCATCCCGGCCGGAAGCCGAAAATCCAAGCTGAGGTAATTCTTGGCGATCCTGTTATGGTTATTTTGGATTATATAAAACAAAAATCTATCAGTATAGCGGCATTAACCAGTCATGGAACTTCTGGCCTCAGAGTTTGGGCAATCGGTAGCGTGGCGGATAAGGTGGTACGGAGAGCTGGTATCCCTACTCTTCTCATTCGGAGTAAGGAAGGGCTTAACGTTTCCGAGAAAAAGGGATTAATCCAGAAGATACTTCTGCCTCTGGATACATCAGATGCCAGTAAGACGGCTGTACCTTATGCAGTAGAACTGGCGAAAAAACTGAAGGCTGATATCATTCTTTTCAGTATGGTACAAACGATTTATGCTCATATCAATGATATGGGAACGGGAATCGGTATCGGTTTCGATGGAGCTTCTATTGATGCTGCAAATAAGAAAAATACTGATGAATACCTGCAAGGTCTAGAAAGTGAGATACGCAAAGCAGGAGTAGAGGTATCTCATACCAGCAACGTAGGTTTGGATGCTGCCTACGAAATATTGGAAATGGAAAGGAATATTCAGCCTGATCTGTTGGTAATGGCCACGCGAGGCAGGTCTAACATAGCCCGCTGGGCATTAGGCAGCGTGGCCGAAAAGGTATTGATGGAGGGAGATCGCCCGATACTCATGGTAAAGGAGACTCCAAGGTAGATTAAATGGAGAGTTCCGGGATAAAGTGGGACGCCAGGT
>Ga0316603_10002274_pt1 | contig 10496 bp, 10 predicted proteins | sample OWC_soil_day10_n_FD_207649 | JGI IMG/M metagenome (GOLD analysis project Ga0316603, IMG submission 207649) | Wetland soil microbial communities from Old Woman Creek delta, Ohio, United States - OWC_soil_day10_noCT | ecosystem: Environmental > Terrestrial > Soil > Wetlands | place: USA: Ohio...
ACACGGCCTTTCCGTCCCGCGGCCGCCGTCGAAAGGCTGCGGGCGCGGGCGTTTTACACGCTGATCCTAGAACCCAGCTGATTCGCGCCGAACCTGACTGTCACGAGTGACTGGAAATGGCCGTCAGCCGGTATCCACGAGTGACAGCTTCTTGGTGAGCTGGCGGCCTGCTCTCGATACCAACTACAGCCCTCGCCTGATCAATGGCGACTAAGACTATCGCCCGAACTACGGGCCTGAACTCGCTGCGATACCCCGCGTCGGTCGGCTAGTGATAGTCATCCTCGCGCTGGTGACGCAGTGCTGACACCGCCACTTCGTCGTCGCTGACGATTTCGAACAGCGCCACGTAACCTGAACCGCCAAATGGAATGATCAGTTCGCGCTCAAGAGGATTGCTGTGCGCCATCCGACAGGTGTAGGGGTTGGTCTCAAGGATACGCATCTCAGTTCGAATCGCGTCGACTGCCCTCCCCGGCAGATCAAGATCGCCGTGTACCAGCGCCATCTCGACGAGAAAATCCTCGAGGCGTTGCAGATCTTCTTGAGCCTCGCGCGTCAGGTAAACCGAGAATCTCACGGCTTCTTGGTCTTGAGACGCTGCGAGCGGCGCTGTTCATCCATCCGCGCATCGAGCCGTGCACGCATCTGGTCGAGCACCCCCTGCAATGGGTAGAACTCTCCTTTCGCCTTGGCATTGGCGAGCGACGCTCGGCCACGCGCCAGAAACTCCTGCTGCGCCTTGCGTCGTCTCGCGGCCTGCACCGTGGCAGTCTCGACAAACTGCGACAGGCTCTCACCCTCTAGCAGCACGCTTTCGATCTCTTCGCGCACGGTGGGTTCGACTCGGACAGGGGGCAGTTGAGCGGTCTTCATCGAATTATTGTAGCGCAAATGCTATGCAGAATCTCCGTGCGGCGATAGGCCCTACCCCAGGACGGGTGCACCGGGCTGAGAGTGGGCCACTGGCCGCCAAGCTTGGGGCTTCTCCGATGTGACGGAAAAGAGTGCGACCGCCATGTGGGATGGCCGACGACCCGCTCGAGCGGGTCAGCGAATGCAGGTCTCGTTCGGTCACGACGGCCACTGAAAGTAGCGCTGCTGATGGTCGCCTTGATCGGCGGCTTCTACCTGCTGCGTGGGCACTGGAACCATTTGGCGGGCAACTGGATCTATCTGCTGTTGTTGGCCTGCCCCGTGATGCACTGGTTCCATGGCCATGGTGGTCGGGGGTACTCGGGCGATAAGCCGCCGGGTAAGGAGGGCTGAAGTCATGGACATGCCATCGCGCCAAGGCCATGCGGGCCATGCCCAGGACCACTCGCATGCCGGCCATGCGCATCAACATGCAAATGGCGACGCGAAGACCGTCGCCGGGTTGACGGATCCGGTGTGCGGCATGACCGTGACCGAGCAATCGCCGCACCACGTCGAGTACGAAGGCCGGCCCTATTACTTCTGCAGCGCGAAATGCGAGGCAAAGTTCATGGCCGAGCCGGGCCGCTATCTGCACGGCGGGATCGCCGACGCGCCGGCGGCTGCCGCTGCCGCGCCTGCCGGCACCGTCTACACCTGCCCGATGCACCCGGAGATCCGTCAGGACCATCCCGGCAACTGCCCGAAGTGCGGCATGAGCCTGGAGCCCGAGCTGCCGGCGCTCGACGAAGAAGAGAACCCCGAGCTGGTCGACTTCAAGCGCCGCTTCTGGTGGACGTTGCCGTTCAGCGTGGTGGTGATGGTGCTGGCCATGGCCGGCCACGGCTACGGATGGTTCGAGCCGGCGCGGCAGAACTGGATCGAACTCGTGCTGACACTGCCGGTGGCGCTGTGGGCCGGCTGGCCGTTCTATGTGCGCGGCGTGCGCTCGGTGATCAACCGCAGTCCGAACATGTGGACGCTGATCGGCCTGGGCACCAGCGTCGCATTCGTCTACAGCGTGGTGGCCACCGTCGCGCCGCAGATCTTCCCGGATACCTTCGTCGTCCATGGCAGCGTGGCGGTGTACTTCGAAGCGGCCGCGGTGATCATCTCGCTGACGCTCTTCGGCCAGATCCTCGAGCTGAAGGCACGCTCGCAGACATCGGTGGCGATCAAGTCGCTGCTCGGCCTGGCGCCGAAGACCGCGCGCCGCGTCAACGCCGACGGCAGTGAAGAGGACGTGCCGCTGGCGCATGTGCATGTCGGCGACCAGTTGCGCGTGCGCCCAGGCGAGAAGGTTCCGGTGGACGGCATCGTCGTCGAAGGCGGCAGCGCCGTGGACGAATCGATGCTCACCGGTGAACCGATGCCGGTGAGCAAGCGTGCCGGCGACAAGCTGATCGGCGCCACCCTGAACACCAGCGGCGCGCTGATCATGCGCTCCGAACACGTCGGATCGGCGACCGTGCTGTCGCAGATCGTGCAGATGGTGGTGCAGGCGCAGCGCTCGCGTGCGCCGATGCAGCGCATGGCCGATGTCGTGGCCGGCTACTTCGTCGTCACCGTCATCGGCATTGCCCTGCTCACCTACCTCGGCTGGGGCCTGTTCGGCCCGCAGCCGAGCTGGGCGCATGGGCTGATCAACGCCGTGGCGGTGCTGATCATCGCCTGCCCCTGTGCGCTGGGCCTGGCCACGCCGATGTCGATCATGGTCGCCACCGGCAAGGGCGCGACGATGGGCGTGCTGTTCCGCGACGCCGCGGCCATCGAGAACCTGCGCAAGGTCGACACGTTGATCGTCGACAAGACCGGCACGCTGACCGAAGGACGCCCGACCTACGAACGCGCCGTGGCCACCGAGGGCTTAGATGAAGGCGAGGTGCTGCGGTTGGCCGCCAGCCTGGACCAGGGCAGCGAACACCCGCTGGCTGCGGCCATCGTCCGCGCGGCCCGCGAGCGCAAGCTGGCGCTGGTCGAGCCCGAGGACTTCGATTCCGAATCGGGCATCGGCGTGCGTGGCACGGTCGAGGGCAAGGCCTTGGCGTTGGGCAACACCGCTCTGATGGAGCAGCTCAATGTGAACGTGGCGCCGTTGAGCGGGCCGGCCGAAGAACTGCGCGGCCAGGGCGCCAGCGTCATGCACCTGGCGGTGGACGGCAAGCTGGCCGGGTTGCTGGCCGTATCCGACCCGGTGAAGTCGACCACGGTCGAGGCGCTGAAATCGCTGCGCGACGCCGGGCTGCGCGTGATCATGGCCACCGGTGACGGCCTCACCACGGCGCAGGCGGTCGGCAAACGCCTGGGCATCGACGAGGTGCACGGCGAGGTCAAGCCCCAGGACAAGCTCAAGCTGGTGGAGAAACTGCAAGGCGAAGGCCGCGTGGTGGCGATGGCCGGTGACGGCATCAACGACGCGCCGGCGCTGGCGCGCGCCGATGTCGGCATCGCCATGGGCACCGGCACCGACGTGGCGATGAACAGCGCGCAGTTGACGCTGGTCAAGGGCGATCTGCGTGGCATCGCCGCGGCACGCGCGCTGTCGGTGGCGACCGTGTCCAATATGAAGCAGAACCTCGGCTTCGCCTTTGTCTACAACAGTCTGGGCGTGCCATTGGCGGCCGGGGTGCTGTTCCCCTTCACCGGCTGGCTGCTGTCGCCGATGATCGCCGCGCTGGCGATGAGCCTGAGTTCGGCCTCGGTAATCAGCAACGCGCTGAGGTTGCGGGGCAAGCGCATTTCCATCGGCTGACGCACGCAACGAGACGTTCATGACCCAGAAGCACAACGTTGATGTCCGCCGCCGCAGCGCGTTGCTCGGATCAGCCGGTGCCGCCGCGCTGGCGACGCTCGGCTTGCCGGTTGGAGCAGCCGCTGGCGGCGCCAGGGGCGACGTCGACACGCACATCGAGCTGGTCGCCGAGCCAGGACGGGTGCAGATCATCGCCGGCTCGCCGACACGGGTGTGGCACTACCGCGGCAAGCTCCTGCGCGGCGACGCGGGCGCGCTCGAGGTCATCGAAGGTGGCTACCTCGGCCCGGTCATCCGTGCGCGCCAAGGCCAGCGCATTCGCATCGACCTGGTCAACGCCTTGCCCGAATCGACCATCGTGCATTGGCATGGCTTGCACGTGCCGGAAGACATGGACGGCCACCCGCGCTTCGCGATCGCGCCGGGCGCGCGCTATGTCTATGAATTCACGGTGAAGAACCGGGCCGGCACCTACTGGTTCCATCCGCATCCGCATGGACGCACGGGCAAGCAGGTCTATGCCGGTCTTGCGGGACTGTTCATCGTCAGCGACCTGGAGGAGGCGGCACTCGGCCTGCCCGGCGGCGCGCAGGAGCTGGTGCTGGTCATCCAGGACCGCAACATCGATGTCGACAACCAGTTCGTCTATGTCGGCAGCGCCAGCCCGGGCCGGCCAGGCCGCGGCGGGATGATGGGCGGGCGCATGGGCGGCGGGATGATGGGAGGCGGCATGATGGGCGGCGGGATGATGGGCGGCGGGATGGGCCCGATGATGAGCGGCATGATGGGTGTGCTCGGCGACCGCATTCTGGTCAATGGAGCCGTGCCGTCACGCCGCGAGGTCGAGCAGCGTGCCCATCGGGTGCGGGTGCTCAACGGATCGAACACGCGTACCCTGAAGCTGGCCTGGAGCGACCGCACGCCGCTCACCGTGATCGGCAGCGACGGCGGCCTGCTGGCTGCACCCTTGCAGCGCGACTACGTGATGCTGGCGCCCGCTGAGCGCGTGGAACTCTGGGTCGACTTCGGCTCCTGGCCTGCGGGCGCCACGCCGATGTTGGCCAGCCTGGCCTTCGACGGCGGCATCAATGCCGGCGGCATGATGGGCAGCGTAACGCCCTTGGCCGACGGTGCGCCCTTCGACATCCAGCCCTTCAAGGTGGCGGCGGGTCCGGCGAAAGCCTCGACCTTGGCGTCAACCTTGTCGGCAATCAGCGCCCCCCAGCCGCAGCGTGCGGTCAACCACCAGCGCCCCAAGCTGTTCGAGCCGACGATGGGCATGATGGTCTGGGGCATCAACGGCGCCAGCTTCGATATGCTTGGCGCCAGCGACTACGAGACCGTCGAGTTGGGCACCGAGGAGGTCTGGGAGTTCCGCAACGAGGGGCGCGGTTCGATGATGGGCATGGTCATGCCGCACTCGATGCATGTGCATGGCCTGCAGTTCCGGATCCTCTCGCGTTCGGTTTCCAGCGCCTTCGCCGGCAACTACGAAAGCGTCAGCAAGGGCTTCGTGGACACGGGCTGGAAGGACACGGTGCTGGTGATGCCCGGCGAGCGGGTGCGCATCCTGCTGCGCTTTGAGGACTACCCGGGCCTGTTCCTCTATCACTGCCACATGCTGGAGCACGAGGACTTGGGCCTGATGCGCAACTATCTGGTGCGGGCCGCTTGACGGGCCGGGAACGTTCTCCCCCAAACAGACTCGAAACCTTCCCGCGCAGCAAAGGAGCAGACCATGAATAGGACGCGTGGATTGATGGCCCTGGCGGTCAGTGTTGTTCTTTCGGGTGCGGCGGTGGCGCAGCCCTACGGCGGCGGCCCCGGCATGATGGGCGGCTACGGTAGCGGCTACGGCATGGGCCCGGGGATGATGGGCGGCTATGGTGGCGGCTACGGCAGGGGCCCCGGCATGATGGGCGGCTACGGCAGCGAGGCCTATGCCGGCCTGAAGCTCAGCGCCGAGCAGCAGAAGAAGATCACCGCGATCCAGCAGGAAACATCCAAGGCGATGTGGCAGCTGATGGGGACGATGCACGAGCAGGGCCATCACATGCAAGGCATGTTCGGCCCCGGTGCGCTCGACGAGGCGGCAGCTCGCAAGGCCTTCCAGACCATGCAGGAAACGCAGAAGTCGATGTTCGACATGCAGCTTGAAGCGCGCAAGAAGATCGACGCCGTGCTGACTATGGAGCAACGCGATCAGTTGCGCCGTTGATCCACTGCCCGGTCGCGGTTGAAGAGATATTCAATGTGGAACGGCAACATGATGGGTTGGGGTGGTGCCGGGTTCTTTGGCCTGGGCCACCTACTGTGGTGGGCACTGATCATCGTTGGCGCCATCGCGCTCGTGCGTTGCTTGATGCGCGATGCTTCGCGCAGCGGCGATGCCGGTGAAGGCCGCGCGCTGTCGATCCTGAAAGAACGCTACGCGCGCGGCGAGATCGACAAGGCTGAGTTCGATATGCGCAAACACGACATCGACTGACGTCTGCCATTGGACACCGTGCCGGAAACTGAGCCGTCTAGTGGTTCACAGGACCGATGACGTCCAAGATCATCGCTTCTGCGATCGCTGCGGTCATCGGCATTGCGGTCGTGTGGGGCTGTGTCGCCGATCCGTTCGGCTTGCGATCGCCCGCATACGCCCTGCGCCCCGACGACGCGACGACGTTGGCACTCGGCGAAAGAGTCTACAAGGCGCAGTGCGCTTCATGCCACGGTGCTGACCTCGAGGGCCAGCCCGATTGGCGCACACGCGATGCCAAGGGCCTGCTCCCCGCGCCGCCGCACGACGTCAGCGGCCACACCTGGCATCACCCGGACGAGACCTTGTTTCGGATCACCAAGTACGGCGCGGCCAAGGCGGCGGGCATGAACGACTATGTGTCGTCGATGCCCGCCTACGAAGGTGTGCTGAGCGACGAGGAGATCATCGCCGTGCTGTCGTGGATCAAGTCCCGCTGGCCGGCATCGGTGCGCTTAAGGCATGATCAAATGAAAGCGCAGAGTCCGTCAAAGGGTCGGCGATAGGCCCGAGCCGACGCCGTGCCGAGACGGCGAACCCGCTGGTGATGGCAGTACATCTGCATGAGCTGATCGGCTACCTCGCCGCGCCTCCCCATGCCGGTTGGATGGCCGTGTTCGCGGCCGAACTGCTTGAGTCCTTCGCACTGTTCGGCATCTTCTTCCCCGGCAGCACGCTGGTCTTCGTGGGCGATGTTCTGATTGGCCTGAGTGTTCTCGATTCCTATCCGCCGTATTTGAACCAATCAGCGTCCGAGTCCTGAGAGGCCAAACTACATCAGCTCCGTAGCAATAGGCCTGTACATTTTGAGGCATACCAGTTTTCTATCAAGTCCGCACGCTCGGGGCGATGTTCGGATCGAAAGGTGCGCCGAGCGGGCATTTCCAGCGTGACGCCATCCGCATTGCGCGTCAATCTTGGTGCCTCGACACCGTCAGTGGGCTGGGAAGTCCCTTCGTATTCGTCCTGTACCGGCCGTGGACGCACTCGACCGCCGCGCCAAGCTGTGCGAGCCCGTGTGGCCCAATGGCGGCGTCCGAGCGACCAATCTGCGATTCCGTCCGCCAGCTTCGCGACACGTACGTCAGCCGTGTGAATTCGACTCTCTGCAGTTGGCATCGGCGACTTTCGATCCCGTGCGTTTGCCAAACCTGCCGATTCGTCGAGAGCTTTCGGCGTGCCAGGCGCACGCACCGGCGCAGAGGCGAAACGGGACGATCCGCTTGGTGTTCTGACGGTCCGCTGCGATCAGGCCGCGCCGATGCCGTACTTGCGCAAGCGCTGCGCGATGGCCGAGTGCGACGCGCCGAGACGTTCGGCGAGCTTGCGCGTCGACGGGAACAGCGGGTAGAGCTGCTGCAGCAGGGCCTTCTCGTAGGCGGCAACGGCCTCGTCGAGCGTGCCCACCGTCGCGGAGGTTGACGGCTGCGCCCCGGCTGCGGCACCGGCGAGTTCGAGGTCGTCGACGTCGATCACGGCCGCCTCGCTCATGGTAGCGGCGCGGAAGATCACGTTCTGCAGCTGTCGCACGTTGCCGGGCCAGGGATTGGTGAGCAAGGCGGTACGTGCGGCCTGCGACAGCCGTGCCTTCGGACGCCCGGTCTGCGCGCACGCGCGTGCGAGGAAGAACTCGGCGAGCGGCACGATGTCCGCAGCCCGATCGCGCAGCGGCGGCAGCTGCAGCTGCAGCACATCGAGGCGGAAAAGCAGATCCTGGCGAAACTCGCCGCTGGCCACCATTTGTTCGAGCGAGCGGTGCGTTGCGCTGATGATGCGCACGTCGGCCTTCAGCTCGCGGTCGCCGCCGACGCGGCGGAAGCTGCCGTCGTTGAGGAAGCGCAGCAGCTTGGCCTGTAGGTAGGGCGACATCTCGCCGACCTCGTCGAGGAACACGGTGCCGCCGTCGGCCAGCTCCAGCAGCCCCGGCTTGCCGCCGCGCAGCGCGCCGGTGAATGCGCCGTGCGCGTAGCCGAACAGCTCGCTCTCGGCCAGGCTCTCGGGCAGCGCGGCGCAGTTCAGCGTGAAGAATGGTTGCCCCCGGCGCCGGCTGCCCGCGTGGCAGGCATGCGCGACCAGCTCCTTGCCGGTGCCGGTCTCGCCGCGGATCAGCAGTGGCGCATCGACCTGCGCCATCCGCGCCGCGCGTGCCTTCAGCTGGCGCAACGGCGCCGAATCGCCGAGGATCGCCTCGAAACCGCCGGCGTCGAAGTTCTGCAGTGCGCTCAAGCGTTCGCCGATGCGGTGCGGGGCATGCAGCGTCAGCATCGCGCCCGCGACGCCGCCCGCCGGGTCCTGCAAGGCCACGCCCTCGCACAGGAAGGGCTCGCCGCCGACCTGGACCTCGCTGACCGGGACACGCTCGCCGCGGCCGATCAGGGCGTCGACCCACCCGGCATCGCCGAGCAGCAGCTTCAGCGACGTGCCGACCAGCTGCGCTTCGGGCCGCCGGCTGGCCGCGACCGCGGCCGCATTGGCGACCACGACGACGCCGTCGCCGTCGACCGCTAGCACCGGGTCTTCCTGCGATGCCAGCAGGGCATCGAGGTAGAGACGGCGGCGAACGCCGGGCAGCATCGCCAGTTCGTCGACCGAGAGCACACCGGCCACCTGCAGCAACTCGCTGCGCAGCAGGTCGAGCCCGGCAGCGTCGAGCGCCGGCGCCTCGATGTAGACATGTGGCGGCTCGACCTCGACCGCCGACACGTTCAGCGCACGTCGCGCCAGCTTGGCCAATATTTCCTGGGCAATGCCGACCCGGTCGGCGATGTTGACGTTGATGCGCATGGGGGCGTATTTGTTTGCGTACAGTGTATCGATATCCACACAAATCACGCAAGTCTCTGTCACTCAACTAATTTCCTCGGAAGTTCAGCGGTTTCGCCGGGCGATTTGTATCGATTTCCGTACGGCTTGCTTCGCGCAACCCTCGCACAATTCTCGTAAGCCGCTGATTTCATTGAGATTCTTTGATCTGGCACGGTGTGTGCGATAGGTGTGGCATCGCGCGCCACGGCGCGCATCGATCAAGGACGAACGGACATGCGTGTACTGGTGCTGGGCAGCGGTGTGATCGGAACCTCGGTGGCGTACTACCTCGCCCGTTCCGGCCACGAGGTGACGGTGGTCGACAGGCAGCCCAGTGCGGCGCTCGAGACGAGCTACGCCAACGCCGGCGAGGTGTCGCCCGGCTATTCGGCGCCGTGGGCCGGGCCTGGCGTGCCGCTGAAGGCGATCAAATGGCTGCTGATGCAGCACCGGCCGCTGGTCATCAAGCCGATGCTCGACCCGACCATGTGGCGCTGGTGCCTGCAGATGCTCGCCAACTGCAACGAGGCCGCCTACCGCGTCAACAAGGCCCGCATGGTCCGTCTGGCCGAGTACAGCCGCGACTGCCTGCGCGCGCTGCGCGACGAGACCGGCATCCGCTACGACGAGCGCGCGCAAGGCACGCTGCAACTGTTCCGCACGCAGCAGCAGCTGGACGGCGTGTGCAAGGATGTCGAGATCCTGCAGCAGTCGGGCGTGCCCTTCGAACTGCTCGACCGCGACGGCTTCGTCAAGGTCGAACCCGGCCTCGCAAGCACGCAGCACAAGTTCGTCGGTGCGCTGCGGCTGCCGGGTGACGAGACCGGCGACTGCTTCAAGTTCACGCAGCGGCTCGCGCAGATAGCACAGGATCTGGGCGCGACGTTCCGCTTCGGCGTCGACATCCAGCGGCTCGAGAAGAGAGGCGAGCGCATCACCGGCGTGCACACCGACGCGGGGCTGCTGACGGCCGATCAGTACGTGCTGGCGCTCGGCAGCTTTTCGACGCGCATGCTCGCGCCGCTCGGACTGCGACTGCCGGTCTATCCGGTCAAGGGCTTCTCGCTCACGGTGCCGATCACCGACGCCTCGTGTGCGCCCGAGTCGACGATCATGGACGAGACGCACAAGGTCGCTGTCACCCGGCTCGGCGACCGCATCCGTGTCGGCGGCACGGCGCAGCTGTCGGGCTTCGACCTGGGCCTGGCCGACGCACGCCGGCGCACGCTGGAACACGTCGTCACCGACCTGTTCCCGCGCGGTGGCGACATCTCGCGCGCCGAGTTTTGGACCGGCCTGCGGCCGATGACGCCGGACGGCACGCCGATCGTCGGCGCCACCTCGATCGACAATCTGTTCCTGTCGACCGGCCACGGCACGCTCGGCTGGACGATGGCGGCCGGCACCGGGCGCGTGATGGCCGACCTGATCAGCGGCCGCGAGCCCGAGATCAGCCTTGAGGGCCTGGGCCTCGCGCGCTACGGCCGCGCGGCCACA
>Ga0316603_10002276_pt1 | contig 10493 bp, 7 predicted proteins | sample OWC_soil_day10_n_FD_207649 | JGI IMG/M metagenome (GOLD analysis project Ga0316603, IMG submission 207649) | Wetland soil microbial communities from Old Woman Creek delta, Ohio, United States - OWC_soil_day10_noCT | ecosystem: Environmental > Terrestrial > Soil > Wetlands | place: USA: Ohio...
AACCCATGGACATTCCTCCATGTGAATGCTGGGCCAGGGGGACCGATACAAATGTGAAGAAAGAAAGAACAGATAAACCGATAATTGAAATCACCTTTTTCATCTCACGAACCTCCTAAAAAAATATTGACGAACCTAGTCAAGCCAGGCAGGATCCGCCTTGCTCTCCTGTGCCTCTTTTGAAAGTTTTTCTAACATCCCGTTGGCCTCTGCAATTTGGGCCTCGTACTTCTTCTTCTCTTCACCCAATCGATTCAACTCCGAAACTTCCCACGGCGTCGAAGACTTGCTTCTATAAAGAAACTTGTTCTGGCTCAGATCTTCCGCTTTTTTTGTAAAAAGTGTTTGGGTTTCTTCATATTTCTCGGTGGCTTCCTTCAGCTTCTCTTTCCACGGGCGCACCCTTTCCTGCCACCAGGCTTCATCGTGGCCGTTAATGTCTTTTTTGGTCTCCTCTGGTTCGCTCTCACGAGTTGCCTCCTCAGGAGGCCGCGGAGTCACTTTTTCTTTGACATCTTTTCTTTCTTCCGTCTCAACCCGATTACGATAGGAAGGAGGAACCTTACTAGGGTCATCTGTAAAGTGTACACCCCCCTCTTTATCCACCCATTTATAAACAGTGGCAGCATAAACAGGAACAGCAAAAACCAACAAAACCAGCAATATAAAAAGCTTACGCATATAAATCACCCCCCCCTCAAAATTTAGGCATTACTAACTAAATATATTCATCCTTGCTTATTTTTCAAGAACCTAAATCCTAATCCCCAAACTCTATTCATTGGTGAAGAAGTAACTGGCACTACAAACCAATTGGAAAATCTGCCCACTTTTTCACCTCCTTCCGATCAATTGATGATGGCTTAGCAAGAAATTAAGAATTTTCATTAATTCCCCTCTTTCAGGCATCAACGCTCTCACCTTCATACAGTGTGCAACATAACCCTGAAAATAGCTCCCTTTTGACGGTTTTCGAGTATTTCCAGGGATCCGTCGTGAGCTTCAACTATCTTTTTCGTAATAGGAAGGCCTAGCCCTGTTCCATTCTCTTTGGTGGTGAAAAAAGGCGAAAAGATTTCTTCTCTCTTATTGGTCGGTACGCCGCAGCCGTGGTCGTTTACATCGATAATGAATTTTCCCCATTTTTGATAGCTCTGCACGGTTACCGTTCCCCCCTCGGATGACGCTTCAAGGGCGTTGATTAAGAGATTGATAAGCGCTTGTTTCATCCGTGCAGCGTCAATAGAAATCAGAGGAAGATCCTGTGAGGACTGCCTCTCAACCTTCACTTTTCTCTCTTGAGCAAAATCTGAGATGATCACAAGAGACTGCCTTATCACCTCATTCATATCTTCCTTGGATCGGTGTAATTCCAGGGGTCGGGAAAAATCCAGCATTTCTTTTATCATTTTTTCCAGTCGGTCAGTTTCTTCCACAATAATGTGCAGTTTTTTTCGGTGGGGGCTATTTTCTTCGAGATTTTTATGAACTAAACGGCTGAGGCCACCAATAGCAATCAATGGCGTTTTCAGATCGTGGGCCAAACAAGAAACCGCTTTTCCAATGGCTGCCAACCTCCCAGCCTCGTGTAAGCGTCTCTGCATGGTCTTCTCTCGATCTCTCAGGCCACCAATAAGCACGGCCACCGTATTATAGAGTACCATTTCTATTATGTCATTCAAATCACCTGAAGAAAAACCATTCCAGTGCATGATAGTGAAAGGAAGATAGAGAATGGTGATACTCAACGATGTCTCCAGACCGCCCTTGAGGCCGAACCAGAAACCAGCAAGCATCACAGGAAGAAAGTAAAGGCCCTGGTAAGATAAATGGTAGAGATGTTCCTTTAACTCGGTAGAGTAATGTAAAAAGGTGATACCTACTAGCAAGATAACGATAAGAATTATTTTAACTTCCCTACGCCTTGCCGCCATGAATGACTCTCGCCTAACAGTAAAGGATGCTTACTTCTTTGAAATGATTTCGAAAGAATTCAAAATCCTTGCCACGTCTTTTAATTCCTCCATTACTTTTGGTGTTCGACTTTTGAAATTCATTTCCAATCGTTGCCGCTAGATTTCATCAGGCTTGGCTTCAGATCGAGTCCGAATCCGAAAAATCTTCTCCACCGGGAGGATACAGACAATTCCGTCACCGGGTCCTCCAGTATGAGCGACTTCCATAATTGCCGCCACAATTTCTTCTGCTTTAGTCTTTTCCGCAAAAATTTCAATCCTGGCGTGAGTAATAAACCAGTGTTTTGCCAAAATATGTTTATTTTCACCGTACCCTTTTACAGCAGTGACGGTCAAACCCTTAACGCCTATTTTCTTTAGCTGTTCCAAAACACTATCCAAAAGTTCATTCCGTAGGATGGCGGCAACTTTTTTAAATTCCATCGCTACCTCCTGAGCGAAAAAGGCTGGATGCTGTTATTGTTTTCACCATTGAGAGAAATTTCTTTGTTTCATCAAAGATACCTTAGTGTTATTTTTGAGCTGAGTCGCCCATCGCGGTAGGTTAATCTATTCATTTCATCTAATATGAAGACCCTTTTCATTTCTTTCCTCTGAAGCTGTTGATATAGTTAATCACATGCCATCTTTCCTCTTCTGTTAAATCATTTGCGAAGGGAGGCATCCCGCCCCTCCCTGTGGTGATTTTCCAGAAGTGCTCCCCATCGGTCATCTTTTCTCCGTGGGACTCCCTGAAGTTGGTTGGTTTTGGATTTAATCCCGCCGATGCTGGACCTTTCCCGTCTCCATTGACACCGTGACACAGGGCGCACTTGCTTTCGTAAATCTCTTTTCCCTTCTCGGTAGAGGCTTTTGTGGCCTTAATCGGATTCTTCGCTTTTTTCACTTTCTCAGGCGCTATCCAGCCAGTCATCTCATGGGCGAAAACAACACTGATTGTGGTCAATAAACACCATCCCAACAGCCAATAAACAATTCGAGATTTCATGTGTCTCCTTCCTGCAAATCTCCTTTAATCTCTTGTTTGAAGCGGGACCGTCATCGTCAGTTGTTTTCTGCTCAACTCCGTGGAAGCAATTTTCAGCAAAAGGGGCGTGATCATTGTTAGGGCCACAACCACGATGATTGCCGCACTGAACTGCAAGGGATTCACAAGACCCCGCGAAAATAAGTAGGCAGCTATCAATACTCCCATTTCGCCTTGAGGTAAATTCCCAATCATGATCGGAGCACGTTCACCCAACGGATGGAGCCCTTTCCTTGTAGCAATCCACGCCCCGATGAGCTTTGCCCCGATAACGACTATCAGTAGAACCACTAGAAGAAGGATGGAATTTTGGACAGCGTTGACATTCACCCCTATCCCAATGGCGACGAGCAGGATTCCTACAGGGATCGACGCCAAAAAGGAATCAAATCCCTTTGCGATCTTTTCTTTCACCTCCAGGGTTGACGCCCCAAGCAGCGCGCCTCCCAGAGAGGCAACTCCCACCGCAGCAAAACTTCCAAAATGCATCGCTGCCCATGCGTACAAGGAGGCGACCAAAAGAAGATAGCCGATCAGCATTTGGCGGGGTCTTTTGAAGAAACCCGATCTCGAAGCGAGCCTCAGAAATCGGGAAGTCAAGAAATATGCGATAGCAAAAAACATGATTAGCTTCGCCAAGAACCAGGAAACGGCAATGCCCATCTTAGAGGGTCCATAAATCATTGCGTAGTTCGTGGCCTGACTGCCAATCATCAACAGAATTGCTAATAAACCACCGAAGATGGCGGCTCCCGATACCATGGCTGCAACTTGTGAATTAAGCCCCTTCATTTCACTGAAGTAATAAATTGAAATTCCAAAGCTTGAGGCTGACACAATTGCGCTCACCGCCAGGGCTTCTGCCCAGCGGTCTACAAATACCCGTGTGAGAACCGCAACACTCACCGCAGTCAATAGAAATCCCCAGGCACCCACAGAAAGAGAAAGTTTGAGTATTTTTTTCAACTCGCGCCAGTCCACCTTCAGACCTGCCAGAAACATCAATTGAATCAGCCCAATCTCGGCAAGAATTTTCAAAACACCATGGAGCGGACCGGAAGAAGGGCTTCCCCAGGTCCCCAGAACCATGGGAGCCTCTAAGAGATTGAGCGCAGAGGGACCGAGAAGAATCCCGAACAGAATTAGAACACTGGTGCTGGGCAGGCCAAATCGTCTTGCCAGGAAGACCGCCATCCTTGCTAACACGATAACGACAATTAAAAGGATGATCCATTGGGGAAATGCTTCCATAGCTCAGATCTATTTTTTTTCCCCTCCCCCCTACCTTCGTCCCGCAGAGCAGGACTTCGTGCAGGTAGTTACCAGGGGAGGAATTCACCTTCCGTCCCCTCCCGCGCCGAGAGGGGAGAGAGGGAAGGGTAGTATCCTAATTACGTCGGGCTACCACCTGCTCGAGCTAATTGCTTCTTCAATCCAAAGTTCCATTTCCAGATGGCGTAGATGGCAGGATAGACGCCCAACTCCATAATGAACGATGTGAAAATGCCACCGACCATTGGTGCGGCAATTCGCTTCATGACATCGGCGCCAGCGCCCGTAGACCACATGATCGGAACCAAACCCATAAACATTACACCGACGGTCATTACTTTGGGCCGAAGCCGCTTCACCGCCCCTTCAACGATTGCCTCTCGCAAGTCGTCCCAGTTCCTCATCCGCCCCTTCGCTTCCGCCTCTTTGTGCGCGAGGTCGAGATAGAGGAGCATGAACATTCCGGTCTCTGCATCCACACCCATTAAAGCAATCAACCCCACCCAAACAGCGATGCTTGTGTTATAGCCCAGAAGGTAAAGGAACCAGATGGCGCCCACGGCCGAAAACGGAACAGCCAGGAAAATGATCATCGTCTTGGTAATCGACCGAGTATTGAAGTAGAGGAGCAGGAAGACAAGGAAGATCGTGATGGGGACAACGACAAAAAGACGTTCCTTGACCCTCTCCATATACTCGAACTGACCACTCCAGATTAATTGATAGCCCATGGGGAGTTTCAGATTCTCGCGGATGGCTTTCTTGGCGTCGGCGACATACCCGCCGATATCGCGCTTTGAGGTATCAAAATCCACATAAACATACCCGGAGAGCCTTCCGTTTTCGTCACGGATCATGGCCGGGCCTGTCTTCAGGGATATCTCTGCCAACTGCCCCAGAGGGACGCGCCCGGCTCCCGAACCTCCTGCCGGGCTACTTGTTCCGCCCATTCCACCCATTCCAGTTGTCGGACCTGCGCCGCCTGTCTGGATCGGGACAAGAACTCTTCTAAGCTTCTCCATATCATCCCGGAGCTCTCTAAAATAACGAACATTAACTGGATACCGCTCCCGTCCTTCGATCGTTGTGGTCACATTCTCCCCGCCAATCGCCGACATCACGACGCTATTGGCCTGGTCAACGGATAATCCGTAGCGGGCCAGTTCCTCGCGCTTGAGGGTAAAGTCAAGGAAGTAACCGCCTGCCGTACGCTCGGCGAAGACGCTCTTTGTGCCCGGCACATCTTTCAGGACCATCTCGATATGCTCGCCGAGCTGTTGAACTATTTCCAGATCCGCACCCATGATCTTGATTCCGATGGGTGTTCTTACGCCTGTCGAAAGCATATCCACCCTAGCCTTGATGGGCATGGTCCAGGCGTTGGAGACACCCGGGAACCGCATCGCTTCATCAAGTCCCCCTGGGCCATAAATCAGTTCATCCGGACTTTTATGATCCGGCCAGACCCTTCGAAGCATTTTCTGCAGCCAGTTTGGGGCCCATGAAGAATACCATTTCGGGACTTTAGGCCACTCCGTTTCGGGTTTGAGAAGGACGACCGTTTCCATCATCGAAAAAGGAGCTGGATCGGTCGCCGTTTCTGCGCGGCCCGCCTTGCCAAAGACAAGATGCACTTCAGGAAAACTCTTCAATACCTTATCCTGAACCTGAAGTAATTTCTGGGCTTCTGTTACCGAAATGCCGGGTAATGTCGTCGGCATGTAAAGGAGGTTTCCTTCAAAGAGAGGCGGCATGAATTCGGAACCAAGCCTGTTAAAGATTGGAATTGTGGCGATCACGATGAGCACCGCTACAATGACAGTAGCCCACTTGTGTCTCAGCGTAAACTCGCAAACAGGGTGATAGATCCTCATCAAAGGCTTGCTGATCGGGTGGGTCTCCTCACTGTGAATCTTGCCCACCAGCAGGGCATTGACGACACGGCATAAGAAACGCGGTCGAAACTTGTAGGGATCCATGTGAGTAAAAAGCAACCGTATGGCCGGATCAAGGGTGATGGCCAGAACCGCTGCAATAGCCATGGAGAAGTTCTTCGTGAAAGCCAGGGGCTTGAAGAGACGACCCTCCACCCCCTCCAGTGTAAAAACAGGCATAAATGAGACAGCGATGACAAGAAGTGCAAAAAAGCTTGGGCCACCGACTTCTTTGACTGCGTTGATCACCACATCTTTATAACTGCCCGGCCTTCCTGCGGCGTCCCAGTGTTCCAACTTCTTATGCGTCTGTTCGACGACAACGATGGCTGCGTCCACCATCGCACCAATGGCAATGGCGATTCCGCCGAGGCTCATGATGTTCGCTGTTAATCCCATCAGATACATGGGAATAAAGGAGAGGATGATTGTGATCGGAATGGTGATGATAGGAACGAGAGCGGAGGGGATGTGCCAGAGAAAAATCATGATCACAATACTGACGATAATCAATTCTTCAATCAGCGTACCCTTGAGTGTCTCGATGGCATGCTCGATCAACTCGGCGCGGTCATAGGTTGTCACAATCTCGACGCCGGGCGGTAGCGCGGGCTTCATCTCCTCAAGTTTTGTGCGAACGCGCTCGATCACCTTCAGAGCATTCTCACCATAGCGCATGATGACAATACCGCCGACGACCTCCCCTTCGCCGTTGAGTTCAGCAATGCCCCGCCGGATATCAGGGCCCAGTGTAACCATACCCAGGTCCCTGACCAGAATCGGAATACCGCCACTTCTGCTGGTCCCGACCACGATGTTTTCAACATCCGAGACCTTCTTAATATAGCCACGGCCACGAACCATGTATTCGAGTCCGGAAAATTCAACCAGTCTTCCGCCGACATCATTATTCCCCGCCCGCACTGCTGCAATCACCCGGTCAATGGGGATGTTATAGGCCGCCAGCTTATTCGGATCTACGTTCACCTGATACTGCTTGACAAAGCCACCGATCGGTGCAACCTCGGCCACCCCGGGCACCGCTTGCAGTGCATATCGCAAATGCCAATCCTGAAAAGTGCGCAATTGAGCGAGATCATTCTTTCCCGTCTTATCAACGAGAGCGTACTGGAAGACCCATCCGATGGCCGTTTCGTCGCGAGCCAGCTCGACGTTGACCCCCTGGGGCAGACGGGGAAGGATGTTGCTCAAATATTCGAGCGTCCGCGAACGGGCCCAGTAGATATCCGTCCCATCCTCGAAGATGATATAGACATAGGAAAAACCAAAGTCGGAGAAGCCGCGGATGTCCTTCACTTTGGGGACGCCCAGGAGTGCTGAGACGATGGGATAAGTGACCTGATCTTCCATGATGTCAGGGCTTCGATCCCATCGTGAGTAGATGATTACCTGGGTATCCGAAAGATCGGGGATGGCATCGAGGGTGATGTTTTTGATGGAATAGAGTCCCCACAGGACGGCCATTCCGATCAAAAGAATAACCATGAACTTATTATGGGCACACAGCTCAATCAGCTTGTTGATCATTTAAACCCCTCCCAAAATAAATATCCTTCCACTCCCCATCTCCCTATCCCCCTATCTCCTCATCAGACCTCTATTTTCCGTGTCCCGAATGGTCCATCCCAGGCATGCTTGCCATTCCCGCCACTGCTTCTTTCAATTTCGACTCCGAGTCGATGAGGAAATTGGCGCTGGTCACCACTCGTTCTCCTGCCTTGAGCCCTTTGACGACTTCATAATAGTTCTCCACCTTCGCGCCCACCTTCACCTCTCTCGGTTCAAAATATCCATTGCCTTTGTCGATGATGGCTAACTGTCGAAGACCGGTATCGATGATTGCTCCTTCTGGCACAGCTAACTTTTGTCCAAGGTGAACCTTGATCTCCACATTGGCATACATCTCCGGTTTGAGCCTTCCGTGGGAATTCGGAATTTCAAACCTCACCTTCGCAGTCCGTGTCTCCGGATTGAGAGAAGGATAAATATAGATTGCTTTTCCAGTGAATGTCTCTCCAGGCGTATAAGACAATTGAATGGATGCTTGCTGCCCCAATCGGATGGAAGGAAGTTCATATTCATAAATGTCCGCATAGAGCCAGACGACTGATAGATCGGCCAGTTTGAATAAGGCAACCCCTGGCATCACATTCATCCCCTTGTAGGCTGATTTTTCAAGAACAAATCCGCTAAAGGGTGAATAAAGGGTGAGTGTCTTGGTTGATTGGCCGGTTTCTTCCAAAGCCTTGATCTGATCATCACTGATATCCCAGAGTTTCAGGCGGCGTTTAGCAGACTCTGCCAGAGACTCTCCGCTTCCGGCCACTTCCGGAAACGGACTCTTTGCTAAAGATTTCTTTGCCCTTAGGGCGAGTAGATACTCCTCTTGAGTGGAGACCAGTTCCGGGCTGTAGATGGTCAGGAGAGGATCTCCCTGTTTGACAAATCTGCCTGTGAAATCGACATAGAGATCCTCAATCCAGCCTCCAATTTTGGGGGAGATCGTCACGATCCTTTTTTCATCGTAATCGACTCTCCCAACGGTCCGGATCACCTTCTCAAGACGTCGCATCTCAACAGCTCCAATTTTCACGCCAATCAGTTGCTGCCGTTCCGGAGAGATTTGAACCGTTCCAGGGGCCACCTGTTGCATCTTGCCCTCTTTCTGAATGGACTCCATCGTCAAGCCTTTCATCTCCATTTCCATGTTACTGGGCTTTTTTGCGGCTTCGGTAGCAGCGGCCTTTGGCTCGTGCTTCACGCCTTCCTTAGGGGAAGCAGTCTCTTTCCCTTTTCCGCACCCTGAGATGAACCATGGCAGAGCCAGTAATAAAATGAGCCAGGTCAATCTTCTCATTTTTCTTCCCCCCCCTCTAAGATTTGTTTTCCAATCGCCGCTCCTAAACTCGCCACGTTCTTTTCATATTCAGTCAAGGCCTGATGATACTCCAATTCATATTTATAGAGCGTCATTTGACTATCCAATAGGGTCATAAAATCAGCCTTATTCACCCGATAGGAACTCATGGCTGAATTGATTTGAAGGCTCGTCTGAGGGAGTATGCCTGTTGTATAGAGCTCGATTTGTCTTTCTCCCCGCTGGATCATAGAAGCCATATCGGTAATCATGAAAAGGACCTCATTCTTCATGGCCCGATATTGGGCCTCTGTGGCAAGGATCTCAGCTTTTGTCTCAGCCACTTTTCGATCTTGCTTCGACCTATAGAAGATGGGAATGTTCATCTCTACCATTCCTGTGAGCATATCCCGGCGTTTCATGTCCGGGCTATTGTCTCTCTGACCATAGGCAAATTTGAAATTGAAGTCGGGGTAGTACTCTCTCTTGGCAAGGGCATAGGCCTTTTCCTTGGCTTCGATCATTTTCTTCATGCCCTTGAGGGTGGGGTTCATTTCTAACGCCATTTTCTGGAGTTCTTCAAGGATGAAGGGAAATTTTCTAAAACCAACTTCTTGAGGTTCACCCACAGGCGTTTCCGGAGCCCGATTGAGCAAGGCATTTAGCTTTGCCTCCAGGGCTTTTTTCCGCTGACCCAACATAATAAGGTCATCCACCATTTTGGAAACCTCGATATGAGCCTTGAACACATCCTGCTGTATTCCCTCTCCGACGCCATAGCGCGTTTCGGCAATCTTTGCAAAATCTTCCAGAATCCTTTTGTTCCTTTGGGTGACTTCTGTTGTTCGGTAAATATGGGAGAGATCGTAATAAGCTGTTTTCACATCCTTGATAATTTGATGAATCTTCCCTTGAATCTCCGTGGAAACGGCCTCTGCCTCCTTGGAGGCCATCTCCTTCATCAATGGTCTCTTCCCAGGAAATGGAAACTTCTGAGAAATGGAAAATTCCTTCATCGTCATATCTTCGTCTTTAAAACTAAAATTGGTAGGGAGGTTGACGATTCCAAAACCGAACATCGGGTCTTCCAACGCATTGGACTGGGGAATTTTTTCTTTAAAAATATCCCACTTTATCTTTACCGCTGAAATTTCCGGATTGTTCTGAAGAGCCTCATCAACCAACTGATCTACATTCAACCTCGGTTTTTCCGACTGAGCTGACGTGGAAAGTGGCAATAACGTCAACATGAAAAGAGAGAAGAAAATCACCTTTGCCAACCCAAATGACCTTGACCGCATTGAATTCACCTTCCTTCTGCAAAATTGTCCAGTTTTCAACGAGACTATTGAGATAATCTCTTTTATGGTACTAAGAACGTGTTCATAAGTAAATACTTTGAACTC
>Ga0316603_10002283_pt1 | contig 10486 bp, 9 predicted proteins | sample OWC_soil_day10_n_FD_207649 | JGI IMG/M metagenome (GOLD analysis project Ga0316603, IMG submission 207649) | Wetland soil microbial communities from Old Woman Creek delta, Ohio, United States - OWC_soil_day10_noCT | ecosystem: Environmental > Terrestrial > Soil > Wetlands | place: USA: Ohio...
CGAGAACGCGAGCGAGCGCTCGTCGGCGATCACGAGGACGGGGCGGCGCTCCCACAGCTCGCGTGCGAGCTCGTCGACGAGCGCGGCGTCGCAACCGGTGATCGCGGCGACGCGCTCGGGCGTGTACTGCGCGGCGAGCGCGCGGAACTCGGCGAGACCATGCGCGCGATCGACGAGCTCGTGGGCGTACGTCCGGTCGCGCAGCAGGGCGTTGCAGAGCCCGAGGGCGAGCGCACCGGCCGTACCCGGCTTGATGTGCAGCCAGCGGTCGGCGTTGTAGGCGGCGAGATCGAACATCGGCCCCGCGTGGACCATGCGCGCGCGGCGGGAGCGGTCGCGACGCATCGACGCGGCGACGCGCGCGAAGTACGTCGAGCGGCACGCGTCCTCGAACAGCCCGGCTTCGAGCGAGAGGATCGCGCCGGCATTCTCCGAGCCGTACGCCGGCACGTCGCGCACGCCGAGCGAGAGCTCCATCGCGCGGGCGAGCGTGGCCGTGTGCGACGGCGAGCCGTCCACGAAGTTCGGCGTGCCGAACGTGCGGCAGAACCGCGCGAGCAGCTCGTGCGAGAAGCCGCGCTCCTTGCCCGACATCACGAGCAGCTGCTCCGGTGCCTGCCCGCGCAGCTTCGCGAGTGCGGCGCCGAGTGTCGACAGCGCGTCGTCCCACGAGACCGGCACGAGGCGCTCGCCGTCGCGGCGCAGCGGCTGGGTGATGCGATCCGGATCGTAGAGCGCCTGCAGCCCCGAGAGCCCGCGCACGCCGATCCCGCCGCGGTTGATCGGATTGTCGAGGTTGCCCTCGATCCGCACCGCGCGCCCCTCGACGACGCGCACGCGGATGCCGCACGCCGACGGGCACTGCGCGCACGACGACGTGACCCAACGCTCCTCGTAGGTCGCGTACGACTCGGCGCCGGGGACGTAGGGCTTCACCTGCGAGCGCGCGGTCGGATCCTGCTCGGGCGGCGACCACGAGCGCCGGCAGGCCGGGACGAGCGCGGCGCCGAGACCGGCGAGGATGGTGCGTCGTGTTTGATCGTTGGTGCTCATACGTTTACCGGTGGCACGTGCCGCACGTCGTCGGTGCGCCGTGTTGGCGATGGCAGCTGATGCACTCGCTCATGCGAACGAGCCGCTGGACGGGCTCGGTCGGTGGTGCGCGCCAGCTCGTGACGTCGCCGTGGCACTCGGCGCACGTCAGCTTCGCGATGCCGACGTGCGCGCGGTGGGGCGCGTAGACGTGGCCCGGATTCTTCGTGACCTGGATCCAGCGAAACGGGCCGGGCACCGCGAGCTCGCGCACGCGCGCCTCGCGGGGATTCGGCACGCCGCGCGCGCCGAGCTGCGGCCGGACGTGACAGCGCAGGCAGTCGCGCAGCGCCGGCAAGCCGGCGTGCTCGGCGCGTTCGGCGCCGGCGTGGCAGTCGACGCAGCCGAGCCTGCGCCCGTCGAGATCGATCCCGAGGTGCAGCGCGTGATCGAACGCGATCGGCTGTTCGGGCGCGCGCGTCGGCCCGCTGCACGCGACGAGCACGACGAAGATCGCGCGCCTCATCGGCTGCCTCCGAACGTGTGGCAGGCCTGACAGACCACCGCGGCCGGCTCGTGCTGGCGGCGATCGGTGTGGCAGCGCAGGCAGCGCTCGCGATCGCGAAGCTCGACGGCGTGGGCGCTGTGGCAGTCCGCGCACGTGCCGTGCTTCGCGAGCTGGTGCATGCCCGGCAGGCTCGTGTGGCACTGCTTGCACGGCGGTGTCTGCGCGACGCCGTTCGGTCCGTGCGGCCGGTGGCAGCTCTGGCAGCCGACGCGCACGTGCGGCGTCCGCGTGCGATCGGCGTGACAGCTCTCGCACTTCGCTTCCGCACGACGCTTGCCGGAGTGCACGTCGTGACAGCGCGCGCAGTCCGCATGGCCCTTCGGCGCGCTCGCCGCCTCGGCGGCATGGCAGGTCGCGCACGCCGGGCGCGGCGCCGCGGGTGCGTGCGCGGCGGTCGCGTGACAGCTCGTGCACTTCGCGTGACCCGCGTTGGTCACGATCGCGGGCGCGTGCGCGGTCGGCGTCGCGTGACAGCCGAGGCAGAACGTCTGTTCGAGACGCGGGACGACGCCGTGTTTCGGGTGGCACTGCGTGCACGCGGCGGTGCCGTGCACGCGCCGCTCGACGTGACAGCTCTCGCACGCGCCGGCGATCCGCGTCGGTCCCAGGTCGCGATGCGGCGGATGGCAGCTCGCGCACGCGCGGCCCTGCGTGTGCGAGGGCGCGATGGTGCGGTGACAGCCGACGCACTTCTCCGCCGCCGTCGCGGTCGCCGCGTGCGGATCGTGGCAGCTCGCGCAGTCGGCGTGCGCGGGCACCTTCGCCGCGGCGAGGACGAGCTTGTTCGCGTGACAGCCGGTGCAGCGCTGCGCCGTCGGCTTCGTGCGCGCGTCGTGTGGCTCGTGACAGCCGATGCACGCCGCGTGACCGCGCGCGACGGGACGATCTTTGTGGCAACCGGTGCACGCGCGCACCGTCTGCTTCGAGAGCGCGTGCTTGTCGTGACAGCCGACGCAGCGATCGTGACCGGCGAACGTCGCGCTCGGAGGGATCCGCACCGCCGCGGGCAGCTCGCGCGCGCCGTCGACGTGACACGCAGCGCAGCGCTCGGCCGCCGCCTTCCCCGCCGTGTGTGGTGCGTGGCACGCGACGCACGCCGCGGGATCGCGACCGCCGGCGTGCGCGGTGGTCACTTGCTCGTGGCAGGTGCCGCAGGTCCGCGCGGTCTTCGGTTCGTGCACCGCGTGGCACCCGGTGCACCGCTCCTTGTGAAACGCGATCGCGGCGTGCGTGCCCTGCGGCTCCGCATGGCAGCCGCGGCACGCGTTCGCCCACGTCGCCGCGCCGGTCGGCAGCAAGAAGTCGTGACAGGTCAGGCACGCCGCCGCCTCGGGCGCCGACGCGTGGACCTGGGGCTCGTGCTTCGCGTGACAACCGATGCAGCGCTCGACGGGAGGACGCTGGAACTCGTCGGCCTTGAGCTCGTGGCACGCGACACAGTCGATGCGCGGCGACGCGCCGAGGTGCAAGCGATGCAGCTCGGTCGTGCGGACGTCCTCGCCGCGCTCGAGCCGCACGCGCGTCGGCGGCGGTGGTGGCGCCGCCGCCGGGCTGACCTCGACGGACCGCCCGCGCTCGTGGACCAAGACCCCGACCGCACCGGTTACCCCGGAGATCGCGAGGATCGCGAGCAGTCCGATCGTCTTGCCTCCGAGCACACCACCTCCGTCCAGGTTTGAGGTGACGATGCTGCAGGGCTCGGACCAGCCGAACCCGCAGTCGAAGCTCCCCGTCCGTGCAGTTCTCGCGATCAGCGAAACGCGGGTCGCAAACGCTGCGCGTTCTCAGCGACGCCGCGGGATCGTCGGCGCGTCGAGCCAGTCGAACGGCGCATGGACACTCGGCGCCCCGACCACGCTGGCGATGCTCTCGATCTTCTCGGAGCACGCGATCAGCGCGCGACGAACCAATGCGACGTTGTCGTTCCCCGCCGCTTCGAGCTCGACGAGCCTCCGGAACAGCACCGCCGCCCGCTCGCGATAGAGCACGATCGACACGTGAAGCGTCGCGAACCTGGGATCGACGCGCGGCGCTTCGTGGAGTGCGCGTGCGAGGGCACGGCGTCGCTCGACGCTCGCGGCGTGCATCACCATGCGCACGACCCCATGGCGGCAAGGCTGAGTTGCCTCGGCCGGATTGCCCAATCGCAGGCACTGACGTGTGGTGGCAACCGAGGCGCAGCCACCGCTGTCCGAGGCGGCAACGTACCAGCCACTACGAGTTTCGCGGCGAGCATGAGGCGGTCACCTTTCGATGCTCGGCGCTCCGCCGTGTCGCACGAAATCGACGGTCGTTCGCGTGTCGGATAACGTGTTCGAGGAGGTACAGGGCGGCAAGCGAAGGCAATGCATCGCCTCGGTCAGGCGGCGGTGTCCAGCACAGCAGCGGCTGACGACTACGTGGCGCGACGAGCGGTCACGCGCCATGCACCGCCGCGCAGCGCCACACCCGCGGGCGTCTCCGCGGCCGCGAAGCGCTCGCGCAGGTCGGCAAGCGCACGAGCGCGTCTCGCATCGTCGAGACCGTCGAGGAGCGCCCGCGCCAGGCCGAGGCCGCGGGCGAACGCGAAGGCGTCGTCGGCGTTCGTGCCGAGCACCACGGGCTCGTCCACCTCGGCGAGCTCGATCGCTTCGAAGCCCGCGGCGGTGAGGATCTCGCGAACGGCCGCGGGCTCGGCGAGGCCGAACGGCCCGGGTTGGCCGGGTGGTCGGTCGGGCAGCGTGCGTCCGGCCGCGAGCGCGTCGCGGATCGCGAAGACCCACTCGTTGTCGCCGAGCGAGCGCCAGGTCAGCAGCGCGAGGCGGCCGTGTCGCTGCAGCCCCCGCGCGATGTTGCGGAACGCCGCGACCGGATCGGCGAAGAACATGCTGCCGAACCGACTGATCGCTACCGTGAACGCGCCGGCGCCGAGCTCGAAGATCTGCGCGTCGCCCTGTTCGAACCGCGTGTTCGTCAGGCCCTCCGCGGCGCTCCGCGTGCGCGCACGGTCGAGCATGCGCGCGGACAGATCGATCCCGAGGACCTCGCGTGCGGTCCGCGCTGCGTCGCGCGTGGAGATGCCACAGCCGCAGCCGATGTCGAGCACGCGATCCTGGGCGGTGAGGTTCGCGATCTCGAGCAGGTGCCGATCGTAGCGGCGGCACGCCGCATCGTAGCGATCGACGTGCTCGGTCCAGTGGTCACCTTCGGTGCCGTCCCATGCGGCGGCCATGTCTGCGTTCGGTCGAGCCATGTGGTGCATCGTCCGGCGCCCGTGCGGCATTGCCAATCCCAGGAATCTGGGATGTCATCGCGCGCGTGAAGCGGGAGCTCGCGCGGCAGGTCCACCACGAGGTCGAGCACCTGGCGCAGGCCGGGCTCGACTGGTTCGCGTTTGCAGCGCGCGCCGGCGAGCTCGTGCGGCGCGCCGTGCCGTTCGAGCGCACGTGCTGGCACCCCGTCGATCCGGGGACGTATCTGTTCACGGGGAGCCTCGGCCACAACATGGTGTGCTCGGGCGCGTGGCTCGCGGAGCACGAGTACGTCCTCGATGACGTCAACAAGTGGCACGAGCTCGCATGCGGCGCGCACGCGGCGTCCCTCAGCGAGACCACGCAGGGCGAGCTCTCGCGGAGTGCACGCGTCCGCTCGAGCATCGACTACGGCCTCGCGGTCGGCGACGAGCTGCGCGTCGCGTTCGTGGTCAACGGCACCTACTGGGGCGCGGCCGGCTTCATCCGCGACGCGACCAGCCCGTTCTTCGATGCCGACGAGGTGCGGTTGTTCGCGTCGCTGTCGTCCACGATCGGCGATGGGTTCCGGCGGGCCCTGCTCGTGGCACCCTCCGAGATGACCGCACACCCCGACGGGCCCGGCATGCTCGTCCTCGACGAGCGTGGTCGCGTCGCGTGGATCTCGCCTGGTACCGAGGAGCTGATCGCGCAGATCGTCGAAGATCCCGCCGCCGCAGGGCCCCACGAGTCCCGCATCGTGCAAGCGGTCGCCGCACGCGCTCGCCGCCTGCGCGACGCCGGCAGCGCGCACGAGCCGCCTGCCCGCACGCGCGTCCGGACGCGGACCGGCCACTGGCTGCAGCTCTACGGGACGCCGCTGTCCGGAGAACGTGTTGACCACGTCGCCGTGATCATCCAGCCCGCCGGCTCGCACGACATCGCGCCGCTGGTGGCACGTGCGTACGGGCTAACCGATCAGGAGCGACGCATCACGCGGGCGTGCCTCGAGGGACTGTCGACGCGCGAGATCGCGCAGGCGCTCGACATCACCGAGTACACCGTGCAGGACCATCTGAAGTCGATCTTTCGCAAGACGGGGACACGCAGCCGTGGCGAGCTCGTCGGTCAGGTCTTCCTCGAGCACTACGTGACGCGCTTCGAAGATGTCGGCGACGTCGCCGGTGGCTGGACCGCGCAGACGATTCCCTCGAAGCCCTAGGCCGCTTTCGGCGCCGGCGACAACGCCGTGTTGTAGACGCCGCTCTTCAAGTTCTTGCGGATGATGAGCGCCTCGCGGATCACCTTCCACATGTCCTTGAGCGGGTTGATGCGCGAGCGGTTATCGTCCTTCCACTCGACGCCGACCTCCGCGATGTCGTAGCCGCGGCGGCGCGCGAGCGCGAGGATCTCGAGGTCGAACGCCCAGCCGTCGATCTTCGCGCGGCGGAACAGGTCACGCGCGGTCTCGGCGGTGAACGCCTTGAAGCCGCACTGCGTGTCGCGGATGCCGGGGACGAGCGAGCGCTGGATGACCTTGTTGGCGAGGCGGCTCCACAGCACGCGGTACATCGGCTGCTTGACGTCGGTCTTCGCGCCTTCCGCGTAGCGGCTACCGATCGCGATCTGCGCCTTGCACGCGATGATCGGCGCGAGGAGACGCGGCAGCTGCTCCGGCGGCATCGAGCAATCGGCGTCGCACATCACGCGGATCTGGCCGCGCGCGCTGAGCATGCCGAGGCGGACCGCGGCGCCCTTGCCCTTGTTCGGCAGCTGGCGCACGAGGCGGAGGTTCGGGATCCGCTGCGCGTGCTCTTCGACGACGCGGCAGGTCTGGTCCTTGGAGCCGTCATCGACGACGACGATCTCGTAGCGCATCGGCTGCTGCGAGAGGAACGCGTGCAGACGCTCGAGCGTCGGCGGGAGGCGCAGCTCCTCGTTGTACGCGGGGACGATGATCGAGATGTCGACGAACGGGACGAGAGATGCAGACATGACGAGCTCCTTCGACCGCGACGCGGTCGCACCAAAACGCACGCGATGACGCGGCGGTTAAACGACGAGGGGTTTGAAGACGAAGCGGCGCTGCGCGGGGAACGTCCACGCGACAAACACGAGCGCCGCGCAGATCGCCTTCGCGATCACGACAGGAACGTGGAGGTCGACGGCGACGATCTTCATCGCGCCGGCCGTGAGCAGGCCGGTCGCCACGGCCACGAGACCGAAGCGCACGACCTGCTCGACGGTGACGGGCGTGCCGTCACGAAACGCGATGAACTTGTTCATCACGAAGCACACCACCGCACCCACGCCCGCTGCGAGGAACGCAGACAACGGGATCGACGCCGGCGTCAGCTTCACCAGCAGGAGAAGCGTGACGACGTCGAACACGGAGCCCACGGCGCCACCGAGGCCGGCTGCGAGCATTTGGCGGGGTTTGGTCACGAGCCCCGGAATGAGCAGCCCTTGTGCCGTGCGGCAAGTCCGCGAAATCCCGTCGCTTGGCTGTTAGAAGCTGGACATTATCGGGTGTCAGCGTCGATTGGTCCGACAGGTTCCGGCAGATCCGCGTCATCGGGCTCTGGTTCGGTGTCGGGGAGCTCGGGCTCTTGCGCCGTGCACTTCGGGCGCTGGCGAGGAGCCACCAGCCCACGCGCACCTTCGATGATCGTGTTCGTCCCGGCGTCGAGATCGTAGATCGCGACCCCGTTGTCACCCGCGATCGCGAGCTCGTGATCGGCGACCCACTCGACCGCGAGGCCTTTCGACGCGCGCTCGAGCTCTTGCAGCTTGCCGGTCGCCGCGTCGGCGATGAACGCGGCCGACGAGATCGATCCCGGCGTGCACTCGTCGGCGAGCTGCGCCACGAACGCGAGCCGCGCGCGATCGGCCGACCACACGGCGGTGTTGCCGTCGATCAACCCCGGGCTCGGCACCGAGAGGACGCGGTTCGACTTGCCGATCCGGATCGCGCTCGCGAGCCCGTGATCATCCCAGTCCGCGATCACGTTCGCGAGCGGCAAGGCGCGCAGCTTCGTCTTGCGGCCGCGCACCTCGAGGTACGTGCCCGCCGGGCGCGTGGTCTTCGGTGGTAGCGCGGCGAGCTTGTAGTTCTCGTCGATGCGCTGCCACGTCTTCGCTTGCCCGATCCACACGCCCGGGTTCGCCTTCGTCTGATACGTGATCGTGATCGGCTTGTCGGTGCGAAGCTCGATGGGCGTGGAGGTCCGACCGCGCGTGAAGTCGACCGTACCGATCGCGTACTGCTTCTTCGTGCGCGTGACGTAGACGAGCTTCTGCGCCGCCGGGACGCGCAGCGCGCCGATCACCGCGCCGAACGTTCGCGTCAGCCGATGCCATCGCTTGCTCTGGGGATCGAACGCGAACAAGTCACCGTCCGCTTCGACGACGAGCGCGCGTGCGAGCGCCGCGAGGTATGCCTGCCGATCGTGCTCGACACGCGTCTTCCACGCTTGCCCGGTCGGCGTCGCGAGGAACGCCTGCAGCGCGGGGAGCTCGAGCGAGGCGTGGCCCCACTTGCCGAAGTCGCCGGCGACCGCACGCTGGAGCGGCGCGAGTAGCTCTTCGTGCTTGTTCAAGCGGCCGAGCGCGGCCGCGAGCAGCCACGCCGCTTCGAGGTGACTCGGGTCTGCGGCGAGCGCTTGCTTGCACGTCGTCACGACGGCCGGCCAATCCTCGCGAGCCTCCGCCGTGCGCGCGATCCGGAACGCCGGGTGACCGCCGCGCTTGCGCCAGCCATAGGCCGCCAGATCGGGCAGGCCGAGCGGTTGCGCCTCGACGACGATCGTGGCCGCGGCGTCCTTCGACGCAAGACCTGCGTCGTGCTTCTTCGGAGTCGTCTCGCCTCGTCCGCATGCGGCCAGCACGCACGCCAACAGCACGACCCTCATGCCTGCGGACGTAGCACGAGCGCTCGCGTCGACGATAGCCGAGGGTCGTTCACCACCAGGCGTTGCTCCGCTCCCGCGGGCCTGATATAGACCGCCGCCCGTGTTGTTGTTTCGTGTCCTTGCGTGCGCACTGCCCTTCGCGGGCTGCCAGGGCACAGACACGTCCAAAGCAGCACCGCCGAAGCCCACCGCGATCGAGGTCGTCGACGCGACGAAGTCCGTCGTCGCGCGGGTGGTGCCGGGCCGGCCGTGCCGCGCGACCGTCGAGGGCGTCGAGCTCCTCGTCGGTGGGCGTCCGCTCGTCGCACAGATCGGCACCGATCGGTGGACGGGCGAAGACGCGGACAACGGAACCACGCTCCGCAAGAACGATCAGATCGTCGCGCGCATTCACGCAAAACAACTGTTCGACGCGAATGGCATCCCGATCATCCGCGTGCTGGACAACGGCGACATCGCGGACAAGGCGAACGCGGTCGTCCGCAAGGCGGTCGCCGCGGCCAACGCCATCACGATCGACACGCTCACTGTTACGGGCACGACCGACGTCGCGATCGCCGCGATGCTCACGGCACGCGAAACCGTCCCGGAGGTCCGCGGTCTCGCGGCCTGCCACTATCTCTTGAACGAGCAGCATTAGATGTCAGTAAGCATTCGCAACGTCGCGATCATCGCGCACGTCGACCACGGCAAGACCACCCTCGTCGACGGCCTGCTCAAACAAGCAGGCACCTTCCGCACCGGCGAAGTCGTCGCCGAGCGCGCGATGGACTCGAACGACCTCGAGCGCGAGCGTGGCATCACGATCCTCTCGAAGTGCACGGCGGTCACGTGGAAGGGCGTACGCATCAACATCGTCGACACGCCGGGCCACGCCGATTTCGGCGGCGAGGTCGAGCGCGTGCTCGGCATGGTCGACTCGGTCCTCCTCCTCGTCGACGCCTACGAAGGGGCGATGCCGCAGACGCGGTTCGTCACCCAGAAGGCGTTCGACATGGGTCTCAACCCGATCGTCGTCGTCAACAAGATCGATCGCCCCGGCGTCGACCCGCACGAGGTCATGGACCAGGTGTTCGCGCTGTTCGACTCGCTCGGCGCGACCGACCAGCAGCTCGACTTCCCCGTCATCTACGCGTCGGGCCGCCAGGGCTACGCGATCCGCGAGCTCGGCGACGAGCCGAAGGACCTGACTCCGCTCCTCGACCTCATCATCGAGAAGGTGCCGCCCGCCGAGGGCGACGTCGAGGCGCCGCTCTGCATGCAGGTCGCGACGCTCGACTACGACGACTACCTCGGCTACATGGCGATCGGCCGCATGCGCGCCGGCCGCGCGAAGGTCGGCGATCGCGTCCTCCTCGCGCACCGCGACGGATCGAAGGAAGAGTTCCGCGTGCAGAAGGTCCTCGGCTTCCAGGGCCTCAAGCGGTTCGAGCTCGCCGAAGCGCTCGCCGGCAACATCGTCGCGTTCACCGGGATGCAGGAGCTCAACGTCGGCGAGACGATCACCTCGATCACGCAGCCGACGATCCTCCCGCTGCTCAAGGTCGACGCGCCGACGATCACGATGAACTTCCTCGTCAACGACGGACCGTTCGCGGGCAAGGAAGGCAAGTACGTCACGTCGCGCAACCTGCGCGAGCGGCTCGAGCGCGAGATCAAGAGCAACGTCGCCCTCCGCGTCCAGGAGACCGAGAGCGCCGGCGTGTTCAAGGTGTCGGGCCGCGGCGAGCTGCACCTCTCGGTGCTGATCGAGACGATGCGCCGTG
>Ga0316603_10002284_pt1 | contig 10486 bp, 9 predicted proteins | sample OWC_soil_day10_n_FD_207649 | JGI IMG/M metagenome (GOLD analysis project Ga0316603, IMG submission 207649) | Wetland soil microbial communities from Old Woman Creek delta, Ohio, United States - OWC_soil_day10_noCT | ecosystem: Environmental > Terrestrial > Soil > Wetlands | place: USA: Ohio...
GCAATGGCCTTTAGTGCAATGGTAAGAATAGCCGCGGCAATCGAAAGCCAAGCAAAGCGTGTAAGAGATGAGCGGTTTGTAGTATTAGATGTCATGGCGTAGATTCATGTGGCGGCAGAAGCGGCCTAACAGGCAGTAGACCTTGCTTTGGGGTAAGTTGAATATACGAAAAACGGAGTTATATGTCAAGCACAAGGAGCACCGAGGACTTCCAATTGAAATCAAGCATGTTTCACCAAAATGACGGGTTGTGGAAGAAATAAATGAAATTTCCTTTTCGAGATTTTTGGAGCAGGTGGATAGTAAAATGTGGCGAGTATAGCACCTACAACTAAACACTTAGGGGCAAGAATAAAATTAACTATTACACTTAGAAATCTTCAACCCTACCATATGTGAGCGACAACCGGGGGAGCCTTTCAACTCCCCCGGGCTTGGGTTGTATGTGCGGCACTGGGCGAGTTGGGTAAGAGGGACGCCCTCTCCAATCCGTGGCTGCACAAAATGAAATCATAGTGGTTCCGATATGCATATGAACGAGAATGAAACGTCCGTTGGGAGGTTTGTGAATAAGATGACGCCCCCCACACCCTCCTCCGTTGTGGGTTCATAGCAATCCACGTCAAAGAACGACGATCCAAAGCCAGAAACACCGCAAATAACCGTGGCTGGAGATTGAAATGGCGTAACAACACAATGGGCATAACTGGAGAATGCGGTGTCGAAGATGACGCGATATAAACCGGTTCCTCGGGGCGTATTGGGGCCTGTGGGTGCCCCAACGGTGAATCCGACTCCATCCTCGATCGTGCCGTTGTACAAGACAACTCCGTGTACCGCGTTAACAACTCCAGCCGGTCCCGCTGGGCCCATTGGGCCTGTATCTCCCTTAGGCCCCTGTTGTCCCTGAGGCCCTTGTGGCCCTGTCTGATTCCAGGAAATGGGGGTTTGGTTAGACTTACATTGGCCAGGGCCACTCACAATTAGTAGGTCGCCGCTATTCTTGACACATCCATAGATAACTTGGGCAAAGCATGGTGTCGCTATGGCGACGACCATAAGCAATAAGACGATACATCCGCATAGCAAAGATTTTGTTCTCATTTTTAGCCTCCTTTTCGGTCGATTGTTCATTCACGAGATTTTCAAAGGAATTACCCAAGGATCATCTCCAATACACCAAACCCGGGGCAATCATAAAAATCACCCCCTTCTGTGGGCCAGTGAGAACTATTTCAAATTGTCAATCTAAGTATCTCGCTATTCAGCATATTCTTTCGGTCCCTAACTGCCACGCCTTTATCTTTGTGCCGTCTCCGGTACCTTTCATGGTGGACACCATTGTCCCCAACGGCCTGTGGACCCATAAGAAAATGATAGGCGACTCGCGGCTGTTGCGGACACGCGAACCGCGCGTCCCGATCTCGGCCGACTATCTTTGGACTGACGTGGTTCTTTATAACCCAAGCCCTTGGCTTGGCGAATCGACCAGATAACCGTAAACCGTCACGAGCAAGCTAGCTTCGCCGCTCGACGAGTCGCGGGACATCCTGATGATGATCTCATCGGTAGACCCCAAGAACCAGTCTTGCCGCAGTTTGAACGGCTGGTTGACGACGTAGTAATCGGTTCCGAGAAACGGTACTGGGTCCCGGACCGGCAGGAACCCTATCACGTACTTATTAATCGCCGGGTTTACCTGAGAGTCGAGAGAAACGCGCACTTTCTGGCCAGACTGCACGTTTGCCTGAACGACCACGGTTTCAAGAATGAGGCGCTTTCCATCCGGAACATCGAATGCCACTTGAAACTGGACGTCTCCACCATCGAGATCGAAAACACTAGCCGTTTTGATGTAGGGCTCGTACAGAGCGTCATTCACGACCTCCACCGTGCCTGTGACCGGCACCGGTTCCGCCGGAGTGTTCGCCACGATAACGTCCTTGGTCGAGGCAGCCAGTACCGGACTTCCCGACAAAAGTGTGAGAGCCACAACCGCTGTAACCAATCCCATCCCAATCAAAGTCTTTTTTAGTTTCATAGCGCTCTCCTTTTCTTCAATTTTTCGTTTGCCACTGATAGATTTCATGCAGGCTTACCTTACGGATATATCTGTTTTCTGTTGAATTCCCTTTTCATACATTCATAATTCACCACCTCCTTCATCAGTTAACGACGTGGCAATGGGTTGAGTATGAAAGAGAGGAAACTGCATACCCCCTTCATCCCAAAATATTCTTGGGGAGGCCAAGAAACCAATGGGGTGAGTAATGCATTTTGAAATAAGAATTACTGTATTTCGTAAAACGAGGTAAGGGTTTTGAGGATCAAGAAAGTTGATGATTACGGTTTAGAACCGTGAATGTTTGGCCAAAGTACTGAGTTGTTGACTTCAGGAAGGACTCGTCGGAAACAAAAAAGGCAGGGCCATTTCTGAACCTGCCTTCCTTTGTAATGAGGATGAAAAGAGATACTTATAGGATAATAAGAAGTGGAGCCGGTGTCTATTGGACTTTGGTCTTATATGAGCGGCAAGTAGCAAGTGCCCAAGGGACAAAGTGTCTTTGTAATTAGCTAACTATTCGACAAAAGGGAGTAGGTAGTCAAGAAATAAAGAGCACCGATGATTACCGATTCAAATCGTGTATATTTTGACAAAATGCTGAGTCGTCGACTTCAGGAAGGAAGAGTTGAAAAAGGGGGTATTTGCTTCACAAGTCATTACTGGGGGCCATATTCAAGAATCGAAGATTGCCGATTAAAAGTGAGCACAACGAAGTAGCTAAGGACGCGGCGGCTCTTTGTCGTGAATCATCTCTATTCGTCTTCACCTTTTACCGGATTTCCTTTACCTTTGACTCTCCCTTCAATTTGCGACGACAAAAGGGACAGGCCCTTCCCTCCTGGACAAGCACTTCTTTCATCATCTCAATCATTTCGCTATCGTCTAAGATTTGCTTGACGATACTGGGATGGGCCTTCCGGTCATACTTGCGGTAAGGAAAACTACTCTTGTCACTCATCTCTCCACTCCTTTGCCGACCAGTATATAATTAGTTTGTTCGTTTGGCAAGAAAACAAAATGATTAGGTCCTTCAGTCGATCCACTATTTTTATCAATTTCATGGGGACCTTTCCCCGAGTTGATGGAGAGGCCTAAAGATTTGTATGATAGGGTAGGAGGTGCCTATGGGGGAAAAGCATCGTTATTTTAGCCGTGAGTTCAAGCGAGATGCAGTGCAGCTGGTCACAGAGAAAGGGATGGCGGTAGGTAAGGTAGCCCGAGAGCTTGATATTCATCCCAGTCTGCTCATCTCTGGAGGTGAAGGTTCTTAACTCAAGGGGATAAAGCCTTCGTAGGGAAGAGCCCGTGACGCCAGAGGAAGCGGACATCAAAAGGCTCCGGAAGCAATTAGAGAAGGTGAAGGAAGAGAGGGGCATTTTAAAAAAAGCCTTGGCCGTATTCTCAAAACAAAGCAGTTGAAGATTATTTTGGCGCTATCTGGGACTGGACATCGTTGTTTTTAAATGCTGACGTGTCGCATCTCTTTAAGTTGCTCTTCAACAAGATGGCCATCGTATTTGAGGAAGCCGCTGGTGAGCTTCGCCAATCCTCTGTAGAAATCCAGGTCAGCCATTTCATACATCTTGTCCAAAAAAGAGGGTACCCATTTCAACAAGTGATCCTTGAGGAAGTCCATGCTTGCTCCAAGAAACTCCAGCGCCTTTTCAGGCTGGCTATTCAACCAGGCTTCTTCTTCGCTCTGGCACAGCAGACGCATGAAGTCTATCTCGATCCCGAGATAGTCGGGAGACTCAGTCCATTCTTCAGCCAGCGTGACGCCAAGCTTGGAATAAAATCTGTATACTTCAGCGCTGCCTTCTCCACGCAGCCGTTGTTCTCTGTAAAAGGACTCGTAAGGCGGGGGCGGGCTATGCTTTTCGCTTATACCACGGAATAATCGCGTCCTGTCAATCGCAATCCGCCTGAGGATTTCTTCTTGCGATTGATTCTTGAAGGAAGAGATGAAGTTGGAGATTAATCTCAGCCCTTCCTGCATCTCCCCGGTTTCAAAAACCGAGGCAACCGTGGACAGCCTCCTGTCGAAATCGGGGTCGAAGATGCTGTCAACCATCCTCTGATCGGGGAGGCCGAGATAATAAGCACTCAGCATCTCGTAGACGGACCGGCGGGCCTGTGCTACAGCAAGTGGTTTCTCTTTCTTGTCTGCACTTCTCATGCTTTCTGGAAGCTCTGGTAATCAGAGTCAATCACCTTGGTCTCATATTTTTCCGGTGGCGGAGCAACCCTCTGGCCCTGGACATTGAGTGGAATCCTGGTCCCCCCATAAACAACCACATGCCTCAGCATGTACCCGCCAATGAGACCGATGATTCCGCCCGGTAGAGCCAGCGCCAGCAAAAGTGCCGGACCGGGGGGGATGAAAGCCTTCAAGGCTTCAATGACAAAAGGCACGATTAGCGCAGCGAATACAACCCCGCCCCAGAAAGCCCTGGCGAGCTTCCCGCGTGTCAGCATCTTTACGGAGCCTGCTGCCCGGCTTCTCATCACACCCAGGTAACTGCCGAGCACAATCGCTTCCAGTATAATGACGAAGAAATTGAAGCGGGTCAGATAGGTGAGATGCTGCACCGGGCCATCCCCGCCGGAAAACTTATAGATTGAGAAAGCCAGGGATGTTGCCATGGCTCCTGTAGATAGGCCTGAAAGGAGGAAAAGCCACGGCAGAAATGAACTGCTCCAGAAGGGGATAGCCTTCACCGCCCCGAGCAGAAACCCGGTGTATACCAGAGTCAATACTGCAAGGATGGATGCTATGATTCCTATCATTAAATACACCGCCGGATGGGTCAGAAGAGTTGTTGTAGGCCATATGCCGGTGAAGAGGTGTATCAGGTTAAACACTAAGAAGAGGATCACAAAAAAGGCACCGCGAGACATCCACGACGAGCCTGGCCGTGAAATCATATGGTAGAACTTACTCTTCTGCCCCATGTCACACAACAACAAACACCCGCCAACGAGCACAAAGGGCGCCCCAAGAATCACCGCCAGCTTGGACAGCATCATAGACCCCGCTGGGTCAATCAGGCCGGACAGGAACCCGACCAGATATGACCCCGCCCCTGTAGCGATGAGGAACAGGGAGGCTGCCACCTTCCAGCCCATGACTTCCTGGGTCTTCGGAGCTCTTTCCATCAGTCTCGACCTCCTTGTTCAGTCGGTAAATAATAGACAGAGGGGTCGGTGTTCATCTCGGGATTCAAGACAAATCCCCCCCTGTCTTTTATCAACCGAGATACTTCACTGTTCGGGTCATCCAGATTGCCAAAATACCTTGCATGGCCTGTACAGGACACCACACAGGATGGCTCCTGCCCAGCCTGCACCCTCTCCGAGCAGAAATCACACTTTTCCACTGTCCCCAGCCTGTGCTTATCCTGCTTTATCTGCTCAAATGGCGTCAGTTGCCCGGAATAAAACGTCCTCACCTCATCGTAGAAGTAACGGCTGGCATAGACGCAAGCTAACATGCAATATCGACATCCCACGCACTTCTCGTTGTCGACCACGACGATTCCATCTTCCCTCTTGCTCGTAGCACCCGTAGGACACACTTTCTCACACTCAGGCTCCTTACAGTGCATACACAACACAGGCAAATAGTTTAACTTGGCGCTGGGATACTTCCCTGTCTCATACTTCAAGACCCTGTTCCACAGAATCCCCCGGGTCGTGGCATTCGCAGCCTTACATGCCATCGTGCATGTATCGCAACCCAGACATCTCTTGAGGTCTATCACCATTCCATATCTGGCCATTTTTCTCACCTGATCCAAATTATTTTGCCTTATATACCTTCACCTTGGGACTTACGGTTACTGATCCGCTGATCGGGTCCATTCCCACGTCCTCTTTACCCGTCAGGAGTATATTGTAGTAAGTACCTTTCTTTGAGTCCGGACTCATCATCATGGTGCTTGCCCCGTAGCACGCCGGGACACCAACGACCTCCGGATGAATGAGCTCGGTCAGTTTCAGTTTCCCCTTCGTCTTGCCCCAGCGCGATTCAATCCAAACCACCTCCTCGTCAAGAAGCTTTTTCTTCCCGGCCGTCTCGGCATTCATCCAGACGAACATCTCGTACGGGTCGGCTTCGCGCAGCTCTGCCAGCCAGGCATTCTGCTGTGTATCAGCGGTCCCATGCGGCATGAAGGGAGTTTTCCAGTTGCATATCCATAGGTCATATTCCGGGGGTGCCCCTTCGACCTCGGGACCTGCGATCCAGTGCGGGATCGGCTCAAAGAACTTGAAGTACTCCTCCTGGTCTTCCCAATTCGGGAGTTTTATATTATTTTTCTCAAGGTTCCCCCTCATTTTTTCACCGGATTTTTTCAGCCTGTCGAAGTAGATGGGATGGCGGGTCTTATTGTCGGGCCAGTAATAGTAGTTGTATCCGAGCTTACCCGGAGTATCGAACCGGTACAGAACGCCGTGCTTCAAGAGGTACTCGAAGCTGTACGCATCCCCGAATACCTGCCTGACCCTGCGATCGATCATCTCATGGATGGTGTATCTCGTGTCTAAATCGAGCTTGTGCTCTCCCTTTAGCTGGAAAGCCAAATTGACCAGGTCGTTTATCCCTCCCGGTCCTTTCAGGAAACCAACCCGGTCGGCGATCTCTATCAGGACGTCGTCCATGAGCCTGGTGTCGAATAATGGTTTGACGGCATTTCTACCCAGCGCCATGGCAAGGCCGCGAACACTGTCATCAAGATTCTGATGGGTGACCAGATAGAATCTGGCGTACGTGCGTTCCATGAAATGGTGCTCAGGAAATACGATATCAGACATCATGGTCGTTTCATCATAGTTCAGCGCGAATGTTACGATGAACGGCACTTTCTTAAAGCCTTCAATCATGATTCCCCTGTCCATTTGGGAACGTATGGAGTTCGCTCCGCAGTTCAACATGGCTTCAAGCTCATAGGGAAGGTAGTACTTTTCCGGATTGAGCAGGGCTCTCGCCATGACCTGCGGTGTGGCGTGGCTGTGGGCATAGAACTCGTTCATGGCCACGTGGTCGGGGGGGAACTTGAAAGGGCCGCCGATGGATTCCATGATGGGCGTGACCACGCCGTCTTCGTTAGGCTGCAATGTCCCTGCACAGGGCCCAGGGCAGCGATTCCCGGTCGCGCCACCCGGCACCTCCACTGCACCCACGAGCTCATTGATGATCTTTCCGGCCAGGTCGAATAAGGTGCCAGCCCTTTGCGATACCGCACCCCGCCCCGACCCGGCAAACTGTACCGGACGCAGAGGGAATGTGAAGCCGTCAATTTCGATGGTGCTCCCGATCTGGGCATGTTCCACAAATTCTTTCGTCACCTCACGAATGGTCGCGGCGGGTAAGGATGTAATCTCCGCCGCCCACTCAGGCGTGTACTCCCTCATGCGGTCTTTAATCAGTTGAAGAGCGGGATGGACTTTAACGCCGTCCATCGTGTGCTCACCCCATAGGGCGTAGTCCTTCACCGTGCGATCATCAAAAGTCTTAGCCTTGTCTTCTGCCGCATCCCATACCAGTGGTTTCTTTGTTGCGGAATCTCTGAAATAGTGACCGTCAGGCCCGATGAGATAGGGACCGTTGGTCCGGTTTTTTACAAACCATTCGTCAAATTTCTTAAGTTCAAAGAAAATGGTATGTATCATGGCGAGCGCGAAGGCAAGCTCTGTACCCGGCCTCACGGGCAGCCACTTATAGCCCTTGTTGCCTTCAGGCGATAACCGTGGGTCGAGGGTCACAACTTTCATGCCGCGCTCTATGGCATCAAGAAAGCGCTTGGTGGCGTGTGTCGACGCCACGTTTGGACCGGAAGTCCTTCCCGGCGCGATCAGATATTTGCAGTGTTCAAGGTCGGAAATGTATTCAGGCATATGACCATGCGTTAAATTGGTCGCATAGTGGATGGCGCAAAGGTTCCGGCCAAACAACTCGTTGGGAGTCCCAAAAGCTTTGGGCCAGATGAGAAATCCATACTGATAGTCCACGCTCTTGTCAATTTCCTTGCATGTAATGAGAAATGTTTCCGGCGCTCCCCATCCTTCCCACACTGCCAGCTTCCGCGGGTCTTCCTGTCTGATCTTCTTGAATCGTTCGGAGACAGTGCTGATCGCCTCTTCCCAGGTTATCTCCACCCACCCCGGGTCTATGTCCGGTCCCTTTTCGGGGTTCGTCCGCATGAGGGGTACTTTGACGCGGTAGGGATTATAGAGGCCCATGATGCCGGCGATCGCCCGGGGGCAAACCTTACCCTGGTTCGTAGGACAGTCCGGATTGCCCTCAACATTGACTAATGTGCCGTCTTTGAGAAAGTTCTTGGTACTGCAGTCAGCCTGCATGCACCCCATACAGTACCCATAAACCCACGTCTCACCATTCTTGGTTTCCGACGGCATCGGGATGCCCCAGTGAACACCCTTTCTTTTAGTAAAATCGAGTCTCTTACTGAGGGCAGCTAATTCCTGGACTTTGAGGGAGGTGTCTTTGACAGCTGTTGCAGCGTTCTTTGTTTGTTCCATGCTTCTCACCTTCTCTTTATATATCTTTATCCTGCAGAAATTATTTTTGCCTCTCATGCCCTTTAAGTCTCAGAACCCCAGGCTACTACAGGATTCATGATTCGTGTCGAGATTGTCAAGCGGAGTTGAATTATTTTGGTGCTATCCGGGGCTGGAAGTCTTTGTTCTTAAATGTGAGGGAGCCGACGGGGCAGACCTTAACACATTCGGCGCATTCGCTGCAGGTTGTTTCTCCAAAAGGTTTGTCCTGGAAGGTGGAAACGATTCGCTTAAAACCCCTTCGGGTAAAGCCAATGGCTCCGATGCCGAGTTTCTCCTGGCAGACCCACACACATTTACCGCAGAGGACACATTTGTTCGGATTGTAGGTAAAGAGGGAACTGCTTTCATCGATGGGGAGGTTTCTTTCGAGCTTTCGGAATCGTTTTGTGATGAGCTTTATGCCGAGATGGTTGGCAATTTTCTGGAGTTCACAGGATCGGTTTTTTTGACAGTGACCGCAATCCACAGGGTGACTTGCCAGGATCAGCTCAGCGGAGGTGCGTGCAAGCCTTAAAGCGTTCTTACCTCGCGTGTGAACGACCATACCTTCTTTAACTGGTTCGGTGCAGGCAACGACGGGTTCCTTCTCACCTTCCACCTCGACAAAGCAGAGGCGACATGAAGCAGAAGGGTGTGTTTTTCCCAGAATGGCACAAAGGTTGGGAATGTAGATGCCATTCTCCAGTGCCGCCCAGAGGAGCGTCTTTCCGTCGCTGCATGAAATCTTTTTATCATCGATCGTTAGAGATATGTTCTTCATACCATTATTCAGAAGTTACTAAGGAGTCTATAACTGAGAAGACACCTTATTGCGAAAATCTCCCCTGACCCCTCTTTGCCAAAGAGGGGAAATCCCTCCCTTTTGTAAAGGAGGGAGGGATTTGGTCTCCGGTGTCTACATCATGATGGACTGACTGATAACAAACCCACTCTCTCCTAACCCTTTCCCCTGTCTTCGTCCCGCAAGGCGGGGCTTCGCGCAGGCAGGCGCCAGGGGAGAGGGAGTTTAAGAGCGAATTGCTCTACAGATTCCCTCCCCCTTGATGGGGGAGGGTGAGGGTCGGGGTGGAGCCCCCCTTTGGAACCTGATCAGGAGGCGACAGCCTGATGACCGCGTCGTATTGCGGAGGGCATGCGACCAGGCAGGTATTACACTTGACGCATTTTTCCTGGTCAATCACCTTGATTCTCCTCTTCTTGTCGGTAGAGATCGCTTCAACCGTACAGGTGCCAACGCAAGCATCGCACCCGCGGGCACATTTTTCAGGAAGAATGTAATAAGCGATCAGGGTCTGGCACATTTTTGCCGGGCAGCGCCCCTCTTTAATGTGGGCCTCGTATTCATCCCGGAAATACCGGAGGGTTGTGAGCACAGGATTGGGTGCCGTTCTCCCCAGGCCGCAGAGTGATCCCTGTTTGATATCCTCTGCCAAATCTTCGAGCGTTTGAAGGTCCTCCATTTTCCCTTTGCCCTTCGTGATATCTTCGAGGATGTCCAACATTTGCTTTGTTCCCAGACGGCACAGGGTGCACTTTCCACAGGACTCCTTCTGAGTGAAGTCGAGAAAATACCGGGCGACTTCAACCATGCAGTCATCCTCGTCGAGGACAACCATCCCTCCGGAGCCCATCATGGCTCCGCTCTCCTGAAGCGAATCGAAATCAATGGGAAGATCGAGCGCTGATTCCGGAAGGCATCCACCCGACGGGCCGCCAATTTGGACTGCCTTGAAACGTTTACCTTTGGTGATGCCGCCCCCTACTTGAAAGATGAGCTGGCGAAGCGTGGTCCCCATAGGCACTTCTACCAGGCCTGTATTAACGACTTTCCCTGCGAGA
>Ga0316603_10002285_pt1 | contig 10481 bp, 7 predicted proteins | sample OWC_soil_day10_n_FD_207649 | JGI IMG/M metagenome (GOLD analysis project Ga0316603, IMG submission 207649) | Wetland soil microbial communities from Old Woman Creek delta, Ohio, United States - OWC_soil_day10_noCT | ecosystem: Environmental > Terrestrial > Soil > Wetlands | place: USA: Ohio...
AAACTGTCCGGTTTATACCCGACGTCCATCGTCCCGCCAAATCTCCTGGCCGTGGCCATGCCGTGGAGGAGATTTCTGACCGTTGATTCGGCACTGACAAGAAACTCATCGGGGAGGACGTACCAGGGGCCGATGATCAATCGCCCCTGCTGGACCAGCCTCCGCAGCGTGGCCTCCCGCTCCGGGCGGACCGCAAGGTAATCGTCCAGAATAACCGTCTGTCCGTCAAGAGTGAAACATGTGTAGTCTGAATCACGTTCGAGCAGCGCGATGAGATCATCGACCATCGGTACCAGCATGGAACGAAACTGCTCGAAGGTCTTGTACCACTCTCGATCCCAGTGGGAATGCGAGACGATGTGATAGGTGTTCATCTGTACTCTTTCAATGGCTTGATGGCCGTCGAGGCGCCCACGGCGGTCACGCAGCTTGCGGCAATGGCGTTGGCTTTGCGGGCCGCATCCGCCGGCCGCATGCCGCGGATCGTGGCGGCCAGGAAGCCGGCCACAAACGCATCGCCAGCTCCTGTCGCGTCCACCACGTTGCGCACCCTGACAGCGGGGACGTATGCGGCACTCTCCCTGTCGGTGATGTAGCAACCCTTCGACCCGAGCTTGATTCCCACGACGTACGGCGCACCCCACTGCCGGAACGTCCGCACCATGGCCTCCGGCGTCCGCTCTCCGGTCAGGATCGCTGCCTCTTCTCTGCTCGGAATGAAAAAGTCCACGTGGGGCAGCACGCGCCGCATCAGAGCGGGGTGGTGTTCAGGATTGCCGCCGGTGTCCAGAAGAATCTCCACTCCTGTCTTCTGCTTCAGCGTCTGGAACAACCTGGGGAGGTGGGGCTCGCACTCCGGAAGCAACCCGAGGTATCCGAGCGCAAAGATGCGGCTAGACCTGATGAGCGGAACATGCGCCAGGATGTCCTCCACGCGAAGGTTCTTCAGGCATCCGCGCGTGTGAAAGAAGGTGCGCTCCCCATCCGCTTCGACGGCAACAAAGGTTGCGGATGTCTGTGCGCGACGATCCACGGCAATACCTGAGGTGTCGATGCGGTACGCGGCGAGGTGTCTCCGGACCACGTCGCCGAGCAGATCATCTCCAACCCGGCTGATGCCCGCCACGCGGAATCCGAGCTTCGCCAGATCGATCCCGCAGTTTGAAACGTTGCCGCCGGTGGTGAGCGTCACGGAGTCCACCAGCTGAAGCCCGCCCTTGCGCGGCGGCCGCCGGATGTCCACCGGACGTCCGATGATGTCCACCAGCGCCAGGCCGGCAACGACCACATCCAATGTCTTCCGGGATGCCATGCTCACTCCGTAACCGTCACTGTTCGGAAATCGTAGACGCGTTTCGCTCCCTTGTACGTCATCGTCAGCTTCTCGCTTCCCACCTCCGCATTCAGAAACGGTCCCTCGAAGAGCTTTGTCGCAGAGAGATCCACCGCCTTGCCATTCAAAATCCGGGAATCGGGGAAGGCAAACTTCATGCGGTCCTTGCTCAACGAGGTATAGTCCACAGAGACCTTGCCGGGAGTCAGTATGGCCTTCGGAATCCGCGTCCGCAGTACGGAGACGAACTTCTGGAACGATCCGATCTCCCGCTCGGACCTCACCTCGATGACGTAGCCATTCTGGAGTTTGTGGCTGCGGAACCGCCAGTTCCTGACCGGCTGTTTCTGTGAAAGGTTTTCAGGCCGGCCGATGACGTTCTTTGCCTGCCCTGGAGTCTCTCGCTCTTCCAGCCATTCCCCTTCCTGAAGCGGGTACCAGCCTATATACGTTGAACCCGCCTTGCAGAAGATCCACCCCGAGGAGTCGATGAGCCGCTCGTTCAAATTCCCCGGGAAGAACCCGTCGATATGTTCCGTCATCGTTCCGGGTTCGATATCATACAACACGAGCAGTGTGTTCCGGTTCTGGAACGTCCGCTCGTACGGCGACCCTCCCGTCCACTTGTCCGGATTGTTGTACGTCCCCTTCGACGCCACTACATCGGCAATGAGCGGTTTAAGTTCTTCAGGAAAGAACATGCCGAGTTCATAGCTCGACCAGTACGGATGCAGCCCGAAGATCGTCGTATACGGCCTGCCGGAGGTAAACCGGACGGACCACGTGTGCTGCTGGATCGGCTGGAGAAGCCCGCCCTGAAGCGATCCGATCCCATACTCCGGGGTGACGTACGTCTCCTTGTACACGGGCGGATTCTTCTCCGTTCCGAACCGTATAACGTTCCGCACTCTTTTCCGCTCTTTATGGAGGTAGGGTGTCGTACGGTCGGTCGCAATATTGTACACGATTTCCGGCGGACGATAGTTGCTCAGAGAGGGAAGAAGGACCCAGCCTGACCAGGGGGATTCTCCCGGCGGACGGGCCTTCGGCGTTTCCGGGAGCGGACCGGCAGAGGTTTCGGCCTCTGTGCCCGTGCCGAAATAGAGATAGGCAAAGCCCGATGCGCCGGACAGGAGCGGGGTGAAGACCGCGGGCTGATAGATTCTGCTGAAGCCTCCGAGATACTGTCCGTTGAGATGCTCCACACCAAAGTCTGCAAGGAAATAATCCATCATCATCTGCCCCCGCTTCCGCATGAGGGGGTCCTGCGCGAATTCGGAAAGAAGGCACATGGAAATCGCATACTCCGGGAAATAGTCCGGCGAATCGAATTCGCCCTGCCCGATGGTCGTGGTGATCCGGATCCAGTGGATCAGATACTCCCGCGCTTCTTCCAGGTTCTCCTGCGAACTCTTGCCGTTGAACCATTCCGAGCCGGGAAGCCCGGGCCACTGCTCTGCCGCAAGGTAGAGCGTCGTGTAGTACATGGCCCAGTGATTTTCCGTGTCCCCCCTGTACGGTGCGTAGGTCTTCCATGCATTGCGGACGACGGCCCGCGTTTCAGGGGACATCTTGTCCTTCCCGTGCAGATAGGCGCCGATCACCGGAAACATCCAGAACATGTCGCCGCGCGGCTCCCGCAGTGCGACCCGGAAGAGGCTGTCAGCGAGAGGAATGTTGTTGTTGGAGGCATACCGTGCCGCGATTGCATAATACGAGGCCGCAGTGGAGGTGTCAAATGCGCTGCGAATATGCCGGGCGCGCTCGGAATAGTGCTTCAGGTAATCCGCATGCGATTGTGCCCGAGTGGCAGCCAGTCCGCCGAAAAGCAGGACTGCAATGATGAGGGATCGTACAGTCATAGTAGTCTTCTCGTCCTACGGATGAATGAATAGAGTCCAGACCTGGGAGTCGGGCGGTCCAAGCGGCGTCCACTCTCCTCCCCCGTTCTCGGAACGATACACGCCGCCCCAGTACGCACCTGCATACACGCGCTGACTGTTGCGGGGATCCACGGCAAGCGTGTGGAATGTCAGGACATTCAGTCCCTTGTTCATTCGCTTCCAGGACTGACCTGCATCAGTCGATTTGTAGATGCCCGTTACGTATCCGCCTGCGTACATGACATCAGGCGCGTTGGGATCAAACGTGACTGCGTAGAATGTCAGATGATCCACTCCGGCTTCGCGGCGCGTCCACCAGCGCCCCCCGTTGGTAGACATGTAGATGCCATGGTCTTCTGTCCCCGCAGCGAGGATCTGCGGATTGCGGGGGTGCTGCGCGATGGTCCGGACACCGCCCACGCTGAGACCCATGCGTGTCCACGTGTCCGCCCCATCCTTGCTGATATATGCTCCATCCTCGGTTGCACAGTAAACCTCCCTGTCATTCAGCGGACTGGCAAGAACAAGGGACACGAAGCGTGCGCCCAACCCCTGACTGCACTCCTTCCAGGTCGCACATCCGTCAGTCGTTCTGAAGACGCCATACGGTGTCCCGATGTAGACGCGAAGGGGATCACGCGGATCAGGGCTTACGCTCAGGACTTCAGTGATGTTCCAGCCGGTCGTCACCTTCCACGTCGCTCCGCCGTCGCTCGACTTGTGCAGTCCGTTCCCTGCCGCAATGTACAGCACGCGTTGCTGCGAACCCGGGTGCACGGCACAGCCAAATGCGCGGATGTTGTTGGGACCCGTGTGCTGCCATACCGTATCACCGGAGGGATGCTGGTAGTGGAGTCCGGTCTGCGGATTTGCCGCCCCCACGACGAACAGCTTGGTTGCGACGACCGCAGCATACACGGTGGACTCCTGTGCCACGGATGCACCGGAGAGACTGCAGATAAGTAGAGCTGTGATCCAGAAAAGGTGTTGTCGAGTACAGGGCATAAGTGTGTTCCGCTAAGGAATGTGTTCTGTTAAGGATAGAAGAAGAGATGTTTGATTTTTCCCCCGTTGAGTCCGGCATACGTCCATCCCCGTCCCCCGTCGACGGATTCATAGACGCCGTTTCCGTCCGTGCCTGCATAGAGATGGCGTGTATCGTGCGGATCCACCAGCAGACAGAAGAATGCCTGAATCCCTGCCGGCGTCCAGAGCACATCCCAGGACTGTCCGCCGTCGCCGCTGTGCCAGATCCCCGTTTCCCACCCTGCAGCGTACAGATTCTCTCCGTCGGGAGATGCAGCGAGTGCATAGACAGAAGCCGGCGAGGGACAGCGTGCCGGCTTCCATGATGTTCCGCCATCGGTACTGAAACAGATACCGTTGTCTTCGCATCCGGCGAGGAGCCGATCCGGGATGCGGGGATGCTGGAGAAACGACAGCACCGCACCGCGGCCGACACCCATCGGTTTCCAATCGTCTCCTCCGTTGGTCGTCACGTATGCGTCATTTTCCGCAGTGGCATAGATGATTTCCGGCGTGCGCTGATCGAATGCAAGGTGACGGACAAATGAACAGGTGAATCCCTCTGTCGCCGCTGTCCAGCTCGCTCCCTCATCCTTGCTGCGATAGATGCCCCACGGTGTCGATACGTACAGGAGAGAGGGATTGGCTGGATGCGGGAGGACATCCAGGATCTCCATCGTTGTCCACCCCGTGAGAATACGCCACGTCTTCCCATCATCTGTGGAACGGTGAACGCCGTTTCCGCACGCTACATAGAACCGCCGGGGAGCCTCACTCGTGAACGACCCGAACCCGTACGTGATCACAGTAGAGCGGGAGAGACAGCGCCATGTCGAATCGGATTCCCGTACATGGGGGCCGAATCTTCCGGTGCTGCTGCCGGCCACACTCCCCCGGACGAGATAGACTGCGGCGTGGAGCTTCGACCGGGGCGCCGGACTCGTATCTCCCGCACCTGCGGTAGCAACAAGCACCAGGCTGTACAGCGGAATCAAGATTCCCCGGAGCCGCATTCACTATTCCTCTGCTGAGGCCGCACGGAAGTCGAGCACGCGCTCTTCCTTGCCGTCAGTCATTCTGATGACGCCCTCTCCGACTCGGGCCTGCATCCATGGTCCGTCGAAGAGCGGGTAGTCCGAAAAAGAGACTACTGTGCCGTTGAGCCGGCGTTCGCCGCCACGCCTGAAGGCCATCGTATCACCCGTTGCGGTAACAAACGCGACGGCCACGGACCGCGAGAAGCCGGTCGTGTCCGGTGTTCGAGTCCGCAGACTCGTTTTGAATGCCTCGAAGGAACCCGACTCATCCACGGACGAAACTTCCACGATCCAGCCTGTCCGGAGAGAGGTGCTCCGCCATCTCCAGCAGATTTCTTCTTCGGTCCACGCATACGGGCCGAGGGGATAGATGCCACAATACACGCCCTCATTGCGCGCAAATATCCATCCTGTGGTGTCGACGATCCGCTCATCGAGGGTCTTGGGGAAGAACCCGTCGGCATGCGGTTGTCGCTCTCCCGGGGCAATATCGTAGAGCACGATCAGATCATTCCGGTGCTGGAATGTCTCTTCATAGGGAGAGCTGGAATTCCACTTGCCGGGGTTGGTGTATACCAGATGATACCGGTCAACTTCCCCCGCCAGGAACTTCGGCACTTCCGGAAAGAACATCGCCAGTTCTCCCGCAGACACATAGGGATGCAGCGAAAAGATCGTGTTGTGCGTCCGGGGGGAAGTGTACGTGACATCCCATGTGTGCTGCTGAATCGGCTGGAGAATGCCTCCCTGAAGGGACCCGAGCACGTACCGCGAGGTCATGTACGTGTACTTGTACACCGGAGGATTGACCGTGTCCTGGAACCGGATGATATTCCGGACCCGCTTGCGTTCACGATGGACATACGGACGGGATCGGTCGGTAGCCATATTCAGGATGATCTGCGGAAGCCGGTAGGGACTCACCGCTGCAAAGACGGTCTCCCATGAGCCGCGGTGGCGCGGCCGGAACCGGGCCTCGTTCCATTGTTCCATCTCCGGTTGGCCGAAGTAGAGCCATGCCCACATGGTACTCGGCGCTGCAAGCGGGTTCACGATGTCGTCCGGATAATCGCGGCTGTGTCCTCCGCCATAGCTTCCGTTGAGATGCTCTGCGGCGAAGTCAGCCATCAGGAGATCCACCATCATTCCGGCCTTCCGCTTCATCACGGGATCTTCGGCGAACTGATGGAGCACAAGAAGCGGACAGAGGAAGACCGTCATATAGGTGGGGGAATCGAACTCTCCCTGTCCCACCGTCGTGGTCAGACGCATCCAGTGCGTGAGCCATGCCGATGCTTCCGCGAAATTCTCATCCGAGCTCTTGCCGTTGAACCATTGGTCACCGGGCTCACCGGGCCAGGTTTGCGCTGCCAGGTAGATGCCGGCATAGTACATCACCCAGTGGTTCTCCGTATCACCCCTGTACATCGTCCGCAGACGAAATGCCTCCCGGATCTTCCGGCGGAGCGAATCGGGCAGAACATCACGGGCGTGAAGATAGGTGCCGATGAGGGTGTACGCGTAGAACATCCCGCCCATGGCACGATCGTGCGTCATGGAGTCGAGCATCGTGAACGCACGCGGAAGATCCCTGCCCGTGGAGAGTCTGGCAAGGATAGTCATCATGTTGTATTCGGATTCGCCGGCTGCAACCTCCAGCAGCCGCGCCCGGCGGGACTCGAAGTCACCGGCGGGTGCACCGTTGCACGGTCGCGGCATCAGAGCAATCATCAATCCGGCTATCACGCACCAGCGGTTCATCATGAGACGTTCAGGCCTCGAATCAATGCAGGTTCATGGAACTGGCGATGGCCGAGCACCGCAACGGCGGCGGTGGTCCATCCGCGGAGCGGGACGTTGGGAGTGCGCTCACGCGGAACACGCGCGGTCCCATCGACACCGTTGTACTTCTCAATCGTCCGGTGCGGTCATACTTGCCAAGCAAACACCGGTCGTTCAGTGCGTCCCGTTTCGCTTCTGTCAACAGGGTGCCCATGCCGACTCCCGGTTGCAGCGTTAGTAGCCTGCACCAGCGCCTGTCCCGACTGTCAAACCCCACACCTGTGCATCAGGCTGACTGTTAAACAACCAGGTCTCCCCGCGATCCCGGCTCTCGAAGAGGCCACCGTTCAGTGTGCCTGCAAAAACAGTGGATGGCCGGGACGGCGGCACCACGATCGAGTGGATGTCGAGCGGGGACAATCCGGCGCTCTTCTGCTTCCAGGTGGTTCCGCCGTCGTCCGATCTGTACACCCCGCCGCCGTGCGTGCCGAGATACACCGCACCTCGTGAACCTGGCGCAAAGGCAATTGCGTACACTGTTGGATGGTTCAGACCTGCGCTTGTCGGGCTCCAGGTCATTCCGCGATCGGTGGATCTCCAGACACCATCCTCCTCTGTCCCTGCCAGAACGACATCTGGCTGCAGGGGGTGCCGCGCGAGGACTCTGATGTCTTTGTCCCTGAGCGACGTCGGATGCCACAGGGAGTCTGCTGCAGCACGGCGGAACACTCCTCTTTCCGTTGCTGCAAGCAGCGCCCCGTCTGTACGGTCGATGCAGATATCACTACAGAATGCCCGGGGGAGCCCTTCCCGCAGAAACGTCCACCGTCCGCCCAAATCGGTTGTGATGATGGGGCCATAGGCCGTAGCTGCAGCGACCCGTGACGGATTGCGCGGGTCGACCTCGAGCTTCAGCACTTCTGTCACCTCCCACCCCGTCGTAATCCGCCATGAGCCGCCCCTGTCCGTCGACCGGAGCACGCCATTTCCGCAAGCAGACCAGAGAGTCCCGTCCGGACCAGCCTCGGTGTAGAACATCCGGATGTACTCGCGCCATCCGTTGTGTTGCCACGTCTTCCCCGCGTCCGTGCTCACGAAGAGGCCGATGACCGGGTTGTCATTTCTTCCCCAGGCATGCCTGCGGGAGCTGAGAACGGACATATAGAGAGTCTCCTGGGCGACAAGAGCTTCTCCGACAAGTGCTACTCCGGCAAGTGCTCCGAACATCAGCAGTAGAAGAATGACTCTAGAGCTCCGCATGGATTCCCCGCTTCAGTGTTGCAGCATCGAACCGGCCAAGTACGCTGTTATTGAGGACAACGGTGGCGGCGTCCTGTTGCACATTGCCGAAGACGAGCCGGATGGTGCGATGGGTGGCCACGGCATCAATGAGTCCGACCTGGATTGTGTCGCGCGCGACCTGGACATCCGTGACGCGGCAACCATCGATGCCGGTTCCCCACCTGCCCGCACAATCGACATACGCATCACCGTATTCTGCCGCGATCAGATGAATGGACACCACGGAGCTTCCCGTTCCCCAGTGGAGCCCCGTCACGCCGGCAAGCTTGTCTTCGGAAGCATGTGCGTAGTTCTCCGCAGTCCGGGGTGAGGTGGGAGATTCGAACAACGAAAACATCGCCCTGAGGGCTGCGACACCGCGTTCAAGGTATTCCCGCCTTCCTGTCGCACCAAAGTACCTCGCATACGTCACGGCAAAGTATCCCTGCCTCGAATCACTCCATTCGCCATCGGTGTTCTGCACGCCGAACCCCCCGAACAACTCGCAGGAAAGCCAGCGCGGACTCCACACCTGCTGATACAGGCTCAGGTAATCCAGAATGGCTTCCCCCCTTCTCAGATAGAGCGAATCATGTGTCAGCTCATACAACGAGAGGGATGCCTCGGCAGCCTGATGCATGGAAAGTGTGTTCTGGGGGTGCTGGCCTGTGTACGCGTCAAAAAAACCGAGCGGTTTACGCGAGCAGGAGAAAAAAGTCTCAAAGTCAAACCATTTACGCTCAGGCTCGATTTCCGTGTAGATGTAGTTCATTGCCCGCCTGGCCGCATCAAGTGCAGCCGCATCGCCGGTCCTGCGCGAGTACTCTGCAAGGAAGAGTGCGGCTCCTGCAGTCTCGGCATTCTCGTCACGGAACTCAGGCGCGGGTTCCAGAGTCTGTGGCGCATACCAGGAGGCAATCACCCCGCGCGGATCCTGGTGATCCGTGAGGAACTGCGCGAACCGTTTCGTGAAGGCAAGGATCTCTCCACGCCGTTGCGGAACCCGATCGGACCACGCAAGGAGCCAGACACCCGTCCACGCATTGTGGAACATCGGAAGATACCGGCCTTCACGGATACCGCCCCATGCATGATCGGCCACCCAGTGGCCGCCCGTGCTATCGGTATAGAAGATGGACGGGGCGATTCCGTTCTCCTGGGGCGCGAGAAGGGCGAGGTTGAGAACTCCTTCCGCCAGGCGGGTGAGCGCCGTGTCGCCGGAGCTCGCTCCATGCACAGCCATTCCGTATGCCGTCCTCAGCGCATTGAACCAGACGTTGAACCAGCTGTCATTGTCCGCGCCCGGATGCATCTTGTTGCTCCATGCAAGCCGTCCCTGACGCAGCAGTGTGACAGGAGTGCCGCGATAGGTTGTTTCGAAGGCGACCATGGGGACAAATTCTTTCCATGCCTTCCGAATGTACGCTGAGAACGGTTCCGCCTGAGGTCCCGTGGGGGCAAGGAGATTGGTGCGCCCGATACGGTCCCACAGGAAACGCACGACGTCTCTGTATCCTTCGCGGACGGGAGCATCGCCGCGCAGGTAGAGGTAGTAGCCGTAGGAGAGGGTGGTGTCCCTCACCGTGACGGCGAGGCTGTCGGCATGGTGGTAGAAGACATGTGCGCGTTTTTCCCATGGAAGGAAACCGTAGGCGATCAGGGGTGTCGCCCCGCCGTCCATCTGCACGTCTGCGCCCGTTCGCACTGCCCGGCGCGGCGTGTTCATCAGCGCAGGATCAGGAATCACGGCAACGAAGCGCGTGTCCCTCTGCATCATCAGCGCCGGAGAACGGAAAATGTGGTCTCCGATCACGTCCTGCGGTTCGGGACGGAGTTGCGGCGTGAAGACAAAATCCGGACGCTGGTCGCGATGGCTTTCGCTGTCGCCCGGGAACGCGGTGTAGCTCGAGAGGAGGTGCGCGAGGTTTATCGAGCCCGTGACCTTCGCCGTCAGCGTCACATGGACATACGGATCGCCTGTCCGCAGCGTGATCCGTTTGGTAAGAGAGAGGGGACCCTCCTGCGCCGTCATGACCGCCTCATGGACGCCGGATGACGGGGGAGGCCGATAGGCATCGGTGTACCGGCATTCGCTGTAGCGGCCATCATGCCGCACATCGGGGTCGGGCCGCAGCGCGT
>Ga0316603_10002287_pt1 | contig 10475 bp, 9 predicted proteins | sample OWC_soil_day10_n_FD_207649 | JGI IMG/M metagenome (GOLD analysis project Ga0316603, IMG submission 207649) | Wetland soil microbial communities from Old Woman Creek delta, Ohio, United States - OWC_soil_day10_noCT | ecosystem: Environmental > Terrestrial > Soil > Wetlands | place: USA: Ohio...
TTGGTAATCTGTTTCTTGCCGGATCCATCCACATTCATCACGAAAAGTTCAGAATTGCTTTTATTCTGCTCGACACTGTAATAAGATACACTGTAAAGGATTTTTGTTTCGTCGGGCGAAACCTCCATATTTCCTACCCGTCCGAATGCCCAGAGCACTTCAGGTGTCATCAGACCGTTTTCAATAACCGGAACCTTTTTTTCGATGATCGAACCTTCATCTTTCTTGGTGTCACATGCCGATACTACGGCTGAAAGGACAATAGCCATAAGAATTGTTTTTAAATTTAATTTCATTGTTTTATGAGTTTGTAAAGTTTATCAAGTTAGAAAGTTTGTAAAGTTTGTAAAGTTAAAAAGTTCATCAAGTTCATCAAGTTTATCAAGTTTATCAAGCGTGGTGTGTTTCACGTGTAATTGTAGTGTGTTATGTGTTATGTGTAATCGTTGAATTGTTTAACTGTTTAACTGTTGAAGTGTAGGTTGCAAAGCATATTCAAACTCATCTCTCATCACTCATCACTGATCACTTATTACCAATCTTCAAATCATCACATCATCACATTAGCTAATCACAGTCTTTCCTGGTTCCTGGTTCTAAAAGTCTTTGTTCTTTGCTCTTTGTTCTCATCACTGATTACCAATCACCAATCTTCAAATCTTCAAATCTTCACATCAGCACATCGGCATATCTCTCGCTTTGCAAATATACAATTTTTATTCTTTTCGGTTTATCATGCGAATAATCACCTTTATTTGAACTTTTTGTTCTCAAAAGAGTTTATTTTTGTAAATTAAAAAACATCGCTTAATCAACAACAAAATATGATTGATCATTTTGCACATAAAGCCAACGATTGGGATCAACCCGAAAAAATCAGGATGTCCGAAAAGTTTGTTGAAGAACTGATGAAACTGGTTGATATTGAACCTCAATGGAAGGCGTTCGAAATAGGTGCCGGAACGGGTTTGGTGGGATTAAAACTGTTGCCGATGCTGAAATCCTGCGTTTTCGAAGATACATCGGAAGCAATGCTGGATGTGTTAAGAACAAAGGTATCAGGACTTTCGAATGTGGAAATCCTTCACGGAGAAGTATCGGAATATACCCGGCCTGATATTGATCTGATAATCTCCAATATGGCGTTTCATCATATCCCCGACATCGCCGCCACCCTGCATCACCTGCATACCATCACTACCTCCGGGGCTGTGGTTGTGGTGAGCGATTTACGTGCAGAGGATGGTTCATTTCATTACTTCGAACCGATACCGCACCGTGGATTTGACACTGAAAATCTTGCCGTCATATTCAGGAAAGCGGGTTTTCTGATTGAAGTGTTGAAAACATACAATATCATTCACAAAAAACAGCCATCCGGTACTATTGGTGATTATGAACAATTTATTCTGAAAGCACACAAACTATAAGTTCTGACCAAGTTAAGGAGAGCATACTACTGTTAGAAAAAATAATTTCATGTCATTTTTTTGCGGTCAGTTTTGTTCATCTCACTCCAAAAATACCGGCAGATGAACTATTCCATAAAAGATGTAAACACATTTTCTGAAACTGACCATAATTGAAGTTTGTATATTTCACTTCTCGAACTAAAAAATGTGAAAAATCAGCTAAAACGGAGAAAACATGCATTTTTTTCAAAAAAATTAACGGGATTTTTGTAAAAAGTGTTGGAATAAAGATAAAAGATTGTATTTTTGTGATAGATTTATTTTAATAAACTTAAATAAAAAGCCTTATGAAAGAATTGGTAGCTAAAATTCAAGAACAAATTAACGCTTTCTCTGAAAATGCAGGTATGCAAGTAGAAAAAAACAACAAAGCTGCTGGTGCACGTGCACGCAAAGCTTCTTTGGAATTGGAAAAATTGCTGAAAGAATTCCGCAAAGTTTCTATCACTGCTTCAAAATAAGTTTTTGAAGAGAGTTTTCCCGAATACCGGAAGATAAATTTCCGTATTCTGAAAAAAATAACGGCTAAAAATCTGCAATCAGATTTCCAGCCGTTTTTTTTGTTTTAGTATGCAGGGGTAGTTTATAGTAAAAAGTTTGTCAAGTTTGTCAAGTTTGTCAAGTAGAATGCAGTTTTATAGTCAATAGTTTATAGTAAAAAGTTCGTCAATCGTGGAATGTTTAATGTGTAGTGTGTAACCGTTGAAGCGTTGAATTGTTGAAGCGTTGAAACATCATATGTAAAATTTTCAAATCAACTCATCACTAGTCACTGATTACCAATCACCACATCTTCAAATTTACAAATTGGCACATTGGCATATTGACATATTAGCAAATTGGCACATTTTCAAATCTCCCAGTCTCAAAGTCCTGGTTCCTGGCTCTATAAGTCCTGGCTCGGTTCACTCTCCCCAAACAACCCGCTTAATATAATCGGTATAGGAAATGATTATCCGCACCACTTTATCGCTTACATTGGGCATGCTGTAGTCAGCTACGGGACGGAAACTGGTAATTGGTGATTGGTGATTAGTGATTAGTGACTGGTGTCCGGTGATTGGTGATTGGGAAGAACGCGGACCTGTTGCCTGATACTGCAACTGAACCAGTCCCTGCATTACCCGTTCGGGATTGAGACCCACCATCATTACCGAGGCTTCTTCCATAGCTTCGGGACGCTCGTGGGCTTCCCGGATATTCAGCGCGCGGAAATTCAGGATAGAACTTTCTTCGGAAATGGTTCCGCTGTCCGACAGCACGGCAAAAGCATTCATCTGTAGCTTGTTGTAGTCGCTTAGTCCCATCGGTTTCATCAACTGTATTTTCGGGTGGAATTCAATTTCCTTCTGCTCCACCATTTTGCGCGTACGCGGATGTGTCGAAACAATCACAGGGAAACCGTATTTTTCAGCTACCCCGTTGAGTATGTTTACCAGGTTACTGAAATTCTTTTCGGAATTGATATTTTCCTCACGGTGAGCCGAAACGACAAAGTATTTTCCCTGTTTCAGTTTCAACTGTTCGAGAATAGTTGATTTTTCGATCTTCGGAAGATATTGCATCAGTACTTCAAGCATCGGACTGCCTGTCTTGATGACACGGTCGGGACGAAGTCCTTCTGCCAGCAAATATTCGCGGGCAATATCGCTGTAAGTAAGGTTTATGTCCGCGGTATGGTCTACGATTTTGCGGTTACTTTCTTCAGGTACCCGCTGGTCGAAGCAACGGTTACCTGCTTCCATGTGAAAGATGGGAATATGCCGTTTCTTGGCTGCGATGGCACACAGACAGGAGTTGGTATCTCCCAATACGAGAAAGGCATCCGGTTTCACCTGTTCAAGTACAGGATCGATATTGATGAGTATCTGACCGGCTGTTTCGGTGGCATTTTTCCCCGCGGCATTCAGGAAATAATCCGGCTTACGCAATCCCAAGTCTTCGAAGAAAACCTCATTCAGTTCATAATCATAATTCTGTCCGGTATGTACCAGTATATGTTCGATAGCTTCCGAAGTATCGAGTTTCTGCAATACGCAGGCAAGCCTGATAATCTCGGGGCGTGTGCCCACAACGGTAAGGACTTTAAGTCGGGTAACTGGTGACTGGTGACTGGTGACTGGTGATTGGTGACTGGTGACTGGATTTGAATATTTTGTCATAATATTAATTTTTATTTATTTATAGATTTGATGAGACCCTGAAGCATTTTTGAGATTGAGTTCAATTCATTCATTAATTCCTGCGATTTTTCATCACTCAAAAAACCAAGCTCTTTTGATATTGTCAACTGTGTTTCAAGTTCAGCACCACTGCCTAAAGCTATATACAAAAATTGACGAAATTCATTATCATGGTTGCGTGCAGCACCCTCTGCTATATTAGAAGGAATAGAAACAGCTGCTCTTCGAATTTGTGAAGTCAACCCATATAGTTCCTCTTTTGGAAAAGAAACTGTAATTTTATAAATTGAAGTGACTAACTCAATAGATTTTCTCCAAACATCTAAATCTTTATGTGTTTTCATAACTAATCACTAATCACCATTTACTATTTACTATTCACTATTTACTATTCACTATTTACTATTCACTATTTACTATTCACTAATCTCACACCTCTTCAAAATACGTATCTCCGTCTTCGGGGTTATACCATTCATTTATCCAGAATTGTGTGTATAACTCTTCTTCTCCGATATTGGTAATATTGTGGGTGTACCACACAGGCATGTCCACATACGATGGAATGTTACCTTCCAGAAAAAAATCCATTACTTCATCTGTCCCAATTTTTCGAAGTTGAATTCTGGCTTTCCCTTTGATAACGGTGAAACGTTCAATCTTTCGGGTATGATAATGATTGCCTCTTGTTATACCTGGAACAGTAGTCGAAAATGACACCTGTCCACCCACACCGAGTTTGATGGTTTCGACGAACATGCCCCGAGGATCGGTATGCTTAACCAGTTCAACAGGAAAATGTTTCCCGTGATCAATAAAAGAGCGGAACGTGTTGAATAAATGAATATCATGAATATCTTTCAATGCTGGTATAATGCCTTTATCGATGTATAATGCCTTGAATTCCTCGAACAAAGCCAGAACTTCACTCACTTTCCGCTCCATATCATGCGGTACGTCGATGCGCTTCACACCGGTACTGTGCAAATGATCAATCATGAACCTGCAAAGTGAACTCACATGAATGAGTTTTACTGTACTGTCGCTGATAATAGAAGGATTTTCACCTTCAATCAGTTTATGTGCAAAAGTGGCAATAAACGTGTTGTAATTCGGTCTGGAAAATTCACCAAAAACATTGGGAAGTACCAATCCTGTAAATGCAGCCTGATTGCGTTGCGCCCATTCTTTGAGCAACTGACGTCCGTCACGTTTGGATTTACCGTACAGATTATCCAGTTCTTCCTGCGTGGATGACGAAAAGAGGACATGCGGTGTTGCCTGTTCGGTTTCCATGGCATGAACCAACTGCTGTACCAGTCCAAGATTTGTATCGTAGATGACCTGAGGATCCGAATGCCTGTTCATTGCAGCCAGATGAATGATCACGTCACAACTTCTCACGAAATTCCTCAGCACATCTTCCCGGGTGAAATATGAATCTTCAAACGGAATTCTTTCAAAAACATCCGGTTGGAGACCCAGGTGATTCCACAGGTGCGTTCCAACAAATCCGGCTTGTCCGGTTATACCTACTCTTATCATATATTGACCCCAAGCCCCTAAAGGGGCGTTTTTTAATTTAAAATTATTATTGTTTGAATAAGAGAGTGACTGATGATTGGTTACTAGTGAATAGTAACTGGTAACTGGTTATTAGTGGTAAATGATTAACGATAAACGGTAAACGGTTAACATTTCAGCACTTCAACATTTCAACGCTCTATGCTTGATAAACTTTCCAACTTTACGAACTTTATGAACTTGACGAACTTTTCACTATAAACTATTGACTATTCACTATTCACTATTCACTATTCACTAATCACAACTTCACTACTTTCAGCAACAATTCCTTCATACCTTCCACATCCAGCCGGGTAGTATTGTGCGAATGGTAATCATCAATTTGCGCAATTTCTTCCTGTCCTTCCACGAAGTATTTATCGTAATTCAGGTCACGTTTATCGGCCGGAATTCTGAAATATTGCCCCATATCTTCTGCTTTAGCCATCTCTTCGCGAGTAACCAGTGTTTCGTAAAGTTTCTCGCCGTGGCGTGTTCCGATTACTTTTACTTCGGTATCTGCCCGGTAGAGTTGTTTTAAAGCATCGGCCAATACGTTCAGCGTGGCGGCAGGAGCTTTCTGTACAAACAAATCTCCGTTTTTACCATGTTCGAAAGCATACAACACCAGATCCACCGCGTCGTCGAGTGTCATCATGAAGCGTGTCATATTCGGGTCGGTGATGGTAATGGATTTCCCGGCTTGTATCTGGTCAATCCACAACGGAATAACCGATCCCCGGCTGGCCATCACGTTACCATAACGGGTACAGCAAATGGTGGTTGCTGCATTTTCACCCAGCTGGCGTGCTTTGGCTATCGCTACTTTTTCCATCATGGCTTTACTTATCCCCATCGCGTTGATCGGATAAGCAGCTTTATCGGTTGAGAGTACCACAACATTCTTTACACCATACTGAATAGCCGAGTCCAGCACATTTTCTGTGCCTAATACATTAGTACGTACAGCCTGTATCGGGAAAAATTCACACGACGGAACCTGTTTCAAAGCCGCGGCGTGAAAAATATAATCCACACCACGCATAGCGCCGTCAACACTGCGTTTGTCACGCACATCACCGATATAAAATTTTACCTTTGGATTTTGTATCGCGTGACGCATATCGTCCTGCTTCTTTTCATCGCGGCTGAAAATGCGGATTTCTTTAATATCAGTATCGAGAAAGCGTTTCAGTACAGCATTCCCAAACGATCCGGTACCTCCGGTGATTAATAAAATTTTGTCTTTGAACATATTTTCTTTTGTTACAAGTTACGAGACAGTTTATAGTATACAGTTAAAGGTTTATAAAGTTCATCAAGTAAGAGACAGTTACAAGTTACGAGATAGTTTCTATTCAAAAATTCAACAGTTAAGCAATTCAACAACAGTCACTGATTACTGATCACTGATTACTCATCCAGTCTTGGCTCTATCAGTCTTTGTTCCAAAAGTTCTGGTCTCTGATTCTATAAAATTCTTATTTCTAAAAGTCATCCTCCACAATCCCCGCAGCGCTCTCAAGTGCCGGGTAAGATAGTACAGTCTAAAAAGCGAAGGATTTTTTATACTGTAACTTCGTACCATAAATTCTCTTGATGGAAAGACCACCAGCAGGAAGTAACGGAGTTTCTCCCGAAAACCATTTATCCTGGCAATATTATTCAGGTGATTGGGAACTCCAGAAACAGTACCCCTGAAGCCATCCAGATAGCGCAGGAACAGTTCCTCATCCTGTACCAGCAAGTATGCGGCATATTGTTCAGCTACAGCATCCGGCATGCGTGCATGGAAATATTTATGCGCGATATAAATGTATTTATACACCATTTCTTCACATCTGCTTAGCATACAGCGGATTTCAAGTTTCTGCCAGTCGATCTCACCGGCTTGAATATCAATCAAATTGACTATATCGCAGAAACAGGTAAACTGAACCTTTCCTGCACGGAAATGCTTATCGAGGTGAATGCAGAGGAATATCAGCAAATCATACAATTCCAGTACATGTACCCGGGTGTGATTGAGTGTTAACCGCTCCGAACATTGTATTATTTTTTTAATATCCAGATTTTGTCGTCGGTTCAGGTCAATGTGTATTTCCACCGATACATCGTTCATCACCATGGGCGGATAATGAATCAGCCCCGACTTCTCATCAATCATATGTAATATTTCATCACCTGATTGCACAAATCCCATATCTCTTAGTATCTGCAAACATCGACCACCATCTTCCTTCGTAACCAATAAATCTATATCGCTGAACTGCCTCAAAGCAATATCCTGATATAACCACTCGGCCAGATGAATTCCTTTCAACGCCACCACCCGTATGCCATTCAGGGTAAATGCATCCGCTACACGTCGGAAAACATCATACAGCATCATTCCTCTGGTCAATGTCCGGTAATATGCCTGCTTCAATCGTTCATAGCTGACTTCAGGAATTAGTACACGGTTTGACAGCATCGACAGTTTCGAATAAAATAGCGGACCCACTCCCCGTTCTGTCAGATTTCGCGCCACCGCTTCCCAATCGTGTACCAGCGCGACTTGTGCATCCAACGACTGCAATTCTTCCTCTGAAGGATGAATTTTTGTTGAAAGAAGAATTATATTATCCTGTGGAGACATATATTCAGTAATTAGTGATTAGTGATTAGTGATAAACGGTAAACAGTTCAACAGTTCAATGCTTCTACAATTAAACACTAAACATTACACACTACACATTTGATAGAATTTTCACTATAAACTATTGACTATAAACTTCTGGTAACTCGTAACTGTCCATGGATCACTGTTTACTGTTTACTGATTACTCTCTTTTCTTACTCATCCTTTAGGGGACTCTGGGGGGTTACTTCACTCATCACCCTCTTAATCACGTCCACTACTCTGTACACATCTTCGTCGGTCAGTACAGGTCCTGAAGGTAAGCACAGCCCCTGGTGAAATATACGTTCCGAAGTACCGTCGCCATAGTAAGGTGCGTCTTTAAATACAGGCTGCAAATGAAGCGGTTTCCAGAGCGGACGACTTTCGATATTCTCATCATTCAGGTTGAGATAGATATCTCTTACGCTGAGGCCACCCGTTTTTTCCGTATCCACCTGAATGCAGGTGAGCCAGTAATTCGACTGATAAGCCGCAGTCGGATTTTGATGAACGGTGATGCCGGGTACATCACTCAACAGTCGGGTGTAAAGATCGTGAATGGCGCGGCGGCGGGCTATGTGATCCTTCAGTATCAACATCTGACCCCGTCCGATACCTGCCGATATATTACTCATGCGGTAGTTGTAACCTATGCGTGAATGCTGATACCAGGGGGCATCGTCGCGTGCCTGTGTGGCGTAGAACAATGTCCGCTTGGCTGCCTCGGGAGTGCTGCACACCAGCGCGCCTCCACCCGAAGTAGTGATCATCTTATTGCCGTTGAACGACAGACAGGCAAACTGTCCAAACGTTCCACATTTGTGTCCGTTTAATTCGGAGCCCAATGCCTCGGCTGCATCTTCGAGTACAGGTATCTGGTATTCATCAGCTATATCCATTATTTCCTCCATGGCGGCAGGCATTCCGTAGAGGTGTACAGGGATGATTGCTTTCGGTTTCCTGCCGGTTACAGCTATACGGTCTTCTATGGCTTGCCGCAGCAACGCGGGCGACATGTTCCAGGTACCCCTTTCACTATCAACAAAAACGGGTTTACCACCCAGGTACATGATCGGATTGGCAGAAGCGCAGAATGTAAAACTCTGACAAATGACCTCGTCGCCGGGTTTCACACCCAGTTGTATTAATGCCAGATGGATGGCTGCTGTACCGGCACTCAAAGCCACGATGTGTTTTCCAGAATCGATAAAAGCTTCCAGGTCTTTTTCGAAACCGGTTACATTCGGTCCCAGAGGAGCCACCCAGTTGGTGTCAAAAGCTTCGCGAATAAAGTTTTGTTCATGACCGCTCATCTTCGCCAGCGACAGATTTATTCTCTTTTTCATTTAATATATATTTTAGCTGACGTTTAGCAAGTTATCAGCATTACATTATTTATTAGCGGCGGATTACAAGGGGTTAATAGTTACCTGAGTTGTTGACCGCTTGACTTTTTCATAGCACACAAAATTAATTCATCTTTTGTTCAAATCAAGACAGAATTGTAAAAAGAATAGTTGCTGTTTTATTTCGCCCCGTGGATGCGGGCTGGATTGCCGACTACCACGACGTTATCAGGGATATCTTTAGTAACAACCGATCCGGCTCCAACTATTGCCCATTTCCCAATTTTAATTCCCGGAATAACAACTGCGCCGGCTCCAATCCAGGCTCCTTCACCTAATGTAACATTTCCACATAGGGTAGCATGGGGTGAAATATGCACAAAATCCTCTATCTTACAATCGTGATCTACGGATGCACCGGTATTTATGATACAATGTTTTCCAATCACGACGTTAGATTGAATGATTGCTCCCTGCATTACCACGGACCCTTCACCGATAACTGCCTGTGGAGACAAAATAGCCGAAGGATGAACAGCAGTTTCAAATTCAACTTTCTGTAGTTTTCCAACCACCTTTCGCCTTATCTTGTTATCACCAATGCTGACAATTATCGGAGAAGGGTTCTCCAATTGGTGATATACAGGATAACCCATCAGTTCATTGATTGCCGGATTATCGTCAATCATTCCAGTTAACTGTTTTCCCTGCGATTGGATGATGTCAACTATGACTTTCGCGTGTCCGCTTGCACCGTATAAATACATTTCTTTAATTATGAGTTATGAATGATAAATGATGAATTATGAATTTCGGGTGATTAGTCTCATCTTCCATTTTCAAATTTTCAAATTCCCTTTAAAAGCCTCCATCGTGGCACTGGTATCCGAATTTATTCCTTCCTGTTTAAACACATTATAAACCGTTTTTAAAAGGATATTAATATCCAGCAAAAATGAAACATGCTCCACATACCACACATCATACTCAAACTTCTGTTCCCAACTGATGGCATTCCGTCCGTTCACCTGCGCCCAGCCGGTAATGCCTGGACGTACTTCATGACGTCTCTTCTGTTTTTGATTATACAGCGGCAGGTATTGTACCAGCAGCGGACGAGGACCTATCAGACTCATATCACCTTTCAGCACATTAATCAGTTGTGGTATTTCGTCTAATGAAGTGGAACGAACAAATCTTCCCACTGTTGTCAGTCGGGCGACATCCGGCAACAGTTTTCCATCCC
>Ga0316603_10002288_pt1 | contig 10475 bp, 7 predicted proteins | sample OWC_soil_day10_n_FD_207649 | JGI IMG/M metagenome (GOLD analysis project Ga0316603, IMG submission 207649) | Wetland soil microbial communities from Old Woman Creek delta, Ohio, United States - OWC_soil_day10_noCT | ecosystem: Environmental > Terrestrial > Soil > Wetlands | place: USA: Ohio...
CTATAGCTAATCTGGCTCAATCGGAAGCTGCACAATTACAGTCTGAAGCAAAGTTGAATTACGATCAGGAAAACATCAAGGTGTTTCAGGTTGGTTTATCAAAGGCGCAGGAAGATTATGCTCGTGCAAAAGAACAGTATAAGGGCGATGTAATTACAAAAGAACAGTTTGACCATTCAAAGAAAGCATGGGAAACAGCTAAGGCACAACTTGAAGCTGCAAAAACCCAATTATCTGTTTCGAGAGCGCAAATCGGATCTTCTAAGGCAGCTATCGAAACAACAAGAGCACAGATTGGAGTTATTTCAACACAACTGAATAACACTCATTTATATGCTCCTATTGATGGTGTTGTAGCTAAAAAATGGTTGCTTGATGGTGATGTATCTCAACCAGGACAGAACATTCTTACAGTTACAAACACAAAGAAACTTTGGGTAACAGTTTATCTTGAAGAGACAAAAATGGCTGGATTGCATCTGGATCAGAAAGCTAAATTAGAAATTGATGCTTATCCCGATGTGAAATTTACCGGAAGAATCATTCAGTTAAGTTCAAATACTGCATCTCAGTTCTCACTTATCCCGCCCAATAATGCATCAGGTAACTTTACTAAGGTAACTCAGAGAGTTCCTTTAAAAATTTCCATTGATAGTACAGAAGACAATACCCCATTAAGTAAATACAAACTTTTGGCAGGAATGTCGGTTGTTGTAAAGATTGTCAAAGGTTAATCAATGAGAGATATTACACTTGCACACCGATTTCGTAGGAAAGTAAGAAATCGGAACTCTGCTTTTCATCCACAGCATGATGAATATAAATGGTGGTTGCTTGGCAATATTATGATTGGTACATTCATGGCTGTACTCGACTCTACCATCGTAAACGTTGCTTTGCCCAAAATTATGACATCTTTTGGCGTGGGAATTGATAAGATAGAGTGGGTATCTACCGCCTATATGCTTGCTATGGCAGTAATGCTGCCAACTTCAGGATGGATGGCCGATAAGTTTGGATACAAACGCATGTATTTTATTGGCCTGGTATTATTTACCATAGGATCTTTGTTATGCGGAATGTCCGGAAATGAAGATATGCTTATTATTTCCCGTGTAATTCAGGGATTTGGTGCCGGAGCAATTCAACCTTTGGGTATGGCAATCATATCTAGAGAGTTTCCGCCTAAACAAAGAGGACTTGCGCTGGGATTCTGGGCTATCGCCGCTGCTGCATCAGTATCATTTGGTCCGCTGATCGGAGGATATCTTGTAGATAACTTCAGTTGGCAGCTGATTTTTGATGTAAATGTACCTATCGGTATTATAGGAATGGCAGCAACACTAATTATACAAAGTGAATATAAAAGTAAAAAGGTACGTAAGTTCGATCTTGTTGGATTTATTTCAGCAGTGATATTTCTGCCTTTGCTTCTTTATGCTCTTTCTCAGGGTAATGCTGCAACTAATTCAGATGGGTGGGGTGCTCCGTATATTTTGGTATGTCTGGCAATCTCACTTATAATGATGGTTGTATTCATAACTGCCGAATTTACTGTTGATGAGCCATTGCTTGATTTGCGCTTGCTGTCCAATCGCAATTTCGGAATCTGTTCGCTTATCATGCTGATGTTTAGTATCGGAATGTTTGGAAGTACATTCCTGTTACCACTTTATCTTCAGAATTCACTGGGATATACGGCACTGCAGGCTGGGGCCGTTTTTCTTCCGGTAGGTATAATACAGGGAACTATGTCGCCAATATCCGGTTTTCTGGCAAATAAGATAAATTCGAAATGGATGATTATAACAGGAGTTGGTTTGCTTGCGTTCAGTTTTTATCTGAACTCTTCATTCTCGTTCCTGACTGAACGTCCATATATTATGATGGGATTGTACATACGCGGATTTGCGTTGGGGATTATTTTCACACCGCTAAGTACGCTTTCCTTGTCGCAGATTCCACGTGAGAAGATGGCTCAGGCATCCGGGGTAACGAATACAATCCGCCAGATCGGAGGTAGTCTAGGAGTGGCAATACTTACCACTGTGCTAACTACCAGAGTTACTTATCACAACGAACTCTATAGTGAAGCTATCCAGCCTTATTCTCCTGCGTATGTGCAGGTTAAGAACGGACTTCAGAACTATGCGCAACGAACAGTGGGAAGTTCTCCTGCAGTGGCGGCTCAGCAAGGACAGACATTGCTTGTGTCAAACATTGCTAAGCAGGCTTATATTCAGGGAGTTGATGACGACTTTTTACTGGTAGCCGTTATTACCATTCTGGGTAGTGCTCCTGTATTTTTATTACGCAGAAAGAATAACAACGTATAATAAAGTCAGAATATGATTAATCAAATATATAAAATAACATTTGTACTGGGCCTTTCCGCAGGATGTACTTTTTCTGCTTCAGCCCAGCAACAACCGGATTCATTGTCATTTCAGGATGTTATGGCAAGAGTTATCCAGAGCCACCCTTCAGTGAAAGAGGCCGAAGAAGTGCTCAATGGTGCTAAGGCTAAAATTGAACTAGCCAAATCAGCTTATTTGCCGACTGTCGATTTGAATGCTACATATTCCCGTATCGGCCCGGTAACAAAGGTTACTTTTCCTGAATTCGGTACGTTTCAATTAAATCCGTATGATAATTACAATGTGGGAATAAATGTAAACCAAACCATTTACGATTTTGGAAAAACATCCAGATCAGTCGATGTAGAGAATAAGAAAAGAGAGATCAATAAAATATCAGTTGATCAGATTAAGCAGAATCTATCAATGCTTGTAACCAATAACTATTACACATTAGTATACATTCAGAATGCTATTGATATAAAGAATGAAGAACTGCTTAATTTACAGAATCATTTAAAAACTGTTCAGAAGAAAAGTGAAACAGGTTCTGCTACAAAATACGAAATACTTACCACCCAGGTAAAGATTTCAACTATTGAAAGTCAGAAGTATGATCTTGAAGCTTCTTTCCGTACCCAACAAGCTGTTTTGAATACTTTATTGGGACTTCCCGAAGAAACGTCGCACAGAGTAAGCACTTCACTTTCCACAGAAACTTTTTCAGCAGAAGAATCGTCGGTAATTTATGCAATCGAACACAGAGAAGAGATGAAACTGGCAAAAGAAAAAACGGAACTTGAACATTTGAATTATAGCGTAATAAAGTCAGCTAATAACCCTGTTATAAATGCTTTTGGTTCAGCCGGATTTAAGAATGGATACTCTCCTGATCTGAATCAGCTAAAGGGAAACTTTGTAGTGGGAGTAGGAGTGAAGGTTCCTCTTTTCGATGCCAAAAGAACAAAGAACAACCTCCAGGTATCAAAGTCAAACCTAATCAGCTCTGAGTTTGAAACAGAGATTGCTAAAAGGAAGATAACTAATGAAGTGGTTGAGGCTCAGTCGCAGATCATTGCAGCAAAGAAGAAAGTAGAGCAGTTTGATATTCAGTTGACTCATGCCATGCAGGCTTTTGATCTGGCAAAGGTGAGTTATAAAACCGGAGTTATTACCAATCTTGATCTGCTCGATTCAGAAACAGCTGTATCAGAAAGCCGTCTGCAATTGCTTAAGTCAAAGTTAGACCAGCTTGTTTGTATTCTGAAACTGAAGGTTGCAGTAGGAAAGCATATTTATTAATTAATATATTCAGGCCGCTGCACTCTGCATGAATAATTGTAAAGAAGCAGTGGATTTTAATTTTTTAAAGTAAGCATGAAACGTAATTTGATAAGTAAATCAACAAGTGAGTCATTGGCTATAGATGACTTTTCATCTCAGTTACCTGTTGTAGGGAAGCATATAAATGAGTTTGCTCTTTATCATTTACAGGCAAATGTATCTCTTGACAAAAGTTATAAGATGTCTGATACATTTGCCATTATAGTTGTTTATAAAGGCGATCTTACTATAAAGATTGATGGCCGTCCTCATTCTTTATCAAGAGGAGCAATTGCATGTATCCCTCCCGGCAAAACGCTGAATCTGAATTTGAAAAATTCGGGAATAGATGGTTATATGATGACCTTTTCTTCGCTCTTCTTTGAATTACTTCAGATACCTTGCTCTGTAAGCAAGGATAAACTGTTGATAAACAGTGAATCAGATCCAATAGAAAACACATTAAACAGAATAGACCAGATATTTTCACTTATAAAAGATGGATTGTCTAATAGCGATGATCTTTTCATAAAAGAGAAACTTCTGAATTTGGTTGCTGTGTTCTATATTGAAGTATTAAACGCCTATGCACAGAACAATTCTATTGCAAAAAAACTATGTAATGTCGACGGTCCCAGTAGGAAGAATAAAATATGCAAAGACTTTTTTGTTTTGGTACAACAACATTCCCGTGAAGAAAGACAATTGAAGTTTTATGCAGATAAACTTTGTGTATCTCCAAAGCATCTCTCATTCCTGATAAAGAATGCAACCGGATTGCCAGCAAATAAATGGATAACAGATGCAGTTATTCACGATGCAAAACATCTTCTTCAGAGCTCAGGAAACAGTGTGAAAGAGATAGCCTATATGCTGAACTTTTCAAACCAGAGTTTCTTTGGGAAATATTTTAAAAGAGAAGTTGGTATATCTCCGAGTGATTATCAAAGCGAAGTTCTTTGTTAGCTTTTATCTGAGATACCACATAATTATAGTAAAATGGAAAGGAATTAGTTTAATGAACTGATTCCTTTTTTTATGATGAAAAATTCCTTTTGGATGGCTCTTTTTTTAGGTTTTATGAGAGAAAAATGTGAAATGTAACGTAGGGAAAAGTATTTGTTATATTGAAAGCAAAGAATGTAATGTGTAGCAAAGAGTGTGTTTTATAATCTTGTTATTCAAAGTTGAATTGTGAGGTATATTTGTGCAAAGGAAAAATGATTAGCCTTAATTTAGAAATTTAAATAGAATAGCTTTTATGAATACACAAAGTCAAAAAGTGTCGATGCTCGAAAAAGTCGGCTACAGTTTGGGAGATTGTTCTGCCAACTTGGTGTTCCAAATGATGATGATTTACCAGACCAAATTTTATACGGATGTTTTTGGTCTTGAAGGTGCTGTTGCAGGAACAGTAATGCTGGTTGCTCGTATCGCCGATGCATTTGTTGATCCAACAGTAGGAATCTTGTCCGACAGAACAAAATCTCGTTATGGTAAATTCCGTCCATGGATATTATGGACAGCATTGCCTTTTATGGTATTTTATATACTTGCTTTTACCAATCCGGGTATTCAGGACAAAGGTTTAGTGGCGCTTTACGCAACAATCTCTTATACACTGCTGATGTCCATCTATTCATTTAATAATACACCTTATTCTTCGTTGGGAGGAGTAATGAGTAGTGATATTAAAGAACGTACCAGTATAACATCAATTCGTTTTGTAGCGGCAACCATTGCACAGTTTGTGGTTCAGGGATTAACACTTCCACTTGTACGTAAATTCTCTGCGGGGGGAGATATAGGGCATGGTTGGTTCTGTACCGTAAGTCTTTTTGCAGTTATTGGTTTCATCTTTTTAATAATAGCATTCCTTTCAGCCCGTGAACGTATTACGCCTCCACCTAGTCAGAAAACAAATATCAGGCAAGATCTTAAAGATGTTGTAGCCAGTATTCCATGGCGTGCAATGTTTATTCTAACTCTGTTTATTTTCATAACTTTGGCCATGTGGGGAAGTGCGATGAATTACTATTTTGAAAATTATGTTGATGCAAATGCTCTTTATGCTTTTCTTGGTAAACTAGGACTAGTTGCAACAAGATCTTCCGATGGTGTTCTTCATACAGTTCTGAATGCATTCGGACTTATAGTCAGTGGTCCTGATAAAGCTTATGAAGTAGGTTTTGGTGTATTTAATATGCTTGGAGCATTGGTGCAGTTCTTTGGTGTTATTTTCTTATCTGGCTTTTTAGCTAACCGTTACGGGAAGAAAAAGGTTTTTATTGTTTGTCTTACCTTGACTACCTTGTTTACAGCTCTTTTCTATTTCCCGGGAAAGAAAGATGTAGAAACTATGTTTTTGCTTAACTTCTTAAAGAGTTTGGCTTATGCACCAACCGTACCTTTATTATGGGCTATGATAGCCGATGTGGCTGATTATTCAGAATATGTAAATCACCGCCGGGCTACCGGACTGGTTTTTGCCGGTGTAGTTTTCGCTTTAAAAGCCGGACTTGGTATTGGTGGAGCAATTTTAGGCTTCCTGCTTTCAGGATTTGGTTATGTATCGGGAGCAGGTGTTAATCAAAGTGATTCAGCCATAAATGGTATTCTCCTTTCATCAAGTCTTATCCCGGCAGTTACATTCTTTATTGGTGTCGTAGCACTTTATTTTTACCCAATCACAAAGAAGTATAATCAGAAAATGCAAGCTGAATTACTTGTGTATAGAAGTAAATCAGAAAATTAATATGTAATTTAGTTATTATGAAATTAAAATATTTAACTCCCTTATTATTAATTGCAGTTCTTTCTATGAGCTGTAAAGCAATTAATCAGCCGGCTGATTCAAATTCAGGTCCTGGTTTAAAAGATGTAGTTGGTAAACATTTCCTTATAGGAGCAGCTGTAAGCGTAAGGCAAGTAGCCGGTATGGACCCCAATGCAACGAAGCTTATTAAAAAGCACTTCAATTCTATTGTTGCCGAGAATTGCATGAAATCTGAAGTTATTCATCCAACAGAAGATACCTATAACTTTACTGCTGCCGATGCTTTGGTAAAGTTTGGAGAAGAAAACAAAATGGCAATCATTGGTCACTGTCTCATTTGGCATTCACAGTTATCTCCCTGGTTCTGTGTTGATAAAGATGGAAATAATGTTTCTCCCGAAGTGTTGAAGGAACGGATGAAAAATCATATACACACCATTGTTAGCCGTTATAAAGGTAAGATTAAAGGTTGGGATGTAGTGAATGAAGCCATTGAATCAGATGGATCATGGCGCAAAACCAAATTCTATGAGATTTTAGGTGAAGAGTATATTCCTCTGGCTTTTCAGTATGCACACGAAGCCGATCCCAATGTAGAATTGTATTACAATGATTTCGGCATGAATGCAAAAGGTAAGCGTGACAAAGTAGTAGAACTGGTAAACAGTCTGAAAAGAAAAGGACTTCGCGTTGATGCAATTGGTATGCAAGGACACATGGGTATGGATTATCCTGCTTTTGATGAATTTGAAGAAAGCATTAAAAGTTTTAGCAGTACAGGTGCAAAGGTTATGATTACGGAGTGGGATATGAGTGCTTTGCCTACTGTAAATATGAGTGCTAATGTTTCGGATATGGTTTCTTATAAGAAAGAAATGAATCCTTATCCAAACGGACTTCCCGATTCTGTTTCATTGGAATGGAACAACCGTATGGAGAAATTCTTTAATATGTTTATAAAGTATTCAGATGTTATATCACGTGTTACTGTATGGGGTATTACTGATGGCGATTCCTGGAAAAACGGTTTCCCTGTAAGAGGAAGAACCGATTATCCGTTGTATTTCGATCGTAGCTACAATCCTAAACCATTTATTAATAAGATTTTAAACAGCTCAAAATAAACAACTATGAAAGATGTAAGATATTTAGTTGAGAATGATTACATGGCAGATCCGGCTGTGCATGTGTTTAACGATAGATTGTATATATACCCATCTCATGACTGGGAATCAGGAATTCCGGAAAATGATAATGGTGATCATTTTGATATGCGCGATTATCACGTATTTTCTACTGATGATGTGATGAATGGAGAAATTAAAGATCATGGAGTAGTACTGAAAGTAGAAGATATTCCATGGGCCGGACGTCAGCTTTGGGATTGTGATGTAGCTTACAAAGATGGAAAATATTACATGTACTTTCCGTTAAAAGATAAAAATGATGTTTTTCACATCGGTGTTGCCGTGAGCGATCGTCCCGAAGGTCCGTTTGTACCTCAATCAGATCCAATAAAAGGAAGTTACAGCATTGATCCGGCTATATTAGATGATGGTGACGGAAATTATTATATGTATTTTGGTGGTTTATGGGGTGGTCAGCTTCAGCGTTACCGTGATAATAAAGCATTGGAGTGTGCAGCATTTCCTGCTGATAACGAACCTGCTATTCCTTCACGCATAGTGAAATTGAGCAAAGATATGCTTGAGTTTGCAGAAGAGCCAAAACCTGTTGTTATTCTGGATGAAACCAGTAAGCCACTGACTGCAGGCGATAATAGCAGAAGATTCTTTGAAGCTTCATGGGTGCATAAATACAACGGAAAATATTATTTCTCTTATTCTACAGGCGATACACATTTATTGTGTTATGCAATAGGCGATAACCCTTACGGACCATTCGTTTATCAGGGTGTTATATTGCCACCGGTTGTAGGATGGACTACTCACCATGCAATAGCCGAATATAAAGGTAAATGGTATTTATTCCACCATGACTGTGTTCCTTCAAATGGTAAAACATGGCTTCGCAGCCTTAAAGTTTGCGAATTAGAATATATGCAGGATGGAAAAATAAAAACTGTGAATGAATAAACTGTGAATTTAGAGTCTTCTTAAGTTTATGCGCGGGCAAGGATATCGTTTTTTTGTTTTATAGAGGTTAAATTAGTGTTATTGGTTAGATAAAATTGCCCGCGCTTGATTTTCTGACTGATACATTAGCATAAATACATTATAACTACATATCTGAAACATTTTGTTACCTTTGTTTATGATATTTAATGTATGTTTGTGCTATGAAAAATGTTAAACCCAAAAATCTTATGTCTAAATTCTATTCTGCAAAACCAAATCTATTAAAGTATTTATTACTGATTCCTTTTTTATCTGTTTTACAAAACTCATATTCAACACCTCCTGCAAAAAAGAAACAGATAGCTAAATTAAATACGAGAGAAATTATAGTTGATTATTCGAAAGAGAAAGGTGCACTTTGCAAAACTCCATTAGAATGTATTGGAGCAGGTCGTGCTAATGAAGGTCTACGTGCCGACTGGCAGCAACAACTGGCTTATATAAAAAAGGAATGCGATTTTAAATATATCCGTATGCATGGTTTGCTGACCGATGATATGGGTGTTTATCGGGAAGATAAAAAAGGAAATCCTGAATATAACTTTCAGTACATTGACGCTTTATATGACTATTTACTGAGTATTAAAATAAAACCTTTCGTGGAACTAGGCTTTATGCCTTCTGCTTTGGCCAGTGGTTCTAAAACTCTTTTTTGGTGGAGAGGAAACGTAACTCCTCCTAAGGATTATAATAAGTGGGAAGATTTAATTCGTAACCTTACGCTTCATTTTACTGAACGTTATGGCGCCGACGAAGTTAAAACATGGTATTTCGAAGTGTGGAATGAACCGAACCTCGATGGATTTTGGGCAGGAACACAAGAAGAATATTTTAAATTGTACAGATATGCTGCAAAAGCTATTAAAACTGTAAATAAAGAATATAGAGTAGGAGGTCCGGCTACAGCAGGCGCTGCATGGGTACCGGAAATGATTGATTTTTGCAATAAGAATTCGCTTCCGCTAGATTTTATCAGCACTCATACTTACGGTGTAAATCAAGGATATCTTGACGAATTTGGTAATTCGGGTACTGTACTGAGTCAGGATCCAATGGCAGTTAGTGGTGATATGTTGAATTCACGTAAGCAAATATCTGCTTCTGTTATGCCCGGCTTGGAGTTACATTATACCGAATGGAGTGCATCTTACACACCTTCCGATCCTATACACGACAGTTATCATGAGGCTTCTTATGTGCTAGATAAAATCAAGAAGGTAGGGGTGGCAGCTAACTCAATGTCTTACTGGGTGTTTACAGATATCTTTGAAGAGGCCGGTCCACGTTTCACACCTTTCCATGGCGGATTCGGACTTTTAAATACTCAGGGAATCAATAAACCGGCTTTCTATTCTTTCAAATTCATTAATCAATTAGGAAGCACAGAGCTTATCAATAACGATTCATCTTCCTGGGCATGCAAAGACTCAAAAGGAAATGTACAGGTGCTATTATGGGATTTCACCAATACGCATCCGGGCGATTCTGTAAATAATCAGGTATACTACGTTCGGGACTTACCTGCTAAGACGAAAGGAAAAGTGAAGATAAATGTTTCGAATGTTCCCGATGGTGATTATACACTCGAAATATACAAAGTGGGATATCGTGTAAACGATGCTTATGCCACTTATCTGGATATGGGCAAACCAGCTCAGCTCACAAAACCGCAGGTTGAACAGATAAAGAAGCTTAACGACGGAGCACCAGTTTCTTCTGAAAAAGTAACTGTTAAGCAGAGCACTGTATTTTCCAAAGAACTCGATATTCGTGAAAATGATGTTTATCTACTGAAGTTGGTTAGGTTATAAGATTATCAAATAGCTTAAAATATATAAGTTGTTGATGTCTCAGTTTATGAAGTCAGGAAGAATATAATTT
>Ga0316603_10002289_pt1 | contig 10475 bp, 5 predicted proteins | sample OWC_soil_day10_n_FD_207649 | JGI IMG/M metagenome (GOLD analysis project Ga0316603, IMG submission 207649) | Wetland soil microbial communities from Old Woman Creek delta, Ohio, United States - OWC_soil_day10_noCT | ecosystem: Environmental > Terrestrial > Soil > Wetlands | place: USA: Ohio...
CGGGGCGCGCACGACGACGGCATCGCTTGGCTTGGTTTGCGATATGGCCAAGAGCCAGGTGCCGGCGCTGGGCTACACCGTCACCTACGCCGTGGGCAACACCCTGCTCACGATTTGGGGGATGGTAGCCATTCTTTTATTGTCGTAAACCGGTGATTTTCGGAACCGGATTGAATTCAGAAGGAGGAAAAATATTATGGCAACGAAAAAGATTTCCACAGGACGCGCTGAACAGAAGGCCCTGCTCAAACTGAGCCCCTTCGAGCTCAAAGACAAACTCATTTCTCTCGCCGCCGAGATCGAACGAGAAGGCGATGCCCAGATGCTGAACGCCGGGCGAGGCAATCCCAACTGGATATGTACCACCCCTCGCGAAGCGTTCGGCACGCTGCTACGTTTCGGCATCGAGGAGATACGGCGAGGCATCGATATTCCGGATTTTGGTCGGATGCCGCCGAAGGGCGGAATCGGGAAACGATTCGCCGATTTTATGGAAACGAATAAGGACGCTCCGGGTGCCAAGCTGCTCCGTGAGGGATTCAATTACGGAGTGAAGACGCTGAATCTTGACGCGGATACGCTGGCTTATGAATTCGCCGAGGGCATCATCGGCTGGATGTATCCTGTACCGGACCGGATGCTGCGCTGCACCGAACGGATCGTGCACGAATACCTGGCCCAGGAGATGTGCGGGGGGAAAATGCCGCCCGGTAAATTTGACCTCTTTGCCGTCGAGGGCGGCACGGCCGCGATGTGTTACCTTTTCGACTCGCTCATGCTGAATTTTCTGCTGCGCCGGGGAGACACGATCGCCCTCGGAGTTCCAACGTTCACGCCCTATATCGAAATTCCCCATTTCGATCGCTACCAATTCAAAGTAGTGAACATCGATGCAGGCAAGGAACTCCGTCCCGACGGTTCGCATACGTGGCAATACAGCGATGAAGAAATCGACAAGCTGGCCGACAAGCGCATCAAGGCTTTCTTCCTCGTCAATCCGAGCAACCCGCCGTCATGCGCCATGCGGACCAGCTCGATAAAACGGCTCGTCAAGCTCGTAAAGGCCAAAAGACCCGACCTCATCATCATTACCGATGATGTTTATGGGACATTCGTACCCGGATTCCGCTCGTTGATGGCCGAATTGCCGCAGAACACGATCGGCGTCTATTCCTATTCCAAGCATTTCGGGTGCACGGGCTGGCGTCTTGGAATCGTGGCGGTTCACCAGAACAATATCTTCGATAAGATGATTGCGAAGCTCTCGGCAAAGGAACGTGCGGCGCTCAATCGACGCTACAGCAGTATCACGCTTGCTCCCGAGAAGCTGAAATTTATCGACCGCATGGTGGCAGACAGCCGCCAGGTGGCTCTGAACCACACGGCCGGCCTGTCGTTGCCCCAGCAGATACAGATGGCGCTCTTTTCCCTCTTCGCGCTGCTCGACACGACGAACAGCTACAAGACCCTCAGCCAGCTCATTGTGCGCCGGCGATACAAGGCCCTTTGGGAAGGCCTGGGGTTGACGCCGCCTCCCGAGGAGGACAGAGCTTTCTATTACACCGAACTTGATGTCATGGTATGGGCCGAGAAGGTTTATGGACCCGACTTCGTGAATTACCTCCGGAAAAACTACGAATGCACGGACATCCTGTTCCGCCTCGCGGAGCTGTCAGGCGTCATCCTCATGCACGGCGGTGGCTTCGGAGGGCCGGAATGGTCGGTCCGGGTTTCGCTTGCCAATTTGTCGGAGGATACCTATCCGAAGATCGGCCAGTTCCTCAAGGAAGCGGCCGTAGGCTACGTTCAGGAATGGGAGGCTTCGAAGAAGAAGGTGTAACCGGGGCAACCCTACCAAAATGGCAATGAAGCAAAACGAATGAAATGACCACCCCGAAGAGACGCAACCCATTAATACAGAAAGGAGAAAATGAAATGAAGACACAGAAAAAACCTGATCCGCAACCTATGAATTCATCAGACGAGATGGTAAAACAGCTTCCTTACGATGAATTCAACTTGCCCATTCCCGAGGAATTTCCCGAGAAGATAATGACGGCTCGGGCGGCTAAGGCGCTGGTTCACAGCGAGTGCTGGACCGATGCGAATCCCATGCTGAACCTCTCTTCCTTCGTGACGACGTTTGCAGAACCCGAAGTGCGTGAGATCTTTGCCGAAGGTTCGTTCCGCAATTTTGCCGATCCGGATATGTATCCCCACACCAAGAATATGGAGTTTGCGTGTGTCCGCTGGCTGCACGATCTATGGAACGGGCCCAAGGGTTCCGAACCGTATGGCTCGGCCACCATCGGATCTTCCGAAGCCTGCATGCTGGGCGGCCTCGCCCACAAATGGAATTGGCGTGAAGCTCGGAAAAAAGCCGGAAAAGATTTCAGCCGGCCAAACATGGTCACCGGGGGCAACGTCCAGGTCGTCTGGAAGAAGTTCTTGCGCTATTTCGATGTCGAACCCCGCATCGTTCCTTTAAAGCCCGGGAATTACCGGCTGACCGCCGAGCATCTCGACAAGTACGTCGATGAAAACACCATTTGTGTGGTGGCCATCGCCGGCCAGACCTTCACCGGAGAAGATGACGACATCCAGGAAATCCACGATTGGCTCGATCAATACGAGCGGAAGACCGGCATCTCCATCCCCATGCACATTGACGGGGCTTCCGGGGGGTTCGTGAACCCCTTTCTGTATCCGGACTACAAATGGGATTTCCGACTGCCGAGGGTTCAGTCGATCAACGCCTCGGGACACAAATATGGTCTTGTTCCGCCCGGCCTGGGCTGGGTCGTCTTCAAGGATCGCAAGGTGTTCAATGAAAACCTGGTCTTTTATGTGAACTATCTTGGGGGCGAAGCCGCCACCGCAACCCTGAACTTCAGCAAGAGCTCGGCCACGGTTCTCGTCCAGTACTATATGTTCTTGCGTCTGGGACGCGAAGGCTACACCCGCATCATGAGACACGCGTTGAGCCATGCCGAGTACCTGCGCGATCGCTTAACCAAAGGTGGAAGATTTCAGATCATGAATGCCACCCAGCGCATTCCGGTCGTCGCGCTCACCCTCGATAAATCAGTGAAGAAGTACAACGAATTTGACATCTCGAACAAAGTGCGCGAGCGGGGCTGGATTCTGGCGGCCTATTCGATGCCGCCCGACGCCCAGGAGGTCAACAGCCTCCGAATCGTTGTTCGGCCTCACCTCAACCGGAATGTGGCGCAGATACTCGCGGACGATATCGAGCGGGCCTGCGAATTCCTGGAGAAGCATGGCGGCACTGCGAAGCCTCCGAAACTGCACGAGGCCATAAAGACCTCCGTAGCCAAGTGCTAAGCCGGCGGGAGGCTCCTGCGCTGGGGATCATCGTCTACGGCTCACGGTCTTGGCGATTCGGCGATGATTCTGTGACCTGGGGAAACAGCGACAGCCGCGCCAACAAGGGATAGAACTAGAAAAAATCACATAGCGCGGCAGAGCCGCAGCTAAGAAAATTAGCTTTGGCCTGACCAACAGGTTTCCAAAAATCCCCCCTGCCCCCCTTTATTAAAGGGGGTTGGGGGGAGGATTTCAGAGGTGAATCGACGGATCATGATGATTGGCCCAATTCCAAGATCCTGCTTACGAATCGGGTATACCCGTTGATCAGGTGCTTTCCGACAAAACAAAAATTTAAGGCGTTTTCAGCTTATTAGCACAGGGGGCTAATCCATGGATTATTTTGTGAAGGCTCTTCAGCAGAATCCGGAGCTGGCCATCTTCATCACCCTGGCGGCGGGATTTGCCATCGGCCGCATCAAAGTCGGTTCATTCAGCCTCGGGACCGTCGTAGGTACCCTGCTCGCGGGGGTGATCATCGGGCAGTTGGACATCAAGGTGCCGGCCACGGTGAAAAGCGTTTTCTTCCTCCTCTTTCTTTTCACCACGGGGTACAAGGTCGGGCCCCAGTTCTTCCGGGGGCTCAAAAAAGACGCCCTTCCTCAGCTCGCGATCACGGTCGTCCTTTGCGTAACGTGTCTGTTCTCCGCTTTCTTTGCGGCGAAGATCATGGGCTATGACATGGGAACGACGGCGGGCCTTCTGGCCGGGGCCTTTACGGAATCCACGGTCATCGGCACGGCGGGGGACGCCATCCAGCGCCTCAGCCTCTCGGCAGCGGAGAAGACCCAGCTCATGAACAACATTCCGGTCGCCTACGCGGTCAGCTACCTCGTGGGGACGGCCTTCATCGTGTGGCTGTTGCCGAACCTGGGGCCAAGGCTGATGAGGGTGAACCTGAAGGAGGAAGGCCGAAAGCTGCAGGCCAAGCTCGGGAGCCCGGAAGAAGCCGAGGCGGGCGTGCAATCCGCTTTTCAGCACTTCGCCGTCCGGGCTTACCGGGTGACAAACCCAAAATTTTTGAACAAAACCATCGAGGAGCTCGAGGCGTCGCCCAGAGAGATTCGGCTTTTCATCTCCCGCATCCGCCACGAAGGGAAAATCATCGAGCCGGAAATGACGACGGTTATTTATCCGGGAGACGTGGTGGCCGTGGCGACTCGAACGGAACTTCTCATGGCCCGGGGGACGGAAATCGGGCCCGAAGTGGACGACAAAGAGCTCCTCGATTTTCCCCAGGAGTTCCTGGATGTGGTGATTACCAACAAAGCTCTGACCGGGATGACCCTCCGGGAGTTAGGGACCTTGGAGTCGACGCGCGGGGTTTTCCTGCGGAAGATTCTCCGGCTTGGGGAGCCGATGCCCTTCACGACTGAGACTCGTCTCGACCGGGGAGACGTGTTAAGCCTGGTCGGCGCCAAGCGGGACGTGGAAAGGGCGGCGAAGGAGATGGGTTATGCGGACCGGCCGGCGATCACTACCGATATGATCTTCGTGGGCCTGGGCATCTTTTTCGGCGGGTTGGTCGGGATGCTTACGATCACCCTCGGCGGGCTGCCGATCACCCTTACGGTCAGCGGAGGAGCCCTGGTGATGGGCCTGGTCTTCGGCTGGCTCCGGTCGGTGCGGCCGACCTTCGGGCGGATCCCCGAGCCGGCCATGTGGGTCTTCGACACGGTGGGCTTGACGGTCTTCATGGCCGTAGTAGGGTTAGGGGCGGGACCCACATTCATTTCCGGGCTTCAAAAATCCGGGATCAGCCTGGTCTTTGTCGGCCTGATCGTCGGTTCGCTCCCGCATATCACTTCGATCCTTTTCGGGCGGTATGTCCTGAAGATGAACCCCCTGATCCTCCTCGGCGCCTGTTCCGGCGCGGGGACGATCACGGCGGCGCTCCGCGCCGTCCAGGAAGAGGCGCAGAGCAAACTCCCGGCGCTGGGATACACCGTGCCCTACGCTCTCGGGAACATCCTTCTGACCGCCTGGGGGCCGGTGATTGTGGCCATGATGGCCTGAGGGGCAAAATTTCACCGCAGAGCTCGCAGAGCACGCAGAGATAAAAGTTCTTAAAAAATATAAAACAGAGACGCCAGTTAAAAAATGGCAGAAAGGACGAAATATTATGAGGAAGGGGGTTTTTATTTTAAATCTTTTGAAAGGAAAAACTCTGCGATCTCTGCGGACTCCGCGGTTAATATTTGGGCTTCCGTTTTGGGTCGCCGGGATCGGCTTCGTGGCCCTTTTCCTATGGGGAAGCGCCATGGTATACGCGCAGGAGGCATTGGAGGACAGACCCACTCCTTCGTCCGTCGATGAAGTCATCACTCCCTTGGAGCGGAGCTACGAAAAGGAGCCTCCGAGAGAGGAACCGGCGAAGCCGATCCATCCTTTCCTGAAAGACCAAAGGCTTGATCTCAATCTGCGGACTTATTTTTTATCTAAAGATAAGACCGACAACAGTATGAGCGAAGCCTGGGCGATCGGGGGAGCGCTGAGATACAAATCCGGCTATCTCTACGACTTTTTCGGCGTCGGGGCGGCGGTCTACACTTCCCAGCCCCTGTATGCCCCCGAGGAACGCGACGGCACGCTTCTTCTGAAACCGGGGCAGGAAGGGTACACCGTGCTCGGCCAGATCTACGGGGAAATCAAGTTCCTCCCCGACAACGTTTTCCGGTTTTACCGGCAGGAATACAACACCCCTTACATTAATAAAAACGACTTCCGCATGACCCCCAACACCTTTGAGGGGTATAGCTTTCATGGAGCTTTTGGAGGAAAGGACGGGGCGCCGGGGCTGAACTATGGGGCAGGCTATATCACCAAGATCAAGGAACGGAACTCCGACGAGTTCGTCTGGATGTCCCGCGATGCCGGGGCAAATGTCGATCGAGGCGTGGCCTCCGTCGGGCTGAACTATTCCCAGGGGCCCTTCTCCATCGGGGCGATCGACTATTACTCCGACGACATCATCAACATTTTTTACACCGAGGGCAAATTGGTCTTCAAGGTGAACAAAGACCTCGGATTTTTCTTTTCCGCCCAGTACACGGATCAGCGAAGCGTGGGCTCGGATCTTCTCAAGGGCTATGGGTTCAGCACAAACCAATTTGGGATCAAGGGCGAGATGAGTTATCGCAGAGGAATCCTAACTCTTGCCTACACGATTGCCGACAAGGGTGCGGACCTGCAGAACCCCTGGAGCAGTTATCCTGGGTACACCAGCGTCCAGGTGCAGGATTTCAACCGGGCGGGGGAGAACGCTTTTCTGACCAAGCTTTCCTATGAATTCACCAACCTCGGACTGCCCGGCCTGACCGCCTACGGCCTCTGGGTTCACGGGTGGAACCGGGTGGATCCCATCACCAAGGCCTCGGTGAAGCAGGAGGACGAGTATGATCTCGATCTCCAGTGGCGCCCCCAGATCAAGATCCTGAAAGGTCTCTGGTTCCGGACCCGTTATGCTTACATAGATCAGAGCGACGGCGGACCGTCCCAGAGCGACTTCCGGATCATCGTGAATTACGATCTCCCGATTCTTTGATCTATCCAAAGCGACATTTGTGCCGACCGGTTTGTCATGCCGGACCCGATCCGGCATCCAGTTCTTTCCTGGATTCTGTTTTCGTTAGAAATACGCCCTTAATCCCCCCAACCCCCCTTTGTCAAAGGGGGGCAAGGGGGGATTTTCATGTATTCGCGGGTGCCGCTCCCTGATTTCTCGAGGACAGGCTTCTCGGGCATGACGAATTGTGACCCAGCCTCCGGAGGGAAGAGGGAAGGGCAGGGGGGATTCAGGCAATTGTTCGTTGACTCTGCAAGGAATCTTGGCGTAAAATACCGATGAAAAATCCAATGCTTTCCGGACCGATTATTTGGGTGAAGAGGATTCTCCGAATAATGGGGCGGGGCGCAGGGATAAACGAGGGGGATTGCCGATGACCAGTCAAGGTTTTTTCCGCCGCGCCGATTGCCGTCGTAAAAAGGGGGCGGGTTATCTCCGACCCTTGGTTTTCATCCTTTTTCTCCTTCCGGCGATGGCTCTGGTTTTTTCGGGTTGCCAGGAGAAGGAAAAAAAAGCAGGGCCTGCCTCTCCTCCCCCTCCGGTCGTAGAGGTGACCCCCGTGATTTCGAAAGACATTCCCGTCTTCTCCGAGTGGGTGGGAACGCTGGACGGCCTGGTGAATGCCGTGATCCGAGCCCAGGTTCAGGGCTATCTGATCAAGCAGAATTACCGGGAGGGAGATTCCGTCAGAAAGGGCCAGGTCCTATTCGAGATCGACCCCCGGGAGTTCCAGGCCGCCCTCGAACAAGCCAATGCGGTGCTGAGCCAGGCCAAAGGGGCCCTCAGTCAGGCGAAGGCGGGGCTGAGCCAGGCCAAAGGGGCCCTGGAACAGACCAAGGCCGCCCTCGAAAAGGCCAAGGCCGAGGTGCAGGTGCAGGACGCGCGGTGGACCACGGCCAAAGCGAACCTGGCGCGCATCAAGCCTTTGGCGGAACAGAATGCCGTCAGCAAGAAGGACCTGGATGATGCGGTCGGCCAGGAACTGTCTTTCCGCTCTTCCGTCGATGCCGCCAAGGCAGCCGTCGATGTGGCTCAGGCGAACATCGTGGCCGCCGAGGCTCAGGTCGTTGGGGCCCAGGCGAATATAACGGCGGCTGAGGCCCAGGTGCTCGCCGCCCAAGCCGGCGTGGAGAAGGCCCAGTTGAACCTCGGTTTCACCAAGATCACCTCTCCCATTGAAGGGATTGCAGGAATCGCCAAGGCCCAGATCGGGAATTTGGTCGGTCCCGGATCGACAGAGGAGTTGACGACCATCTCCACGATTGATCCGATCAAGTGTTACATTTCCTTTAGCGAGCAGGAATACCTGCACCTGAGGGGAAGGAGGGAGAAGGGGGCTGCCAAAGTACCGCTGGAGTTGATTCTTGCAGACGGCAGCGTCTACCCGCAAAAAGGCGAGGTCGCCTTTGCCGACCGCCAAGTGGATGTGAGGACCGGCACCCTGCGCGTGGCCAGCCTCTTCCCGAACCCGGACCAGATCCTGCGGCCGGGCCAGTTCAGCCGGGTGCGTGCGGAGATAACGGTCAAGAAGAACGCCTTAGTTGTCCCCCAGCGGGCGGTGACCGAAATCCAGGGGAAACACTTTGTGGCGGTGGTGGGCTCCGACGGCAAGGTGGCGATCCGCTCGGTCAAGGTCGGAGGGTTGAGCGGGCAGCTCTGGGTCATCGACGAAGGTCTGAAGACCGGGGAACAGGTGGTTGCGGAGGGAACGCTGAAGGTCCGGGAGGGAATGGCGGTGAGCGCGAAACCCTATGCGCCGGGGAGCCCGGCGGCGCCGGCGGCGGGACCAAAACCCGAGGCCAAGCCGGAGAGCAAACCTCAAGCCGCCCCCGGGAAGAGGTAAACCCCCATGGCCAAATTTTTCATCAACCGGCCGATTGTCGCCATCGTGATCTCGATCATCATGGTCATCGTGGGCATTGTGGCCATCCTCGGGCTGCCCATCGCCCAGTACCCGAACATCGTGCCCCCGGAAATTGTCATCAACACCACGTACGTCGGGGCGGACGCGCAGACCGTAGAGCAGTCGGTGGCCACGCCGATCGAACAGGAGATGAGCGGCGTCGACAACATGAATTACATGTACTCCCTCAATGCCAACAACGGGGAGCTGAAGCTGTACGTGAATTTTGACGTCAAGACCGACCCGAATATCGACCAGGTTCTGGCGCAAATCCGCAAGAGCCAGGCCGATTCCAAACTGCCGCAGGAAGTCAAGGATTACGGGGTCACAGTCAAGAAATCGACGGCTTCCCCCCTGATGCTGGTGAGCCTCTTTTCCCCCAAGGGCACGCTGGACGCCACCTTCCTGGCAAACTATGCCTATATCAATTTGAATGACCAGATCACCCGCGTCCCGGGAATCGCCAGCGTCACCGTCTTCGGCGCCGGCCAGTACGCCATCCGCATCTGGGTCCGGCCGGACCAGCTGGCCAAACTTAACATCACCATCCCGGAAATCGTCAACGCCATCCGGCAACAGAACACGGTGAACCCGGCGGGGCAGATCGGCGGCGAACCCGCGCCGCCCGGCCAGGAGTTTACTTATGCCATCAAGGCCCAGGGACGATTAGAGACGGAGGAACAGTTCGGGAAGATCGTCCTTCGGGCCAACCCGGACGGGTCGTTCGTGCGGCTCCATGACATAGGCCGGATAGAGCTCGGCTCCCAGATGTATAACATGGCCGGGCGTCTGAACGGGAAGCCGTCGGCCGTCCTCGCCCTCTATCAGCTGCCGGGGACGAATTCGATCCAGGCCGTTGACGGCGTGAAGAAACTGATGGAAGAAGCAAAATCGTCTTTCCCTCCCGACTTGGAATACGCGGTTTCGCTCGACACGACCTTCGCGGTCCGCGAGGGGATCAAAGAAGTTTTGAAGACCCTCTACGAGGCGATGATCCTGGTGATCATCGTTGTCTTCATCTTCCTCCAGGGATTCCGGGCGACGCTCATCCCGGCTCTCGCCGTGCCCGTTTCCCTCATCGCTACCTTTGCCGCTTTTCCCCTGCTCGGTTTCTCGATCAACACCATCGCCCTCATGGGTCTGGTGCTGGCTATCGGCCTGGTGGTGGACGACGCCATCGTGGTGGTGGAAGCGGTGGAGCACCACATCGAAAAGGGCCTACCGCCCAAAGAGGCGACCGCCAAGGCAATGGAGGAGGTTTCCGGCCCGGTCATCGCCATTGCCCTGGTGCTTTCGGCGGTCTTTCTGCCAAGCGTTTTCATTCCCGGAATCACCGGCCGGCTCTTTTCGCAGTTTGCCGTCACCATCGCCATCTCGGTCCTGATTTCCGCCTTCAACGCCCTGACCCTGAGCCCGGCGCTATGCGCCATGATTCTCAAGCCCAAGAAGCACGGAGGAGGGCCCCTCACTAAATTTTACGGCTGGTTCAACCGCGTCTTCGGAAAAGCCACCAACGGCTATGTGCGGGTCTGCGGCGGAATGATCCGCAAAATGGCGATCAGCCTCCTGCTGCTCGGGGTCATGACCGTGGGCACGGGGTTGGTGGGCAGCCGGGTGCCG
>Ga0316603_10002290_pt1 | contig 10473 bp, 12 predicted proteins | sample OWC_soil_day10_n_FD_207649 | JGI IMG/M metagenome (GOLD analysis project Ga0316603, IMG submission 207649) | Wetland soil microbial communities from Old Woman Creek delta, Ohio, United States - OWC_soil_day10_noCT | ecosystem: Environmental > Terrestrial > Soil > Wetlands | place: USA: Ohio...
CCGGGCTTGCGGCCCTTGCGCGTCACCTCGATAGTGTGATGTGATGACGCCGATGATGATGATGCTGATCGCTTCGTGACGTCCTGGACGCGCAGGCGCAGCAGTTCGCTGATGCGCAGCCCCGTGTAGAGCTGCCAGCGCGCCATCAGGTCGTACGGTGGCGGCAACGTGGCCAGGAGCTCGCACGCCTGCTCGGATACGAGTGGACGTGGCAACGACTCGAACTGCCGCAGCACGAAGAGGCTCTGATCGGTCGACCGTGCCGCATCCGCCTTGACAGGTCGCGGCTGCCTTGTCAGCGCGAAGTTGCGGGACGTGCCGGCCAGAGTTGAAGCCTGCAACCAATGCGCACGCAAAGCCCACTCGTAGAACCGCAGCACGCCGCGTACACGATGGTTGATGGTCGAGATGCGATACGGTCTGCCAGTGTGGGCACTCGGCTGCGTCAGCATGCGGTTGCGATAGGCCACCAAGTCGACGGCGTCGGCGTCGTTCCACCGAATGGCGTTCTGCTCGAGCGTCTCGAACCAGTCGTAGAGGACCTCCGCGTAGGTCCTGAGCGTGTCGGCCGTGTGCGCACGCTGCACGAAGTGCTCATGCAGGAACGCAACCGCCGGCTCGATCAGCTGCCACTGTGCCGTGAACAGAAGTGGGAAGCCCGCTGGCCTCGGCTCGCGCAACGCTATGGCGTGCGCCTGCGCCGCAGCCGGCGCAATACCCTCGATCACCTCGGACGGATCTGGCAGTGATGCCTTGCGAACGATCTGAACCATGCCGACCTTACCTTGTCGTCAGGCGCTTCACCGCATCGACGAATGACAGGCCAAGCACGTGCATCGCCAGGTCGATGGCACCGCCACCGCCAGCGCGCGCTCGCGTGTCGTACCACTTGGGCCCCGTGGTCAGGATCTCGAACTCGCCCAGCGCGGTACTCGCGTGCCAGCGGCGGCTGTGATCGTCCTTGACAGGCAGGTACGTTGCGTCAAGCTTGACGTGCGTGGCAAGCAGCGCGAGCGCATCGCCGGCCGGCATCTGGCGAAGCCGTGTCAACGTCGAGGCACTGAACGATCTGCGTGATCTGCGCGCTACCATCAACCCGAACCCCAATGGAGTTGCCGCAAAACGCGGGACGCGCCGGGCTACTCGCCTCTGAAAGAGGCTTGGGCTGCTCGGCCATCACTCAATGTACGTAGCGCTGCTCAAAAGGCCAATCGTGTTGACACACGCGAATGCAACATTCCACCCCTCGGGAGTGGCCGAACCCTCGCGCGCCGACGAATACCTGACGCAGACGTTGAAGAGCGCGCTGCAGCTGGTGGACGTGCGCGTGCTCGACCATTTGGTGGTCGGCCAGGGCACGGTGCTGTCCTTCGCCGAACGGGGGCTGCTGTGAAGGCGCGCAGCCTGCAGGACCTGGCCGCGCTGCGCGAGGCCCTGAGCCAGCGCCAGGCCGAGGCCGCGCGCGTGCGGGCCCTGGAGCTGGCCGAGCGGCATCGCCAGGAGCAGGCGCGCTCCGCCTTCTCCCGCGCCGTCGGTGCGGTGCAGCCGCTGCCCGAGTCCGGCCGCGTGCATGGCCACCTGCCGCGCCCCGAGCCGCTGCCGCGCCAGCGCGAGGCCGACGAGCGCGCCGCCTTGCGCGAAGCCCTGTCGGACGAAGTCGACGTCGAATCGTTGCTGCTCACCGACGACGGCCTGAGCTTCCGCCGCCCAGGGCTGAGCGCCGACGTGGTGACGCGGCTGCGCCGCGGTCAATGGTCGATCCAGGCGCAGATCGATCTGCACGGCCTGCGCCGCGACGAGGCTCGCGATCAGTTGGCCGCGTTCGTGCGCGAGGCACTGCAGCGCGGCCAGCGCTGCGTGCGCGTGATCCATGGCAAGGGCCTCGGCTCGCCGGGCCGCGAGCCGGTGCTCAAGGCCAAGACACAGCGCTGGCTGGCGCAATGCAAGGAAGTCATCGCCTTCGCCCAAGCCACGGGTACGCAGGGCGGCGCCGGGGCCCTGGTGGTGCTGCTGGAGCGGCGCCGCGCGGCGCGCTGATCAGTCCAGCAGCCGTGTCGCCACCGCCGACACCGCCAATGCCGCCGGCGAGCCCGGCAGCGATTCCATCAGCAGCTGGCGGCGCAGCACCGAGTCGCGCACCGCAATATCCAGCGGCACCTGGCCCATCAGGTCCAGCCGCACCGGCGTGGCCAGGCCGGGGTTGACGAAGCGGTCCACCACCTGCTGCAGTTGCAGGCACACCGCGCGACCCTCGCCATGGCGCCGGGTCTGATTGACCACCACCTTGACCAGCGAGCGCGCCTGCGTCGAGGCCAGCACCTTGATGGTGGCGTAGGCGTCGGTCATCGAGGTCGGCTCCGGCGTCACCACCACCAGCACCTCGTCGGCCAGCGACACCGCATACAGCACCACGTCGGAGATGCCGGCGCCGGTGTCCAGGATCACATGGTCGTAGCGCGGCGCCACCGTGTCGACGACCTGAAGCAGCTGGTCGCGCACCTCGGGCGTCATGCGCGAGTACTCGACCATGCCCGAGCCGGCGAGCAGCGCCGAGAAGCCGCCCGGCGCGGGCAGGATGGCGTCTTCCAGCGAACTCTTGCCGGTGAACACGTCGTGCAGCGTGATCTTCGGCGCCAAGTCGAGCATCACGTCCAGGTTGGCAAGGCCGAGGTCGGCGTCGAGCACCAGCACGCGCCGGCCCTGCCGCGCCAGCGCGGCCGCCAGGTTGACGCTGATGAAGGTCTTGCCCACGCCGCCCTTGCCGCTGGTGACGGCGGTGATGCGCGCGCGGGCAGGCGGCGGCCGCTTCTTGCCGGCGGTGCTGGGGGCCTTGCTAGGCGCTGCGCTCATTCAATGTCCTGAAACTGCGAGATTCCAAACAGCAGCGCCTTCTCTTCGGCACTGACCACCGACACCGCAGACGGCTCCAGGCACACGCGGTTGCGCCCCTGGGCCTTGGCGCGGTAGAGCTGGATGTCGGCACGCTCGATCCACAAGGCCGGCGACGAGCGCACCCATTGCGGCGCGAAGGCGCCGCCGATGCTGACGCTGACGTGGATCTGCTGCGACAGGCCGATGTTCACCGGCATGGCCTCGACGCGGCGGCGCACGCGCTCGGCCACGGCTTCGCCGAAGGCGGCCGGGCAGTTGGGCATGACGATGGCGAACTCCTCGCCACCGACGCGGGCCACCAGGTCCATCGGCCGCACGCAGTCGAGCAGCGCGTTGGCCACGGCCTTGAGCACCAGGTCGCCGCTGGCATGGCCATGGGTGTCGTTGACGCTCTTGAAGTGGTCGATGTCCAGCGCCAGCAGCAGCGCCGGCTCGCCGGCGCGGGCCACGCGGTCGATTTCGCGGGCCAGCGCCAGCTCGAAGCTGCGGCGGTTGGCCAACCCGGTGAGCGCGTCGCGGCTGGACATGTCCACCAGCGAGTCGATCAGCGACTGCAGCCAGGCGTCGCTGCCCGGCGTGCCCTCGGGCAGGTCGTGGCCCGACTGGCGCAGCAGTTGCAACGCCGTGTCGAGCTGCAAAGCGCTTGCCGCAGGTTTGGGTGCGGGCGTGGAACGTGCCACCAGGGGGCCTTGGAAAGGTCGCTACGGGTCGATCGGGCGCCGAGTCTAGCAGTGCCTCTGCGCCGGCAATCGGTGCAAATGAACGCCCGACACCGCCTTGCTCAAGGTCTGGCCGCGCGCGCCGGCAGGAACATCGACTGCAGGTCGCTGAGGAAGTCGAAACCTCGCTCGGTGGGCCGCAGCGTGTGCAGGTCGGCCTGCAGCAGGCCGCGCGCTTGGGCCTTGAGCACGGCCGCATCGATGGCCGAGGCCGGCATGCCCGTGCGTTCGCTGAACAGCGAGCGCGGCACGCCCTCGCGCAGACGCAGTGCGTTGAGCATGAACTCGAAGGGCAATTCGGCGCGCGCCACCTCCTCCTGCTGCGACAGCGCCTGGCCGGCGAGCGCTTGTTCCATGTAGCGCGCCGGCTCGCGCCAGCGCTGCTGGCGCAGCAGACGATGCGGAAAACTCAGCTTGCCGTGGGCGCCGGCACCGATGCCCAGGTAGTCGCCGAACTGCCAGTAGTTGAGATTGTGGCGGCAGCGATGGCCTTCGCGCGCAAAGGCCGAGACCTCGTAGCGCTGCAACCCGGCGTCCGCGCAGCGCAAGCCGATCAGGTCGAGCATCTGCGCCGCCAGATCCTCGTCGGGCAGCGGCGGCGGGTGGGTGGCGAAGAAGGTGTTCGGTTCCAGCGTCAGGTGGTAGATCGACAGGTGCGGCGGCCCGAAGGCCAGCGCGGCGTCCAGGTCGGAGCGCAGCTGCGCCATGGTCTGCCCGGGCAGCGCGTACATCAGGTCGATGTTGAAGCTGTCGAAGGCCTGCGCCGCCTCTTCCACCGCGGCGCGGGCCTGGGCGGCATCGTGCACCCGGCCGATGGCGCGCAGGCTGGCGTCGTGGAAGCTCTGCACGCCGATCGACAGGCGCGTCACGCCGGCCGCGCGAAAGGCGCGGAAACGCTCGCGCTCGAAGGTGCCAGGGTTGGCCTCGAGCGTGATCTCGCAGCCAGGCACCAGCGGCATCAGTGCGCGGATGTCGGCCAGCAGCCGTTCGATGCTGTCGGGCGCGAACAGGCTGGGCGTGCCGCCGCCGATGAAGACGCTGATCACCGGTCGGCCCCACACCAGCGGCAGCGCGGCTTCCAGGTCGGCGCGCAGCGCCTCCAGGTAGCGGGACTCGGGTATGGCGCGGGCCGGTCCGGCGCCGGGCCGCCCCAAGCCGGACACTCCCCCTTGGGGGCCGAGCCCGGACACGAGTAGTCCCTGCGGACCACTCGTGCCTCGCGAGGAGCCGGGCCACTGGACCGGCGAGACCTGCAAGGCCGACGCCGTACCCCGCGTCTTGGGGGCCACATCCATCTCGTGAGAGTTGAAGTCGCAGTACGGGCATTTCTTCAGGCACCACGGCAGGTGCACGTACAGCGACAGCGGCGGCAGCGCCGGCAGCTGCAGCGTGCCGGGGCGCAGGTAGTGCTCGACCGTGCCCGGATTCACGCCAGCCCCCAGACCTCGCGCATCATCTGCAGCATCTGGATGCAGGCGAGCGCGCGGTGGCTGTGCACATTCTTCAGCTCGCGCGGCAACTCGGCCACCGTGGCGCCGAGCGCCGGAATGAACATCAGCGGGTCGTAGCCGAAGCCACCCTGCCCGCGCGCGCCGGCCAGGATTTCACCCTGCCAGCGGCCGGTGGCCACCAGCGGCTGCGGGTCCTCGGCCGAGCGCAGCGCGACCAACGTGCACACGAAGCTGGCGCGCCGCGTGGTGGCCCCCAGCAGGCGCTGCAGCAGCAGCGCGTTGTTGGCGGCATCCTGCTGGCGACGCTGGGCCTCGCGCTCGCCCGGAACCAGCGCGACGCTGGCGTAGTGCGCCGAGATCACACCCGGCGCGCCGCCGAGTGCGTCGACGCACAGGCCGGAGTCGTCGGCCAGCGCCGCCTGCCCGCTGGCCTGAGCCGCATGCCGCGCCTTGGCCAGTGCGTTCTCGATGAAGGTGGGGTGCGGCTCCTCGGCCTCGGCCAGGCCCAGGCTGGGCTGCGCCACCAAGTCCAGCGGTAGCGGCGCAAGCAGGGCCTGCAACTCGACCAGCTTGCCGGCGTTGTAAGAGGCCAGCACCAGTTGCAGCCGCGCGGCTGCGCTCATGTCGCCAGCGCCGCCTCTTGCGCCGCCACCAGCTCGGCGATGCCCTTGGCCGCCAGCGCCAGCAATGCGTCCATCTCGGCGCGCGAGAAGGGGGCGCCTTCCGCCGTGCCCTGCACTTCGACGAAACCGCCGCTGCCGGTCATGACCACGTTCATGTCGGTGTCGCAGGCCGAGTCCTCGGTGTAGTCCAGGTCGAGCAGCGGCGCGCCCTGCACGATGCCCACCGACACGGCGGCCACCGCATCGCGGATTGGCGAGGCGGCGATGCGCCCTTGCTGCATCAGCCAGCGCACCGCGTCGTGGGCGGCGACATAGGCGCCAGTGATGGCTGCGGTGCGCGTGCCACCATCGGCCTGAAGCACGTCGCAATCGAGATGGATCGTGCGCTCGCCCAGCGCCTGCAGGTCGAACACGCTGCGCATCGAGCGGCCGATCAGGCGCTGGATCTCCTGCGTGCGCCCGCTCTGCTTGCCGCGCGCCGCCTCGCGGTCGCCGCGCGTGTGCGTGGCGCGCGGCAGCATGCCGTATTCGGCCGTGACCCAACCTTCGCCGCTGCCACGCTTGTGCGGCGGCACCTTGTCTTCCACGGACGCGGTGCACAGCACCTTGGTGGCACCGAAGGCCACGAGCACCGAGCCTTCGGCATGCACGGTGTAGCCGCGTGTCAGCGTGACCGGGCGCAGGGCGTCACGGGCGCGGTCGGCGGTGCGCAAATAGGCAGTCATTCAAGTCCTTGAAGGAAGTGGGGGAAGCGCACAAGGTGGTCCGTCAAGCGGACGCCGTGGAACCGGCCCCGCCGGGCCGCAGGCGGCGCCCCCTTGAGGGGGAGCGGCGCAGCCGCTGCGGGGGTGGGCCCATCAGTTCTTGCGTTGCGAAGACCGTTGAATGGCTTCGTTGATCTCGCGGATCGAGCGTTCGATCTCGGCGTCGTCCAGCTCGTCCGGCGGCGCGTCGCCCAGCATGCTGGCCTGGATGGTGGACGCGAAGACCTGGTCGCCCAGGTTCTGCGTGGACACGCCGCTCTGCGTGTCGCCGTCCTCGGCCGCCTCCCATTCGACGCACAGCACGGTAACGTTGTCGCTCTTCGGCCCGGCACTGCGCAAGGCCTGCTCGACCAGCTCGGGTACGGCGTCCGACAGCGGCTGGCGCGCCATCTGCTCGCAGATGGCGGCATCGCTGAGCGCACCCCACAGGCCGTCGCTGCACAGCAGCACGCGGTCGCCGGGCTGCATGCGCAGCGGCCCGGCGGTATCGACCACCGGCTTGCCCGGGCTGCCCAGGCAGGTGAAGAGCACGTTGCGGTTGACGCGCTCGCCAATCGGCACCACCTGCGACATCGTCTGCTGCAACTCGGTGTAGGAATGGTCGCGGGTGCGCGCGATAAGCTTGTTGCCGCGCACCAGATACAAGCGCGAATCGCCGCAGTGCGCCCAGTAGGCGGCGTTGCCCTGCAGCACGCAGGCGACGATGGTGGTGCGCGGCGTGTCGATCAGTGCGCGTTCGGTGGCATAACGCAGCAACTGGTGGTGGCCGGCGATCATCGCGTCGTGCAGGAAGCGCAGCGGATCCTTCAGGTCGGTCTTGGCCTCGCGCTGGAAACGCGCTGCCAGCGTCTGCAGCGCCAGCTGCGAGGCGACTTCGCCTTCAGGGTGGCCACCCATGCCGTCGGCCAACGCGAACAGTCCGGAATCCCGCGTGTAGCAGTAGCCCATGCGGTCTTCGTTCTTCTCGCGCCCGCCCTTGCGGCTGACTTGGTAGACGACGAACCTCATTGACGGCCCCCAAGACGCCTGCGGCTTCGCCCCCCCAAGGGGGAGTGTTCGGCTTGGGGCGGCCCGGCGCCGAACCTCATGTCTTGGCCCCCGTCTTCAGGCTCTCCAACTGCAACTTCAGCCGCTCGCTGAAGCTGAGCTTGGTGTAGCGGCGCTCGGTCTCGCGCGCCAGCTCCTTCTGCAGCGCGAACACGCTCTGCGGCCGGCTCAACGGGTCGAGCGACATGCACCATTCGGTGACCTCGATCAGGTTGTCGCTGTAGACATTGCGCAGCCGGCTCAGGCTCAAGGCCAGCCGGTCCTTCTCCAGGCGCTGCGGCGCGTCGTTCGGCGGGTAGCCCTGCATGCAGGCATAGATGCACGCACCGATGGCGTAGATGTCGGTCCAAGGGCCGAGCGTGCCATCGCGGCGGTACATCTCCGGTGCGGCGAAGCCCGGCGTGTACATCGGGCGGATGAAGTTGCCTTCCTTGCTCAGCACCTCGCGCGCCGCGCCGAAGTCGAGCATCACCGCCTTGTTCTCGTTGGTGACGAAGATGTTGGCCGGCTTGATGTCCAGGTGCAGCATCTTGTGCTGGTGCACGATGCGCAGCCCGCGCAGGATCTCGTCGAAGAGCGAACGGATCGACGACTCACGAAACACCTTGTCACGCTTCAGGTCGCGCGCGGTGATGATGAAGTCCTGCAGCGTGTCGCCCTGCAGGTAGTTCATCACCATGTAGACGGTTTCGTTCTCGCGGAAGAAGTTCAGCACCGAAACCACGCTCGGGTGGCTGATCTGCGCGAGGGAGCGGCCTTCTTCGAAGAAACTCTTCAGGCCCAGGCGGTACAGCGGCTGCTTGTCGGGCTTGACGCGGGGCGTCAGTTCGCCGGGTGAGCGCTCGGCCAGCGACGCCGGCAGGTACTCCTTCAGGGCCACCGAGTGCTGCTTCTCGTCCTCGGCCAGGTAGACCACGCCGAAACCGCCTGCTGCCAGCTTCTTGACGATCTGGTAGCCGCCGACCACCGTGCCCGACGGCAACGGGGCTGGCTTGGGCTTCGACATAATTGCGGTTTTTTCGAGGGCGTGGCTTCGATGTCAGTTTACAGCATGACCGGTTACGCCAATGCCCAGTCGGCAGTGGAAGCTGGCACGGAACGTGCCGCCGCGAGCATCGAATTGCGCTCGGTCAACGGCCGCTTCCTGGACCTGGGTTTCCGGCTGCCCGACGAGTTGCGCTCGCTGGAGCCGGCACTGCGCGACCTGCTGGGCGCGGCCTTCAAGCGCGGCAAGATCGAGCTGCGACTGTCCACCTCGCGTGAGACCGACAGCGCCTGGCCCCACCCCACGCCCGACCAGCTGAACCGGCTGGGTCGCCTGGAAGGCGTGGTGCGCGGCTGGCTGGCCGAGGCCCGGCCGCTGTCGGTGAACGAGGCCTTGTTGTGGTGCCGCGGCGCGGCACCCGCGGAACGGCTTGACGAGGCCGCGCTGCAGGCGGCCCGCGATTGCATCCAGGGTTTGCGCGAGGCGCGTGCGCGCGAAGGCGGGCGGCTGGTCGAGGTGCTGCTGGAGAAACTGGCACGGCTGCGCGAGCTGGCCGCCGCGGCCGAGCCGATGGTGCCCGCCGTGGTGCAGCGCCAGCAGCAGCGCTTTCTGGAACGCTGGGCCGAGGCGCTGGCCGCCACCGGCGCGGCGCAGAGCTTCAGCGCCGAAAGCATGCGCGAGCGCGCGCTCAACGAAGCCACCGCCTATGCCATCCGCATCGACGTGGCCGAAGAGCTGGCCCGGTTGCGCGCCCACCTCGACGAGATCGAGCGCCTGCTGAAAGCCGGCGGCGAGGTCGGCAAGCGGCTGGACTTCCTGATCCAGGAGTTGCAGCGCGAGGCCAACACGCTGGGCTCGAAATCGGCCGCGCTGGAACTGACCAACGTCTCGGTGGAGATGAAGGTGCTGGTCGAGCAGATGCGCGAGCAGGTGCAGAACCTCGAGTGAGGTTTCAGGGGGTCCCGGGTGGTCCACCGGAATCCGTCAACCTGTTGACTTGTAAGGTTTTTCTTGATTGGCGACGATGTTCAGCAACCCGAATCCCACGCCCTGGCAACTGCTCCAGCTCGACGCTGGACTTGCCGCAGCCGGTGACGGTGCGGTCGTGGCAGGCGCCCAGGCTCGCAGCTTCTGTGAAGCAGCCTAGGCCGTCGGAGACGACGGTCAGCGGAAGCACGGTACTGCTGGCGAAGAGGTCCTTCAGGGCCTGTTTTGTGAACGGCCGCGGCGACAGGCAGGCCAAGTGCGGCCGTCCGTCCTCCGTGGTCTGCACGGCGGCCAAGAACGGCACCTTGTTCTCCGAGCCGCGCACGGCCTTGCCGCCGCTGCGCTGCCCGCCCAGGTAGGCATCGTCGACTTCGACCCGGCCGGTGAGCTGGCGATCCGCCTCGACCAGCCTCATCGCCTCCATCAGCTTGTGTTTGACGAGCCAGGCGGTGCGGTAGCACTCCCCGAGCTGGCGCTTGAGTTCCAGCGCCGAAACGTTGTTTTTGGACTGGGTCAGGAACTGCATCGCCAGGAACCACCGTATCAGCGGCAGCTTGGTGGAGTCGAAGACCGTTCCGCTGGTCACGCTGCATTGGTGCTGGCAGCCGGCGCACTGCCAGTACATCCGCCCTTGGCGACGGAACGTCGTGCGCGACTCCGTCACGCCGCAGACCGGACAGACGAAGCCCGACGGCCAGCGTGCTGCCACCAGCGCCTGCTCGCACCGATCCTCGGTGCCGTAGCGGCCCAGGAACTCCGGTATCGACAGACCTTTCTGGAACTGAACTTGGTTCATCGGCATGGCACACCTCCTGTTCGGATGTGCCCATCTTCGCTGGCTACTGGCTCACAGCGTGAGCCTGCTGAACATCGTCGCTCTTGAGAAACAAATCTTGTCTGGGGTGGGTTTTCATGCCGGCGCTGCGGTCGAGGTGATCACGAAGCCGAGGGCCGCGGCACGGCGCTTGAGCGCGGCGACGCTGCGCTGGCGCTGCTGCTCTTCGT
>Ga0316603_10002296_pt1 | contig 10466 bp, 10 predicted proteins | sample OWC_soil_day10_n_FD_207649 | JGI IMG/M metagenome (GOLD analysis project Ga0316603, IMG submission 207649) | Wetland soil microbial communities from Old Woman Creek delta, Ohio, United States - OWC_soil_day10_noCT | ecosystem: Environmental > Terrestrial > Soil > Wetlands | place: USA: Ohio...
AACGAAATTATACTTATTATTCACAATAACCATGAAGTGTGGTAAAATTTAAAAGGAATATAAGCAATATAGGGGGTTTTATGAGCATGCATAGGGAAAATAAGGAAGATTCTATATATGCAGATAGGTGGAATACAGCTGACATTATCATTGCATTGGCTGTTATTTGTTTTTATATTGGTATAACGTGGTATGGAAGTTCAGGTGTTAGGGGAACAGACGATTATTGGTATGTGGCAGATGTTCAATCCTTAATAAATGGACATGGAATTCAGACTAATAATATATTCCCTGTTTCTCTTATAAATGGTATTCCTAAGCTTCCTAGACCTTTTGTGCATAATACCCTAAACGTTTATTTAGCAGCAATTCCAGCAATGGTTTTTGGTGCTTATAAGGGGTGGATAGTAACTAATATTTTGAGCAGTCTATTAACATCATATATAATATACATAATCGTAAAGCGTATTTCTGGTCATAAACCAGCTCTAATGGGAGCTTTAGCATATTTGATAATGCCTTTAACTTTATTGCAATCAATAAAACCAATGGCTGAGGCATCTATTGCACCAATAGTAGCGTTATTGATTTTGGTTTATATGAATGATCATAAGAAATACTGGGAATGGTTACTGTTGATGATTTTATCAGGACTATTAATATTTTGCCGTGTGAGTTTTTTACCGGTGTTGTTAATTATCCCATTTCTTTATTTACTTGAGAAAAGAAAATTAGACCGCAGAACACTTTGCTATATGTTAGTACTTATGTTTACAGGTTTTGTTTTTTTAAAGATGAATGGTATCTTATTTAAGGCAAATGCATCTTTCTCATATTTGCAAATTGTTAATTCAGCTGTTCCTAATAAAAGTAACAATATGAATCTTTATTTTAATTTACATCCTGATAAAATAACATTTGTAGATGCTTTAGGAAATATAAAAGCTAAAGCAATTGAAGGATTACGTATTCAATTTATTCCTAGTAACATTCCTAGTGATAGGTTGAATTTTAAAAAATACTACTTGCCTTTTAATTTAATGTTTATTGCTTCTATTTTAATGTTATATAAATATAAAAATAGGAAATATCTTAAGATTTCATTTATAGCATTGTTTTTTTATGTGCTGCATCTTATCACAATTGTTCTATTCCAGAATCAAGATAGGTATATGCTTGTTTCATTACCTATTATGATTATAGGAGCCACAGTATTCTTAGGTAGCTTTAAATGGTTTGAAGTTTCAAAAAAATATGTTGCTCCAATAATTGTAATAATAGGTCTGATTATTTTTATGCCTTTAAATGTATCAAAAGCAAAGGCATATAGTGAAGATATTACTTATTATGAAAAAGCCTATAAAGATGTTGGAAATGTTTTTGAAAAGGTAATACCAACTACAGATACTGTAATTGTGGAAGCAGAAGCGCCATGGCAGTACCTTATGAAAGGATATATGCTGAGGCCAAGGAGAGTACTATTTGTATTAGATAGTTATACAATTAATGAGTATAATGTTTTAATAAAAAATTCGAAAGCTAAATGGATGATTTGTAGAAAAGATTCATTACTTGTTGATAAAATAAAAAATAGAGTTGGTGAATCAAATAGTAAATTGCCAGCACCCTTTGAAAATTATATTATTTATCAAATAATTAATTAAAAAATACCATTATAGGATATACTATACACTTATCTAGAAAAGTATTTAATTAGGAGGAAGAGAATTTTGAAAGGAATAATTTTAGCAGGTGGATCAGGAACAAGGTTATACCCAATAACAAAGTCAGTTTCTAAACAAATATTACCAATATATGATAAGCCTATGATTTATTACCCATTATCAGTATTAATGCTTGCTGGTATAAGAGAGATATTAATAATTTCCACACCTAGGGATTTGGAGTGCTTTAGGGATTTATTTGGAGATGGTAGTCAGATAGGGTTGAAGCTAGAGTATGCTGTGCAAGAAGAGCCAAGGGGACTCGCAGAGGCATTTATTATAGGTGAAAAATTCATTGGAAATGATAAAGTAGCATTAGTACTTGGAGACAACATATTTTATGGATATGGGTTCACTGATAGACTTAAGGAAGTTGCATATAGCAAGGACGCAGCAACTATATTTGGGTATTACGTTAGTAATCCTACCGAATTTGGTGTTGTTGAATTTGATAAAGATAACAGGGTAGTTTCTATAGAAGAGAAACCAAAGGATCCAAAATCAAATTATGCAGTTCCTGGTTTGTATTTTTATGATAGTAGTGTAGTAGAAATAGCTAAAAATGTTAAACCATCTGCAAGAGGAGAAATAGAAATAACAGCAGTGAATAATGAATACTTAAAAAGAGGAAAGCTAAAGGTTCAACTATTAGGAAGAGGAATGGCATGGCTAGATACAGGCACACATAGAGGTCTTTTAGAGGCTGCAAACTTTGTTGAAGCAGTGCAAACAAGACAAGGGTTGTATGTGGCATGTATCGAAGAAATAGCTTACAGAAATGGATTTATAGATAGACAGCAATTATTAAAGCTAGCAGAACCGTTAATGAAGGTTGAATATGGTAAATATCTATATAATATTGCAGATGAACATAAAGGCGCAATGAATAAGGTTGCTGCAACTATAGAGTAGATAATTTCTAGATAATTGTTAAGAATGAGAATAAGAATAAATAAAAATATTTTTAAAAAAAGAGGAGTTAAAAAATGAAAACTTACTTAGTTACAGGTGGAGCAGGTTTTATTGGCTCAAATTTTGTTCATTATATGTTAAATAAATATGGGGATATAAAGATAATAAATTTAGATAAACTAACTTATGCAGGTAATTTAGAAAATTTAAAATTAGTAGAAAATAATCCTAATTATGTTTTCCTTCAAGGAGATATTTGCGATAAAGAATTAATTGCAAAATTATTTGAAGAAAATGATATTGATTATGTTGTTAATTTTGCAGCAGAATCACATGTAGATAGAAGTATAAGAGAACCAGAAGTTTTCGTAAAAACAAATGTCTTAGGAACAGTTACACTTTTAAATGCAGCTAAAAATGCATGGGAAGTAGAAGGAAGTTTTAAAGAAGGCAAAAAGTTTTTACAAGTTTCCACTGATGAGGTTTATGGTTCATTAGGAGATACAGGATATTTCCTTGAAACTACTCCAATTGATTCTCATAGCCCATATTCTTCTAGTAAGGCTGGAGCTGATTTAATGGTTAAGGCATATTTTGATACATATAAAATGCCAACTAATATAACAAGATGTTCAAATAATTATGGACCTTACCAGTTCCCAGAAAAGTTAATTCCACTTTTAATAAACAATTGTTTAAATCACAAGGATATTCCTGTATATGGTGATGGATTGAATATAAGAGATTGGTTGTACGTTGAAGATCATTGTAAAGCAATAGATATGGTTATTAACAATGGTAGATTAGGTGAAGTATATAATGTTGGTGGACATAATGAAAGAACTAATATACAAATAGTTCAAACAGTTATAAACTATTTGAATGAGAATGTTGACAAAGAAATTACTGAGACTTTAATAAAATATGTAGAGGATAGAAAAGGTCATGATAGAAGATACGGTATAGATCCATCTAAGATAAAAGAAGAATTGGGATGGTATCCAGAAACTACCTTTGAAGTAGGAATAAAGAAAACTATTCAGTGGTATTTAGAAAATCAACAGTGGATGAAAAACATAACTTCAGGAGAATACCAAGTTTATTATAAAAAAATGTATGAAAAAAACTAAAATAACCGTTGCCAAGGAGATAAAAGCTGTGATGAAAAAGGTTTTTGATAGAATAATGGTAATGCAGTTAATATTAATGGCCATAATAGGTATAGGCATTATTTTATTTAATTTTAACTGTAATGAAATAGTAGTACATGGAAATGGAGTAGGCTGGGATGGAAGAATATATTGTGATATGGTACAAAACTATCGCAAACTTATTTTCATTAGGGGCGTAGATGCTTATTATATCCAAAGAATTTTGCCTAGCAGTGTTATTCTCGTTGCATTTAAGTTATTGAATGTTGCACGAACAGATTCTAATATTGTAGTTGGCTTTGTGATATATAATTTTTTACTAGTTATGATATCAGTGTTTTTTACCAATTTAATATGCCAGGAATTAAAATTTAAGCCAATATACAGATGGTTCGTTTTCGTAGCGCTATTTGTTAATTTTCCGTTACTTAAATTGGCTTATTACTATCCTATTTTAACGGATACAACTGCATTTTGCTTAGGAGTAGTGCTTATATATTTCTATTTGAAAAATAGGCGTATTCTATTATTGGCTACCTTATTTTTAGGTGCTATTACTTGGCCTAGTTTCATGCTAATGGGATTACCTTTATTCATATTTCCAATAAAAGACTTTGAAATTTCAAAGATGAAGTATAGGATAAATATAATACTTGCTGTGTTTGTAAGTGTAGCTATGCTTATTTTCACTATTTTTTATGAATATGTACGTCCTGATAAGGGAATACAGTTAATAGAGAAAAAATTATTACCTCTAAGCCTAATAGTTATGGCAGTTTATATTATTTATTTATTTAGCTACATTTTTAATAACAAAAATATATTTAATGTTAAATATATAATTAAATCAATAAATTGGGTGAATTTTATTATAGGCTCTATATTTTATATAGGTTTTTCTGTTTTTGTAAAACTTTACAACCTACATCATTTGAATAAGGCTACATTAACGATGAAAGAGGTAATAATACTTACTTTCCGTAGAGGAGTTAGGTTGCCAGGTTTATTTATATTTGGGGAAATAACATATTTTGGACCAATTATTATACTTATGTTTATTTTCTGGAAAGAAATCTCCGAGGAAATACATAAACGAGGAATTGGATTGTTATTATTTATTTCCATGGCATTAGTATTAGTTATTAACAGTGAGTCAAGGTGTATAGTTAATGTTTTGCCAACAATTGTTATATTAGTTACATTGGCTATTTCAAAATTGGAATTTAAAAAGGGAAAGATGTTGTTTGTAATTTTTACTATTTTCAGTGTTTTCTACTCAAAGATATGGCTTTTCCTTAATACTCGTAATACTAACTCTGATAACGGTGAATTCTTGGAGTTTCCGATGCAAAAATACTTTATGAATATGGGACCGTGGATTTCAAATAAGATGTATTTTGTTCAAGCGATAATAATAGTAATCACATTTATTTTCTTTATATATTTATATAAGAAATATAGGGTAAGAAAGGAAGAGTAGAATGATAGATATATCTATTGTTATTCCTGTATACAATTCAGAGCATACAATAAATGATGTTGTCGAAGGAATAACAAGAACATTAAGTGAAAAATATGAATTCGAGATTATTCTTGTTAATGATAATAGCAGGGATAATTCTTTAGAAACATGTAGAACTATATGCAACAAGTATAGCTTTGTAAAGGCAGTATCTTTCTCAAAAAACTTTGGACAACATAATGCACTTATGGCGGGCTTTAATTATGCTACGGGCCAATATGTTATATGTATGGACGATGATTTGCAAAATCCTCCTAGTGAAATGTTAAAGCTTATAGATACAATAAAAAACGGCAACTATGATGTTGTTTTTGCTGAATATGATGAATTAAAGGAAACTTTTTTTAGAAGACTTGGAAGCAAAGTCAATGATGCTATGTCTAAAAAATTAACGGATAAGCCTGAGGGGTTATACCTAACAAGTTATTTTATAATGAGAGGCTTTGTTAGGGAGGAAATTACCAAATATGCAGGACCTTACCCTTATGTAGCAGGATTAATATTTAGAATTACAAAGAATATTGGTACTGTAAAAGTTAAGCATGAAGAAAGAAAAAAGGGACAATCGAATTATAATATAAGAAAGCTGCTATCACTATGGACTAATGGATTTACAGGATTTTCAGTTATGCCACTAAGAATAGCAACTGCTGCAGGCGGTGCCTTTTCTCTTATTAGTTTTCTATATTTAATATTTATTATTATTAGAAAATTGATAAACTCTAATGTAAATGTTGGATGGACATCACTAATGGCTGTAAGCATGTTTTTTGGTGGATTACAGTTGCTTTTCTTGGGTATTATAGGAGAATACATTGGAAGGATATTCTTATGTATAAATAACAAACCACAATATGTAATCAAAGAAAAAATAAATATAGAGTAAATTATAACAATAGTATGATAAAACAAGTTTGGAGGGAACGATATGATAAATATAGAAAATGATTTTATAAAGGTTTCTGTTAATAAATTAGAATGGGATACAGCGCATTTTGGGATGCCTATGGCTTCAATGGAGATTGAGGTAAAGAAGGAAATAGAAAGCTATGAAAGCATTAACAGAACTATACAAGAGGCATTACAAGCAGCAAAGGACAATGGAATTAAGCATGTTACTTTAAAATTAAACCCAGGTTTAAAAAAGGTTATACATGTATGTCAGGAAAATGGATTTAGATTAATGGATACTAGAATTGAATATATATTTGATTACGGAAGAACAGAAATAAAAGAAATAAATGACAAGTGCACCTTAAGAACTGCTGGTAAAGAAGAAATGGAAACATTAATAGATATTTCTAAAGAATCTTTTAAAAACTATATTGATAGATTTCATTCAGATGAAAATATTGATAATGCAAAAGCAGATGAGTTATATGAGCTTTGGGTAAAGAATTCTTATAGTGGTTATGCTCAGCTTGTATATGCAGCAGAAGTTGATGGAAAGATTGTAGGATTTTCAACTTTTAAAGATTTTGTTGAGAAAGATAAAAAAGGAAATAATATCGGTGAAATAGTTTTATCAGCAGTATCAGAAGCGGCAAGAGGAAAAGGCGTTTATACAAGTATGATAAACTATGGCGTTAAGTTAGGAAAAGGAAAAATGGATTATCTTTTAGTTAAAACACAAATAGATAATTTAGCTGTTCAAAAGGCTTGGGCATCTTTAGGTTTTAAACCTTACAAAAATGAGTATATTTTCCATTTGTTTAACAAATAAGACAGGCGGTGAATGGAATGAAAATAGATAATTTTTATGTAGGACAGACTGCAGAATTTACAAAAAAAATTACAGATTCGGATGTAAGAGAATTTGCTAATATTTCTGGTGATTTTAACTATATACATTTAGATGATGAAAGGGCTATGGATACAATTTTCAAAGGAAGAATTGTTCATGGCATTCTTGTAGCAGGACTTATTTCTAAAGTTATAGGTACTCAATTGCCAGGAGAAGGAAGTATATATCTTTCACAAGAGGTGAAATTTTTAAAGCCTGTAAGGGTAGAGGATTCTGTAAAAGCTGTTGTTACAATTACAGATATAAATAAAGAAAAAAGTATAGTTATATTACACACTGAATGCTTTATTGATGATAACATTAAAGTTATAGATGGAGAAGCAAAGGTAAAGGTTATATAACTAATAAAAGAAAAGGTGACTTATGAGCTTTATTAAAGAAAAAGTAGTGTTACAAAAGTTAAAAGATATTTGCTATATTCAAATGATTTTCATATTATATACCTTTGTAGGAATAACAGCTAAAATGGCATCTTCTTATACATTCCTATCAAATAAATATATTACATTTTACGTAGTAGAAATATTTTTGTTAGGAATATATGCTGTATTTTGGCAGCAAATTATAAAAAGATTTAGCTTATCAGTAGCATATTCCAACAAGGGATTAAGTATAATATGGGCTCTAATATGGTCCGTTATGATTTTTAAAGAAAAAATAACCATTAACAATATAATAGGGTCTTTGGTTATAATAGTAGGGATAATCGTGGTGAATAAAAATGATTAAATATGTGAGTATATTTTTAGTTTCTGTACTTATAGCTTCTTTCTCTCAAATTCTACTAAAAATAAGTGCAGACAAAGAGCATAAAAGCATTGTAAGTGAATATCTTAATTTTAATGTTATAGCCGGTTATGGTTTATTATTCTTATCAACTATATTAACAATAGCTGCCTATAAGGGATTAGACTATAAAAATGGACCTATTATTGAATCCGTTGGGTACATTTATGTATTATTTCTTAGCAGTATAATTCTTAGAGAAAAAATAACTAAAAATAAAATAATGGGAAATATTCTAATTATATTAGGAATATTGATTTTCTACATTTAAATTTTGAATAAGAAGGTGTTTTTTAAATGATAAAGTTTAACAAGCAAAATTTATTCGGTAATGAGCTAAAGTATATTGAGGATGCTTATAATGAAGGAAAAGTTTCTGGTGATGGTAAATATACAAAGCTTTGCAACAAGTTTATGGAAGATAGATTCGGAGTACCTAAGGTTCTTTTAACAACTTCAGGTACACACTCACTTGAGATGGCAGCATTGTTAGTTGGAATAAAAGCTGGAGATGAAGTTATACTTCCTTCATTTACTTTTGTTTCTACAGTTAACGCTTTTGTATTAAGAGGAGCTAAGCCTGTTTTTTGTGATATAAGAGAAGATAACTTAAACATTGATGAAAGTAAGATTGAATCACTAATTACAGAAAAAACTAAGGCTATTGTTCCAGTTCATTATGCGGGTGTAGCTTGTGAAATGGATTCTATAATGGCTTTAGCTAAAAAGCATGGATTATATGTAATAGAGGATGCTGCTCATGGCATTAACTCAAAGTATAAGGGAAGATATCTAGGAACTATAGGTGATATTGGCTGCTTTAGTTTCCATGAAACAAAGAATTATTCAATGGGTGAAGGTGGAGCTATAGCAATTAATAATGAAAAGTTTATTGAAGATGCAGAAATAGTAAGAGAAAAAGGAACTAATAGAAGTAAGTTTTTCAGAGGTCAAGTAGATAAATATTCATGGGTAGAACTAGGCTCAAGCTTTCTTCCATCAGACATAAATGCTGCAGTATTATATTCACAATTCGAGTATTTCGATGACATTCAAAAGAAAAGATTGGATATTTTCAACAAATATTTTGAAGGATTTAAAGAACTTGAAGAAAAAGGGAAAATCAGAATGCCTATAATCAATGATTTTGCCGAAGGCAATGCACATATGTTTTACATATTGTTGAATGATGAAGATGAAAGAAATAAAATACTTAAATATATGAATAGCAATGGTGTAAACTGTACATTCCATTATATTCCGCTGCATCAATCTGACTTTTACCAAAAACACTATGGGGAGCTTAGTCTTCCAAAGACAGAAAACTTAAGTGGAAGACTTTTAAGATTTCCATTATATTACACACTTAGTGACAATGAGATTGAATCAATAATTAAAAAAGTATACGAATATTTTAACTAAGATTATTAACCTCTAGGATCGGCTAGAGGTTTTTATCTTAAAAAAAATTATTTTATTGGAATTTTGCTTTAAAACAATATAAAATATACTTAAAGAAGTGGTAAAAGGGGAAGGAGATTGAGATGAAAAAAAGAAGAAAAACAAAGAGATTAGGGATTATGATTTTTTCTTTAATTGCTCTGTTTGTTGTAGCTTTTTCTGTAGGGGCAGTTATAAGTTATAATCAATCAAAGGATAAGGAAGATAAAGCAGCAGCTGATACAAAGAAACCAGTAGATGAGCTAAAACCATCAGTTAGTACTGATGTACCTGGGGTAAATCAGATAAAAGATGAAAAGGTTGAAGTGGTTTTAAGCTGTGCAGGAGATTGTACAATAGGAACGGATCCCAAATTTGACCCAGGCAGCTCACTGCCTACCATAGTTAGAAATAATAATAATGATTATTCATATCTATTCAAAAATGTTGCACCTATTTTTAAGAGTGATGACATCACTATTGTAAATTTAGAGACTACCTTTACTAATGCTACTGCAAAAGCTGATAAACAATTTACCTTCAAGGCGGCACCAGAATTTGCACAATCTTTAAATTTAGGATACATAGAAGGAGTAAATATTTCAAATAATCATACACATGATTTTTTAGATAAAGGTTTTAAGGATACCATTAGTACCTTACAACAGTATAAGGTTAACTATTTTGGTGAAGGAAACAAATGGGTAACAGAGATTAAAGGGGTAAAATTTGGTTTTTTAGGTTACCAGGGCTGGTCTGCCAGCAAAACATTATTCAATACTATGCAAAAGGATATTCAGGAGCTTAAAGACCAGAATTGCGTAGTTGTGATTAATTTTCATTGGGGAATTGAAAGTCAATATTCTCCTAATGGTGATCAAAAGCAAATAGCACATTTTGCTATTGATAATGGTGCAGATTTAATAATAGGTCACCATCCCCATGTAATACAAGGGATAGAAAAATATAAGGGTAAATATATATGTTACAGCTTAGGTAACTTCTGTTTTGGTGGGAATAATAATCCTCCTGATAAAGATACTTTTGTGTTTCAAGGAAAGTTTTCATTTACTAACAAAAGCTTAACTAATTGTGCTATAAGAGTGGTACCTTTTAGTGTATCCTCA
>Ga0316603_10002298_pt1 | contig 10464 bp, 9 predicted proteins | sample OWC_soil_day10_n_FD_207649 | JGI IMG/M metagenome (GOLD analysis project Ga0316603, IMG submission 207649) | Wetland soil microbial communities from Old Woman Creek delta, Ohio, United States - OWC_soil_day10_noCT | ecosystem: Environmental > Terrestrial > Soil > Wetlands | place: USA: Ohio...
CTTGAGGAATCAAGGGCATAATGTTGTGAAGGTGGGCACCTCTCTTCTTAATTTCTACACCCAAGTTGTATAAATGCTGGTCGTTGACCCCAGGAATAAGCACAGTGTTAACTTTTACAGTCATTCCAGCCTTCGAAGCCAATTCAAGTCCAGTGAGTTGATTATTTATTAGGATCCTTGCAGCATCAGGCCCAATCAGAGTTTTACCTTCCCATTGAACGTAACTATAAATTTGGGCTCCTACTTGCTCTTCCAGAGTATTAATCGTCACTGTAACATGAGACACTCCAATCTCAACCAATCCATCGATCTTTTCTGGTAATAGGAGGCCATTGGTGCTTAAACACAGGATCATCTCTGGAAAGTTTCGCTTCACCCCTCTCAGGGTTTCGAAAGTTGCACTGTTTGCTAAAGGTTCTCCGGGACCCGCGATTCCTACAACGGTAAGTTTGGATCCGATATCGGACGCTTTAGCCTTCCTTACGGTTTGAAGTGCTTCTTCTGAGGTTTGTACCCTACTGGTCACACCCGGACGGGATTCGTTAGCACAATCAAATTTACGCACACAATAGTTACACGATATATTACACCCAGGTGCTACAGCTAAGTGTATACGCCCAGTATTACCATGTCCTTTTGTTGAAAAACAGGGATGACCAAGATTTAAGTGTGGAGTATTCATATTTCCTTGCGTACACGCTTTATGCATATTAATCCCCCCCAATCATTTATTCTATATTTATGCTGCCAAAGTTGCCCCGCAGGGAATAGAACCGTCCTTTACAAAGCCCCTCTCGGCTTGAAAATGCACCTTACTCTGAAAACTTGCGCCTAAAACTTCGAGCCTCGATAAAATCAAGCTGATTTTTCCTTAAACGTATAGCAATGACGCACGCAGACACTTCCACAGGACTTGCAACCGATACATTGATCTTTATTAGCAATGACTGCCACGTGACGCTCAGTCCCCTCATCATCTTCATAGCTCTCCAACCCCAAGCACTTTTGGGCGCATAACTTCACACATCGCCCGCATCCAAGGCACTTATCCTTATCCAAGGATTCAACATATAAAGGAGTCCAGGGTAATCCACCATAGGTCTTGTAAATTATTACTTCACACATTTTTCAGCCTCCTCATTAATTAAGGATTCTCGACATGGTATCAAACAACTATCAAATCATTAGATATCTACTTCCCCAAGCTTCTTTCTTAACCACGGTGGTAGCCTCTTGGAAAGCAGCAAATTGTCCAGTCTTTTAAGTTCGTTGATAATTGGCGTCCCCTCCGGTGCTTTCATAGGATGAATACCACTCTGAACTAAACGCGCAGCTGCCGGACCGCCTATCTGCGTGCAATAGACAATGGCACACTCTTTAAGCAGGTTTATCCGGTCATCCACTTTATCTTCGGACTCTGTCAAGTCTGGTGCAACAAGAGATGTACGGATAATGCCTTGCGTTTCCCCTGTAAACTTATACATCTCAAACGCCGGCGCGGAGGCAAAATGCGAGTCAATGGTTAATCCATCACTACTGGCGAATGCTACAAGCATATATGTTCACTCCTAACTTACTGAATTTAATGTGTCAAAGAAAAATTGTTGGGTGCCTTCATAGCCAATCCAGCACTTTTGCGGATAACCGGCACGGTCAAAAACAGGCAATCCCGCTCTTAAATGAGGGAGTTTAAGCACTCCTGCAACTTGACGACCATTTGAATTGGCTATAATTAGCGTACTCTTACCCCCTTGTTCTTCAAGGCCTTCCAAGTCTCCCACTTCAATTGGAATAGGTAGGGACAGCTTATGAATGCCCGCTTGAGATGCCGCCAAGGCCACTGAAATTTCAGACCCTACCTCAACCAAGCAAGAAGCTAAACTATAGAGAAGGTCCATCTCTAAGGCTATTGCTATCTTAAGACCACCCAGTTGATCATGATAGTCTGCTAGTGTATCCAGTAAGCGGCTCCTTTGGCGGAGCAGTTTCTCTGGTATCGCCTTACCCGATAATTTGGCTAGAGTTAAGATAAACGTATCTGTTGCAGTAAGCCCCGTTAACGCAGGAAAATTAATATGAGGGATTTCGTGCATTTTCTCAATGATTTCTCCAGCTTTCTCCATACTTAATCCAAAGGAAAAACAGGCCTTTGACTTCGCTATACGCTTAAAATCCTCAATTAACGTTCCTCCCTGGACGACCGGGGCAGCTTCCAGCTCGGCATGCCCATCGAGAGAAATTGACAGATCAGGAATTGTAATAGGCCTAAATCCAAATTCCCTAACGATCTCTTTAAGTTCATCTACATCGCCTGGGGTTAGATGACATCCAGGCAGTAACACAACAGAAGGGGCTTCTTCAGAATAAGCTTGTTTAAATGTATGGGTTGAAGGGGTAGCCAACGTTGTAAGCAGCGCCTCTACCGTTAGCTGATAACCTTCTTGCATTGAACCGATATAATCCGGAGTACTTGCCAATACAACAGGTATATCGTCTAAATCAGGTCTTTCTGAGCGAAGGCTAGACAGGGCGCTAACCATGTCATCTCCAAAAGTTTCGGTTAACCCCGTACTCATCACTCCGATAATTTGAGGCTTATACTTATCCGCTGCCACGGCGATTCCTTTCTTAAGATGTTCCCAGCCGCCGAAAATGACTGAGTCCTCTAATAATGCTGTTGAGTTAAGCGGGATTGGTTCCTTATAATGCCTTGAAAGCTGCAACCTGATGAAGGAGGAACACCCTTGAGAACCATGGAGTAAGGCTAAAAGTCCGTTGACGCCGAGGTAGGCAAGAGTCGCCCCAAGAGCAGGGCTGTTCTTCTGTGGGTTTCCCTCATAATGTCTTGTTTTAGTCATCTTGTTCACCCTCCTTAGGGGGAAATTCCCGTCTTAAAAGCCCCCAAACAGGGCTAAGCACCGTGCGCGCTAAAGACTCTGCGAATGTAACCATCCCCTGATAGCCGGCATAAGGTAGTTTTCGACCGTGGTTAATATCTAAAAAGGGTGTTCTTGTTTTATGAGCTAGATATTTTGTTTTTCCTCCAGCGACGATAAGATCCGGTTTTTTCTCCGCAATAATTTTCAGAAAGCCCGCTGAACTTGTGTCTTCAATAATCTGGGCTGAAGGATCCATCAGTGCTTTCATGCGCTGAAAATCCTCAGGTGTGGAGTTTTGAGTTCCTCCAGCTAAGATATTGATCCCTAACTCAGCCAAGGTAGACACCATAGACCAGGTTTTAACACCGCCCGTAAACAAGATAGCCTGTTTATTCTCAAGTAACTTTTTGTAGCCTGCGATAATCTTTCGTGTTTCGTCTTCCTTCATTTGAACATAAACTAAGGTCCTCTCGAGCAAATCAGGATCACCCAATGCTTTGGCAATATTGATTAACGTTTCAGAGGTGTCATGAATTCCGTAGAATGACCCCTCCATAAAAGGTATCCCATAGCGTATTTCCATTTTCCTGACTAGATTGGTTAGACTCTTGGAACAGATCAATACATTAAGGCTTGCTCTGTGAGCTGAACGTATCTCATCGAATTTGGCATCCCCGGTAATGGCCGTTTGAAGTGTGATCCCTAAGTTTTTTAAGTCTGGTATAACACCCCAAAGATCTCCAGCGATGTTATACTCGCCGATTAGGTTAATAGAAAGGGGTATTTTCTCATCAGGTCCTTCAGCTGTACCTATGACCCGATCAAATAGGACTTCCCCGGCAATTCGGTTGCCAATATTTTTATCTCCCAAAAAGCCTGGGCAATTAACTGCAATTACCGGAATGGTCAGTTCAGCCTCCGCTTCCTTGCAAATCTTATCAACGTCGTCTCCTATTAACGAGGAGACACAGGTTGCGTAAACGAAGATGGCTTTCGGATTATGCCTTACAGCGATTTCCAAAATCGACTCTTTCAGTTTTTTCTCTCCGCCATAAATCACATCATTTTCCAGGATATCTGTGGTCAGTCCCCGCCGGAACAGCTGGGAACCGGAGGAGCGAGCTCCTCGGTTATCCCAAGAGTTTCCGGCACAGGCAATCGGACCATGAACAAGATGAGCAGCGTCCGTAATGGGCATGAGCACAACTCGTGCCCCGTCATAAGCGCAACTTCGCTCTGCGCCTTCACCGGGCAGGGCCTTCATGCATAATTTAGGCGAACCGACATCTGACAGGCACTGTTTATCTTTGAGATCCAGTTTTGTAAGATTGGTGAACACAAAGACCCCTCCATTCTTTAACGCAGTAGTTCAAAGTATGTGTCTGAAGAAGTCCTATCTTTCTCCTCCAAAAACGTATTCACAATCATGGTTATTAAATTAATCACACCGGAGTAACCAATGATTGGATAGCGATGGAGATTTACCCGATCCGTAATGGGGAAACCGACTCTGACCAGTGGGATATCGGCGTCACGCGCTGCCCACTTACCATGGGAGTCACCGATTAACATATCGACGGGTTCTGTGACCAGAAGGGACCGGAGGTGCCAAAGGTCTTTTCCCGCATAGAGCGTGGCTCCTTGGCCGTAAGGACTTGATGCTAGTAAACTTTCCATCGCTTTTTTAAAGGGAGGGGTGGAATTTGTGCAAACGATATGGACCGGTTCTCCCCCCATTTCAAGCAGAAAGGAGACGACTCCGATCAGAACATCCGGATCACCAAACAGTGCAAATTTCTTGCCATGAATATATTGATGGGCATCTGTCATGGCATCGATGGAACGTCCCCGTTCCATGGTGATTTCCTCCGGTACATCTCTCCCCGTGAATTTAGCAACGGCTTCTATGAATTTATCTGTACCCGCAATCCCGATGGGCATAGAGATCACTTCAACCGGAACTTCCTTATTGGCCAGATACTTACGGGTTGTCGGAGTGGTGTAAGTCTGTGCGAATAAGAAGCTTTTAGCGTTTAAAGCATCGTTCATTTCTGTAACGGGTGTCCCTCCAGGGTACAATTCGTAAGTACCCAAATTAGGAGCATCCAAAACATCACTCTGGTCAGGTAGAAGGGTATAAGGCGTATCCATAACTTTAAGAAGTCGTTTATATTCACGGAGATTGGCGGTATACGTGTCAAAACCAGGGACAACATAAAGTCGGTCGTTGATTTTATCCACCTGTCTAGGCGTAGCTAAACACTCGATGAGACCTTTGAGCATCGTGTCATACCCTGTTATATGTGACCCCTTAAAGCTCGGGGTGTTAGCCAAGGCAACCGGAAGATCTTGGGGAAGCGCCTCTTGTTCTTTGGCATTACCTAAATAAGCATTGATATCGTCCCCAATGACTTCAGCCATACAGCTCGTGAACATAGCGATCACTTTGGGGCTATAAAGCGCATTAGCATTCTTCAAACCTTCAATAAGATTAGACTGTCCGCCAAATACCGCAGAATCCTCAGTCATAGAATCAGATACTGCTGCGACAGGTTCCCTGTAATGGCGGGATAAGGTACTGCGAAAATAGGCGGCGCATCCTTGTGAACCATGAACAAACGGGAGGCTTCCTTCGATTCCTAAGGCACAAAGCAAGGCGCCAAGGGGTTGGCAAGCTTTGGCCGGATTGATGACCAGCTTTTCACGGGCAAAATTCTTTTCTCGGTATTCTTGAGTATTTAGCCACTCTTTTGTTACCTTAGTACAAGTTTCCATGTGTGACATCCTTTCTGCCCAATTTATTTCGTCCAAGGGGCTTTGATTGATTTCCAGGTCGGGCTGTTAACAGCCATATCCATATCCCGGGCAAAAATAGGGAATCCTTCGTATCCATGATACGGACCCGAATAATCCCAAGAATGCATTTGACGGAAGGGAAGACCCATTTTCTCGAAGACATACTTTTCTTTGATCCCCGATCCCACTAAATCAGGTTTAAGCTTCTTTACGAACTCTTCGAGCTCTAAAGCGGTTACATCGTCATAAATCAACGTTCCCTCATTTAAGGCAGGAATGGTTTTCTCGTAATCCTCATTATGAGCAAATTCGTAGCCTGTTCCGATAACCTCCATGCCCAAATCTTCATAAGCTCCCACAATGTGTCTCGGGCGAAGGCCTCCTACATAAAGCATGACACTTTTTCCTTCCAGGCGTGGGCGGTAGGTATCGATCACTTTTTGCATCAGTGGTTCATATTTTTCGATCACTTTTAAGGCTTTTTCCATGATACTTTCATCAAATTGTGCAGCGATTTTAAGAATTGATTCCTTAATTTTAGTCGGTCCGAAGAAATTAAATTCAATCCAAGGAGTCCCATACGTTTCTTCCATGTATTTAGCCATATAATTCATACTTCTGAAGCAGTGGATTAAATTAAGCTTGACGAGATGTCCATTCTGAAGCATTTCCAGCGTGGAGTCGCCCGTCCAAATATTGACAACGTTTAAACCCATTTCTTCGAGGATTTTTTTACTGGCCCAGGCATCTCCGCCGATATTATAATCCCCGATAATTCCGATATCGTACGGTCCAACTTCTCTAGCTGGACCTTTACCGATAAGATGATCCCGAATCGCATCATTAGCAATATGATGGCCGAGGGACTGGCTTATTCCCCTAAACCCTTCACAGCGAACCGGAATGACTGGACGTTCTATTTTCTCGCTCATGCGGCGAGCGACACTTTCAATGTCGTCTCCAATCAGTCCAACAGGACATTCTGAGAGAACAGAAATCCCTTTGGCGTTCGGGAAAAGATCAATAACCTCGTCGACGATTATCTCCAGCTTTTTATCCCCACCGTAGATAATATCGCTTTCTTGGAAGTCCGAGGTGAATAAAAAAGGTACAAAGTTGTCAACGCCGATCTCGCCTTCTGCTAAGTTCCGGCGGTTAGCCCAAGAATAATAACCGCACCCGACGGGTCCATGAGAAATATGCACGACATCCTTGACCGGACCCCAAACAACCCCCTTCGCTCCTGCGTAGGCACACCCCCGTGCGGTCATGATACCCGGGACCGTTTTCGCATTCGATTTGACTGCGCAACTGGAACACTCACTATCTTTGACTGCAATATGTTGTCTCCGATTCTTTTTGGCCTTTTCCGGATAAACCTCCAGAACTTCTTCCACGACTTGTTTCCTAAAATCTATTGTCTCCCTTGTGCTCATAACGCTGCCCCCCTCATTTCTCCCTAACAGGTGATCCTTACATTTCCATGATTCCGTATTCCATCAGTAACGCTTCTAAATCCTCCATGGCGAGTGGAGTTGGGATGGTCATCATTTTGTTGTTCTCAATTTTTTTCGCTAACTCGCGATACTCATCAGCCTGAGGATGGGTAGAATTGTATTCGATAACGGTCTGTTTACGTAGCTCAGCGCGTTGCACCTCATTATCCCGAGGCATGAAGTGAATCATTTGGGTATTTAAGGATTTAGCCAAGGCTTCAATTAATTCATTTTCTTTATCTGTTTGACGGCTGTTACAGATTAAGCCACCCAGACGAACGGTCCCAGTTTGCGCGTACTTTAAAATTCCTTTGGAGATATTGTTGGCTGCATACATGGCCATCATTTCACCAGAAGTTACAATATAAATTTCCTTTGCCTTATTCTCGCGGATCGGCATTGCAAATCCACCACAAACCACGTCCCCTAAGACATCGTAGAACACATAATCCGTATCCTCTGTATAAGCACCGTTTTCTTCTAGGAAGTTAATGGCGGTGATAACCCCTCGACCAGCGCAGCCTACCCCTGGTTCTGGACCGCCAGATTCTGCACAACGAACCCCCAAATACCCTTCCACTAAAACCTCATCCAGCTCTAAATCTTCGACAGTCCCACGTTCTCGAGCTAAGTCCATGACCGTCGTTTGAGCTTTACTATGAAGAATCAAGCGCGTAGAATCCGCTTTAGGGTCACAGCCAACAATCGTAACTTTCCTCCCCATTTCAGCTAGAGCGACGACCGTGTTTTGGGTTGTTGTTGATTTACCAATACCACCTTTTCCGTATATCGCAATTTGTCTCATATCAATCCATCTCCTTAATCTAAACTACATCAAGTTAATTCTCACTCTTAAATCCTTTATTACACATTTAAACAACTGCTTCCCTTCCCACTTCCCCTGTCCGAACACGTATAACCTCTTTCAAAGGACAGACAAAGATTTTACCGTCACCTACATGTCCCGTCTGATTGGCTTTAATAATTACATCGACCACCTCTTCAACTTGATCATCCTGCACCACAATCCTTAACATTCGTTTAGGAATCCAGTCGAATCGGGTCTCATCTGCCAGATCTGCACTCATGACGGCATTCAATTCAGGGTCAACTTCAGCTGCCCATCCTCCAATTCCGCCTTGCTTACCACGGCCCTCAACACTTTGAATTGTCAAAGCAGGAAAACCCGCATCCTCAAAAGCTTTTTTCGTTGCGGGTACCTGATGGCGTCGAATCACCGTCATTATTTCCTTCATATCTACAACCCCTTTGTCCCTTTACTTACGGTATAAGCTTCTTCTACTTCAGTCACAAAGACTTTCCCATCACCCATGGTTCCGGTTTTGGCGCTTTCGAGAATGATGCTAATAGCTTCATCCAACTTTTCATCTTCGATAACTAAAAGTAGCAGGGTCTTAGGAAACTCATCATAAACCACGTCACCAATCCGAATACCCATTGTCCTACCGCGACCAAAGACGTGCATTTTTGTTAGCGAGGGCATTCCCGCCTGTGCTAACGCCTTAGCCACACCCTCCGTCTTATCCGGTCTCACAATTGCTCTAATCATTTTCATATAATCCATCCTCCTTCAAATTTGAATCTCTTTCGTTCACTAGGCGCAATTTACATGAATTAGAATAAAATCCTATCGCATCACCACCTTCTTTGAGATTTACTTTCAAAATAAATATTAAAAGAGAGCCCCAAAATCTTTGATTAATGGGGCTCTCTTATACGCTCTAACACTCCAAGTTAAACACTTGGTGCCCAGTTCATAATCCTTTGGAAATCGACTGAAATAATAAAAAAGAGAGCCCTTCAACTGAAATGGCTCTCTCTATCACTTCTTCGCTCAAATCCATGGGATTCGTGCCTAAATATGTATCATGGTAAACCACGAATTATAGATTTCCTATTGTCCTGTAATCTCTTTTATCTCTTTTAACACTTTTAATTTCTACCTACTCATCAACGAGATGTGAAGTTACTTTCTCTTGATGTTGTTATTATATATGAACAATGAAATCTAGTCTAGAAGATTCAAGAAAGAACACTGTATACAAGTATCTCCCTAAGAATACAGAATATTTTTATTTCTAGTCTTGCTCTATAGTTTGCTCTTGAGTTAATATTTGAGTATACCCTCGTATAGGTATTATCCCTCTCCAGTTAAAGTCTTATAGAATATCTAATTTAACATTTGCAAAGCAATGGCGCTTTGAAGTAGCTCAGGAATGAGTTTCTTTCATTGCGCCGTTCTCTTTTTTGAGGCTCTACACACGTTAGACATTCAATTGAAAGGAGGAACTACAGATGGGACACTCCCAAAGGGTGAGTACAGGCTTTGCAGCGCTAGATGACGTTATCCAACATCTCAGAATGGGGGATAATGTAGTCTTTCAAGTTAAGGCGATCGAAGTTTACAAGCGCTTCGTCAATGCATTTATTAAAGAGAATTCGGGTCCACTCCAGAAAATAATCTATATTCGCTTTGCCCAACACGCTCCACTGCTTGAAAATCTAGATGATATCGACATCTTTCCAGTGAATGCCGAAAATGGGTTTGAAGAATTTTGTAGTCAAATCCATGACAAGATTACTCTGGAAGGACGAGATGTTTTCTATATCTTCGATTGCTTATCTGAATTACTTGATCGCTGGGCTACAGACTCAATGATCGGAAATTTCTTTAAAGTAACCTGTCCCTATCTCTATGAGTTGAATACCATAGCCTATTTTGCGACTTATAAAAATCGCAACTCCTTTCATACGACCGCCGTAATTCGCGATACCACACAGGTCCTGTTCGATGTTTATGAAGTCCATAGCACAACCTACGTACACCCTTTAAAAGTATGGAACCGCTATACTCCCACCCTCTTCTTTCCTCATATCAATCGAGGAGACCAATTCCTCCCTGTAACGAGCAGCGGAGAAGTCGCCTTTCTAAATTCTCAGCTCGGAGAGTACAACGAGAACCCTGAACGAGATCTTGATTATTGGGACCGACTCTTTTTAAAGGCTGGGGAACTGCTTACCACCGACTCTTTAACAGCTCAGCAAGAGAAAGAATGCCTGGATCGTTTGTCCCGGATTTTTTTAACACGTGATGAGAGGATTCTCGAATTAATCCACGAGCACTTTACCCTCCAGGATATCTTATCGATTAAATCACGTTTGCTGGGCTCAGGGTTCATCGGGGGTAAGGCAGTGGGGATGCTACTAGCACGCAAAATCCTAGTCCAGGAGTCTGAAGCCTGGAGTAAAATTCTTGAACCCCATGACTCTTT
>Ga0316603_10002299_pt1 | contig 10463 bp, 9 predicted proteins | sample OWC_soil_day10_n_FD_207649 | JGI IMG/M metagenome (GOLD analysis project Ga0316603, IMG submission 207649) | Wetland soil microbial communities from Old Woman Creek delta, Ohio, United States - OWC_soil_day10_noCT | ecosystem: Environmental > Terrestrial > Soil > Wetlands | place: USA: Ohio...
CATTCTTCACCGGTCAACCGGAAAAGAAAGACAAGGTTTGCCTGTCGCATCAGCACAAGTTCCCTCACAAGTTCGGAGAGCGCACATCCATGGTAGGCAGATTTCTCGACGTATGCGTTCTCATCGAATGCCGGCAACGGCGCTTGTTCGCCGCGGCTGATACAGAATGAACGGTACCCGAACACCCGCTCGGCATCGGTCATGTGGCCGAACACCTGGCGAACGCTCCATTTGTCCGGGCCATAGCGGAATTGCTCCTGCTCCGCAGCCACTGCACCCGCGGCACTCTCGATATCAGCGATCTGGTGCTCCAACACGGAGAGTATATCAGTCTCGGGCACCAGCGCGATGTACCGCGCAAAGTACGGGGCATATTCATGTTCAGCTGGTCTTGATATCATGCGGTCTCTTCCTCTGTAATATTCGTTCTACCCCACTCATGCTCTCAGATTTCTGCTCTGTTGCGGGCTGCAATTCTGAATTCGTCGGCTTCGGGGGCGGTCTCCAATATCTCCGACCCCAATCCCCTACGCTGCTCCGGTGGCCAGCAGCACAGACTCATATACCACAAGATCGTTATGCGAAAAGCAACAGAAGATGACCTCCTTGAGTCCCGGCAACGTCGGCAGCTTCTCCCGGACGGTGTGCACTGCGATATGCGCAGCCTGATCTATCGGGTAACCGTAAACTCCGGTGCTGATGCTGGGAAATGCAATCGACCGGGCGCCGTGTTCGGCCGCGATCTCGAGACTCCGCCGGTAGCAGGATGCAAGTAATTTGGATTCGCCATGCGATCCTCCCCTCCACACGGGCCCGACGGCGTGTATGACAAATCGCGCGGGAAGCCGGTAACCCTTCGTGAGTTTTGCGTCCCCGGTTGCACATCCTCCAAGCTGCCGGCATTCTTCCAAAAGCTCTGGACCAGCAGCACGGTGAATCGCACCATCGACACCTCCTCCGCCAAGGAGAGAGGAGTTGGCCGCATTGACGATCGCGTCTACGTAAAGTGTGACGATATCAGCCCGGAGGACCCGCAATTGAGCTGGCGACATAGACCTACCAGATCCAAGGGACAAACATCCTCGTCCGGCTCATATAATCATTGTACGATGAGCCGAAGAACTGGATGCATTCTTTCTCATCCGCTTTCGCCGTGGCCACCAGGCCTGCCGTCGAGAGCACGACAAGGCACGTCGAATACCAGGTTACGTCTTTCAGAAATGCGCCCCATGCCAGAAACAGCAATGAACCGTACAGGGGGTGACGGATATAGCGATAGAGACCCGACGTGACGAGCTCCGTGGTCTTCTCAAACGCCATCAACGTGTCATCCTTCCGGTGAGCGTTGGGCCGGCCTCTGACAAAAAGTTGATACACGCCAGGACCCAAGAGGACCAGCGAAAAGGCGAGCAAGACCCATGAGAGTATCTGCAACGCAGAGAGGGGATCCGCAAACCATAATGGGATGTTGACAAGGATGAGCGCAACGATCGCCTCCCACGCAAAGAACCGATAGAAGCCGTGGGATCGCGGATTCCGCAACGGTCTGCGGGACACATAGACGAGAAAGACCGTCGCAAAAAGAAAAACGACCAGCCTGATGCATACGCTGTTCATACTGTAAAACCCGAGTACGAAGGACTCCAATCTGAAAATGACAACTGCACCGGTGACCACCGCCAGATGCGGGGCTGGGCAATGAGGCTGTCTGTGCTCGCACAGGCGGCAAACCACTGCTGGAGCGATGGATCCTAGCGGTTCCTGCGCGCACGGCGGCTCGTCGGCACCCGGGGGCGTCCCCTGGCCTTCCGCCTGCCCCGTGAGAACTCAATCAGCTCGATCGGGGCACCATCGTGTACAATCATCGCCACCCTGGTTCCGCGCGAGGGTGAACTGATCTCACCCAGCGGCGCAAATCCCTTGAGTGCTCTTTCAAGGTTCTTCACTTCAAATGCAATATGCGGAACCGTCCGAACAATCTCGCTGATCTGACACCCGGGTTCGAACCGCATCCATTCAACGCCGAATGGACTCGTGTCGAAACCTCTTACGAATAGCTTCAATTGATTGAGATGTCTCTCCCCGGCATGCGGAACGTTGGTCGGGATTCCAAGATGATGAAACTTCCAGCCGCGGCGCGCGATGGCAGGCGGCGGCTCGTGGTCTCGACGTTTTCTGGTCACCCGGACCTCCGGGACATCATGTGATCTCCGTTAAGCATTGACTGTCGATCTGCGTCCCGCTCGATTCAAGACCGTTGTCTGAGCACGTGCCCCAGGAGCTTCCTGCCAATGAGCACGGGTCGCTCCCGGCAACTCCGCAGCCTGCGAGCTTCACCATGTCCATGGTGAACTGGAGCAGCCTGGCGCCCCAAGCGTGTCAGTTGCCATTGTCACACGCAGTCTGTACATTTGGTCAGCAGCCGGCTCCTGAGCGCTGTGCGTTCGTTTTTCCGTCCAAGTGGCTGTGCAATCGCTTCCCCTCCCAAGCCCGTTATCGTCGTGTCAAAAACCTTTCACACCTTCAACGGAGGTCGCCATGATCCTCGAACGCATCACCGAATTCCTGGACAGCCACAAGTTGAAGTACATCCTGATCCAGCACTCGCCAGCCTTCACCGCACGTGAAGTTGCCGTCGCCGCGCACATCCCGTTCCGGGAACTGGCCAAGACCGTCGTGCTCTCCGTCGGCAACGAACACATTCTTGCGGTCCTCCCCGCGACGGAGATGGTGGATCTGACTGTCATCCGTCAGGCCCTGGGAACTCCAGCTGTCCATCTGACGAACGAATCGGCATTCAATGTGCTCTTCCCCGATACCGAGGTCGGTGCAATGCCGCCGTTCGGCAATCTCTTCAACATGAACGTCATCGTTTCACAGTCACTGACGGAAGACGAAGAGATCGCATTCAATGCGGGGTCTCACCGTGACCTGATCAAGATGTCGTACGAGGACTTTGAGCGACTGGTGCAGCCGAGAGTCCTGGCCTTCTCGGCGCCACGGCACGCCCGTCCGAATCTCTATTCTGCCGGGCTCAGCTGAGGCGCTGACATCCGGATCTGGCCCGTGCGCTCACAAGGCCTGCATGCCGCAGCCGATGTGCATCCGTCGACGGTCAGATACTCTTGTCGACCGGCGGGAACGGCCCCGGCCTCCTCGCCAGCGCGACGGCATGCGACCGCATCAGTCGGGCAGTTGTGACGAGAAGTGATACACTCCCGATGTCACTTCAAGAACGGCGGAGGTCCCCTCTGTGCGCACGTTCGTGACCCCCGCAGCTTCGCGTGCGGAAACGCCGCTTTCCATCACGTCAATCACGCTCTTCGCCGGTACATAGACTGTCGCTCTGGAGTTCACGGGCACATGTATATCCCATTCGAACCGGCCAGCATTGTTCTTCCATGCGCTCTCAATGAGGCCATGCGGCGACTTGTGCGTGGCGCGCACAAAGCCAAGGTCCTTCAGCGGAGTGGGTCGCATGATGATGTGCTTGAAACCCGGCTCGTTCGAATCTGCCATGATCCCGGCCAGACGTTCGTACAGCCAGATCACGAGGTCCCCCACAAGCATCACGTGGTTCCCTGAATTCATCGCGGGATCTGCACTGTCTCCGTTCCAGAGCTCCCAGATCGTCGTCGCACCTTTCTCCGTCATATAGCCCCAGCTCGGATACGTGGTGTTGGTGGCGATCGTGTACACCAGGTCGGCCCGCCCGAAATCAGCTAACACCCGGTTCAACCATTGTCCGCCAATCAATCCTGTTCCAATATGATACTTTGACTCGTCCGTGATTTTCTGGACCAGCCTCCCGAACACCCGTGCGCGCAGATCCGAGGGGACCATATCGAATGCCAGAGGCAGGACGCAGGACGTCTGAGAACCGTTGTCGTAGTATCCGTTCGTTGTGTTGAAGAAGCGCTGGTTCAGAGCATCCCTCAGGGTGCGCGCCAGGGCAGAGAACCGGCGTGCATCGGCCTCATTCCCCACCAGGCTGGCATAGCGGGTCATGAGCATCAAGTCATGGTAGAAATAGCTTGTGGCCAGGATGCCCGGGGCGGTCTTCCGCATGGGATCGTTTGAGTGAATCAACTCCGGACTCTCGGGAGGGACACACCAGTCTCCGTAGTTGTCCTTTTCGATGATCCCACCCTCGATGTAACCGCTCATATGATCGATCCACCGCACCATGCTGGGATAGTGCCGCTGGATCAGTGCGCTGTCGGCGTACTGATCGAGGAGTGTTCCGGGGATGATGACTGTGCTGCTCGGCCATGTGACGTTGTCATTGTAGAGCGGCCAGTACGACGGGGAGACGTCGCTCACACTTCCGTTGGCTTGCTGGGCGTCAGCCATATCCTGCACCCATTTTGCGTACAGTGCCGAGATGTCGAAGAGGAACGACTCCCCCCGCGATTCTGCGGAGCGATCGCCCAGCCATCCCTGACGCTCATCCCGCTGCGGACAATCGGTCGGAATGCTCCGGTAATTTCCCTGAACACCCCGGACGACGGCCTTGTAGACGGTGTTGATCACCGGATGCGAGCAGGAAAAATCGCCCGCCCTCTCCACATCATCATTCACAACCCGCCCTTCAATCGAACCCGGATCCGGCGTGCCGGGGAAGCCCGTCACTTCCACGAAGCGGAAGCCGTGGTACGTGAAGCGGGGCTCATACACTTCGACACCCTGCCCCTTCAGCGTGTACACGTCAGTGACCTTGGCACTCCGGAGGTTGTCCATATAGAGTTCTCCGTCGGGCTTGAGCGTCTCCGCATGCCGGAGGAAGACCTGTGTCCCGCGAGGGCCATTCACGCGGATCCTGCACCACCCGACGATATTCTGTCCCATGTCAACGATGAACACCCCGGGGCGTTGTTCCTTCACGCTCAGCGGCCGTATGGTCTCGACGACGCGGATCGGCTGAATCATCTGCGCACGCAGGACTCCGCCGGGCGCTGATACAGCATGAGCCTTCTCCCATTTGCTGTCATCGTAGCCCGGACTGGCCCACCCATCCAGTTCCTTCCGTGCGTCGTATTCCTCGCCGTCATATTCATTGTTCGCGGGAATCGGCCCGTCGGTCGTCAGCTTCCATGTTTCGTCGCTGAGAACATCGGCAGACGTCCCGTCCTTGAATTCGAGATGCAGCTGGAGCAACAGCTTCGGGTAACCATAGCTCTGTGTCGTGGTGGGTTCGCCCAGCCGCGGAGCAAAGTACCTTCCGTTCCCCAGAACCACGCCCAGTGCGTTGCGCCCCTGCGTGAGTGCCGCTGAGACATCGTGCGTCACATAGAAGACTCTCTTCGGGTATTCGCTCAGTGCCGGAGAGAGAACATGGTCTCCCACTTTCTTCCCGTTGATGTACAGCTCAGAGAGACCCAATCCGCTCATATATACAGTTGCTCTGCTGACCGGCTTGTCGAGCTTGATGTCCTTCCGGATCCAGCGTGCGGGAAGCCGCCTGTCCGACTGCTTCACTTTCTCTCCCCACGGAGCCATTCCCACCGGACCCAGGATTTGTGGTTCAGCCCATCCCTTGTCATCGTACTTTGCGGACTGCCAACCAGGAGTCACGGTGTCCGCTGTCTTCCATGCGAAGTCTGTGGGGACCCGGAGCGAGGACCCATCGGTGAACCGGACATCGAGCATTCCCACGAATCCGGCAGGGTTGGGAGTGGCGCCGGCATTCCGCACCGCAACGGCCAGGATGTTGGTTCCGGCCCGGAGCGATTGCGTGAGGTTGATTTCCGTCAGCACCCGATGGCTCTTCGTTGAACAGACGGACACGCCATTCAGAAAGAACTCGCCTTCATCATCGGCTGTGACATACCAGAGTGCTTTTAGAAGAGCGCGTTCTCCCGGCAGCACAAACACCCTCCGGAAATACCGCATCCCGACTGGAGCGGACTGATTCGGCTGCCCTCCCGGAAACCATATCCATTGAGTCATGGTGAGGTGGTACGTATCGTCAACGCCGTCCAGACCGATCCACTTCGCCTTCCAGTCTCCTGGCTTCAAGAGACCCATCGTCCACATCCCGATCCGGCTCCAATCTGATTCCCTGCCTTCGCGATCCCACACCCGCACCTTCCAGAAGTATTTCTTCCCGGATTCCAGAGCCGCACCACTGTAGGCAATCTGGATGGATTGTCCGGAGCCTACCCTGCCGGAATTCCACTGATCAGCTTCATCCCTGGTGAGCATATCAGGGGAGCTGGCCACGAGGATCTGATAGGCGGATTGCATCTGATTCCGCAGATCACACAGCATTTGCCAGCTCAGGCGAGGTGCCCCGGCATCAATTCCGAGCGGATCGGAGAGACCTTCACAGCGCAGCTGATCAATGCGTATCGGGGAGCGTGCGGGCATATTCATGACTCCTTCTGCAAATGCAGTGGTGAGTAGCAACATGGACAAGAGCAGTGCAATCGAGAACGAACGTCCGGACATGGTGTGTCCTTTTTTCTGTGTTCGGTCGTGTGGAAGAACGGAATCCGACGTACCGGGAGCTCTGCTGCGAGGGGAGCAATGTCGCACTGTGCACCGGAAACGGCACCGGACGGCATTGAACACGACTCCGGGTGCAGAAGGCAGAATCGACCAGTATTTTCAATATACAGCACACCTCCAGGATTGTCAACGAACCGGGGTCGTAACCACTGACTCGTGACACTGACTGGTGCGTCTTTGACTGGTGGAACCGTTGACTAGTACGTTTCTTCTCCGTCGTCGGCTGGCACGCCAGTTTGCTCGCCAATTGCCGGACCGGCGTTACCGAGATCCACAATTGAATAAATCCCGAGAATGCTCTATATTCTGCTTACGTTCGCATTTGAGGTGCAGACCTACAACCATCCACTCAAGGGAGCCATTCTATGAAGAAAACCCTCGCGCTGCTTGCGGTGACACTGATGATCACTGCCCTGCTTGTCCCAAGCTCCTCTGCCCAGGAAAAGAAAGGCGAAAGCGTCATCACCGCAGGTCTTGGACTCGGGTACCCCGGTGTCTACGGATCAGGAAAGATGCCCCCCATCTTCCTCTCGTTTGACCATGCCATCCAGCCCAAGATCTCAATCGGCGGGATCGTGTCCTACTCGACGTCAACATATGATTTCGTCAGGGACAATTGGTCATATACCTATATTTTCTTCGGTGGTCGCGGTGCATACCATTTTGGCAGCGACCTGATCAAGAATGCGAAGAACGTGGACCTGTATGGCGGCCTCACGCTCGGCTATCATGTTGTCAGCGCGAAATTCTCGGGGGTGGACGAGAAACTGCATCCGTATTCTGCGGGAGGGAGCTACTTCGGATTTGGTATTTTCCTCGGCGGGAGGTACTACTTCACGCCGAACCTTGGCGCGACGGCAGAGCTCGGTTACGACATCGGATTCTTCAAGATCGGCGTCTCCTACAAGCTCTGATTCCTGCAGGAGTGACATTGCGATGCCCCGGGACCCGGACCGTCCCGCTGCATCCTGTCAGACAGACACACGACAGGCCCGGAATTTCCGGGCCTGTTTTTTTGCATTCCCCGCAATCAGTCCAGTCCGAGATGGTCTCCGTCGTGCTCCGGCCTCCCACACCAGCGACCCATTCCTGGAGAGGTGGCGTCCTCTGAAAGGTGGCAGCCTCTGAGACGTGGCAGCCTCTGAGAGGTGGCTGTTTCTCTCTCCACCTCCGGCTGCCGTTACCGATGGTAAAACACCTCTGCAGGGATCTTTGATTCCTTCATGCTCCCGCCCTTCCACATCACATCCAGTCCGTCACCACCGCTCTTCTCAAAGAATGTGACACGGAATGGGTGATACCCCGCGGCCAGCGCGATCACGCCGGATACTTTCTTCATGCCATGCGTGCCGTCATTGTCGACAACAGACACTTCGTGAACATACAGACGGCTGCCATCATCCGAGTCAGTCGAGAACGTGTACACGGCATCCACAGGCACCTTGATGTAACCGGAAAATGTGAATCCGTAATAATCTGGCTGCTTGCGGATGGAGATATCACAGGTCGGCACCACGCCTTCCTCCATGACGGGCGTAGCCTCAAATTCTGCAAGTGTGTTCCAGTCGCCCTGAGCGTACCGATACCGCAGCCCTGGCTGGAGCTCAGAGAGGGACAATGCTGGAAGTGGCGGGACCTTTTCGAATCGTGCCTGCGCAACTCCGCTCACCGGTTTGCCGTCGCGGAAACATTTCGCGGTCACAAGTGCAGTTGAACTGAGGCGGAGGGTTCCTTCAACTCGCGGGGATGTCGCGACGGGAACGGTGCCGTCCAGTGTATACCGGACATCCACCCGTTGCCGTGCCGAGGCAATGGCAACATCCAGACCGTCAATGAAGATCGGCGCCTCTGCCGTGATAGAGGGCGGATCAGCGACGTCGGCCACACCGTCGACGTCCAGCACAACAACTGAAGCGAATTGATCCGGAGCCCGGGGCGGGACCGAGATAACCAGACTTTCCTCGATTCTTGTCGCGGGGAGTCCCGTGCGGCGGGGATCGGAAAGGAGATGTGCGCCGCGGGCTGTATTGAAAATGCCCGGGACCACCAGCCGGCCATCCTCCGGCCAATTGAACACATGAAGGTAGAGCCGCGTCCCTTGTGCAAGTGGTTTCTGTGTGCATCGCCCCCATGTCAGCGTGGCAAACGGACTCGCCTGCGTTCCATAGATCGATTCTCCGTTGACCTTCATCCATGCACCCAATGCCTGCAGGCGGTCGATGCTTGGCTGCGGGAAAAGGCCTTCGGCAGTCGGACCAATGTTCAGGAGCAGGTTCCCTCCCTTCGAAGCGACGTCCACAAGCATCTGTACCAGGTCCTTCGGAGACTTCCATGCCTGGTCATGGCTGTTGTATCCCCAATGGTCATTCATGGTAATACATGATTCCCAATCCACACCAGGAAGTCCCCGCGTCGGGATTTGTTGCTCGGGTGTTCCAAAATCGCCTGCGGACGGCTCCCCTTCCGAGAATCCCTCCATCCCCGACCGCCCTGCTCCCACCCTGTTGTTGATGATGATCGACGGCTGAAGCGACCGGACATACGCGTACAGCTCGCGTCCCAGGTCCCGGTTCCACGTCGATTCCCATTCTCCATCGAACCAGAGGACGCCGATGTCTCCGTAGTTGGTCACAAGCTCCTTGAGCTGGGCCTTCATGTACCGCAGGTACCGGTTGAAATCCGCACCTTCCGCCGATCGCGTCACTTCCCACTCCCTGCGCGGCAGATAATCAGGATGGTGCCAGTCCATGATGGAATGGTACCAGCACATCTTCATGCCCTGTTTCCGGCATTCGGCGGCAAGTTCTTTCAGAATGTCGCGGCGGAACGGCGTGGACATGACGTCGAAATCCGTCTCGCGCGAATCGAAGAGGCAGAATCCGTCGTGGTGCTTGGATGTGATGACGATATACTTCATCCCTGCGTCTTTTGCCATCCGCACCCACGCCGACGCATCGAACTTCACAGGGTTGAATTCCTGCACGAATTTGTCATACCGCTCGAGTGGTATCTGTGCCGTGGTGCGTATCCATTCGGCGTGACCGGTGTTGCCTTCCCATGCGCCGGCAGGGATCGCGTACAGCCCCCAGTGAATGAAGAGACCGAACCGTGCCTCCCGCCACCACGACATGCGCGCGTCGTGTTGTGCGGCAGTCTCCTCCTGCGCGAGCGTCACCGGAGACGACACCGCAAACAGCAGGCAGAGACTCGAAAGCGGAAACCATTGTCCTATGCTCATAGCGTAGCGTTCCATTATGGGTTCAGGTGAGAGCCTTGTGAGTTTACGGCCGGTAATGTTCCATCATTGGTTCAGGTGAGAGTCTTGTGAGTTCACGGCCGGAGAATCTGCAGATCACCGATGTCGAGGGACTCAAAGGAAGGATAGATGCTGACCCTGTCATCCGCAGCGACCGGATCACCAAACCCTGCGGGCACACCGTTCTTCAGCACGAGGGCCACTTCGGATGCCGGTACCCCCGTTTCCCTGAGCACACTCGCCACGGTCGCAGGTTCGGCAAGCGGCAGCGGGAATGTGATGAACCGCAGATCGGCAGGGAGATAGTCATTCAGCCCTGCGTAAAAACGGATACCTGCTGTGGCGACGGCTTGCGATGCCGTTTCAGAGGCCTTTGACGACATTGAGAAAGTCCTTGTACTGAAGTGCCGCCCAGGTTTCGGCCTTCACGGCACCTTTCGCCATCGTGATCATGGATACTTTTGCTGCAACATGCTCATCGGGCGCTTCATAGATGTCCATGAAATCGAAAGGACCGAGAAGTGCATAGTGCGTCACCCACTTGACCTCAGGGCACTTCTTTTTGACTTCAGTGAACCATTTGCGTCCCACCTGTTCGCGGTTCTTTGGAGTGCCGAGGCTGGTGGCGGAGAGCTTCGTGAGGAGGATGAAGGTGGCCATGGGAATCTCCGTAGATGGTCTGTGGAGAAGTGTGGGC
>Ga0316603_10002300_pt1 | contig 10454 bp, 10 predicted proteins | sample OWC_soil_day10_n_FD_207649 | JGI IMG/M metagenome (GOLD analysis project Ga0316603, IMG submission 207649) | Wetland soil microbial communities from Old Woman Creek delta, Ohio, United States - OWC_soil_day10_noCT | ecosystem: Environmental > Terrestrial > Soil > Wetlands | place: USA: Ohio...
AAAACTGCTGAAAATCAAAACCCTCCTGCTGGATTTTGGGGCTATTTTTATGAAATCAGGGCGGATTTTGGACGTTTCCAAGGGGTGGTTTTTGGGGGTTTTTGGGCTGTCGCGCTGAATTCTGTATCCATCGCAGAGTGGCAGGCTGATGAGCTCACTGAACAGTGAAACGGAGGACTTTTGTCGACGGCAAACAGATACAGGACGGCTGCCGCACTTGACTCTGCTCTGTTCGATTTCGTTCAACCACCTGGGTAAATGTCCGATGGAACCAGTATTTCCTGTGTGTGTAGTGTGTCCCCCCTTCTGATATTATTATTATCAATATTGAAAATAAATAGAAAGATAAAGAAAGAAAAGAAACACACACATCACAGACGCTGCGCATGTTCCATTGGACACTTTCCCACCTACTTCAGTCACCCTTCCCGAGTGGTACAGAATCTTTAAATAAAAGCTCGTTTCTTATGGAGCTAACCCAGGTAGGCTCAGAAAATGTCCGATGGAAATGATAGCACGGAAACACTCATCGAATCCCTACATGCATCCAGGAAAAAGCGGTCGCTCGTCATCAATCCCGACTACCTGGACGACGAGAAACTGCCCGAGCAAGACCGCACACGAGTCCTTCGGGAGATATTCAACCGAAACATCCGTGAAAAGCAATTGACCCGAATCATCTCACACCTGAGCCCTGTCCTTGATAATGCTCACCCGCCGCCTGCGCTCATCTACGGCCCTACAGGCTCGGGCAAGACCGTGACCATGATTCACGTCCTCTCCACATTCGAAAAGGTGGCTGAGAAGCACCGCATCAAGTTCCGATACCGATATATCGACCTCACGTCCCCGAAGACCTATTTCGGTGCGCTTAACGAGGTCGCCATCGCGCTTGACAGCACAAACCGCAAATACCGCAAGGGCATCCCTATCGAATACATGCAGTCGAGCATCGCCAAGGCGCTCGCCCATTACGGTGGCTACCTGACGCTTCTCATCGATGAAGCGGATAATATCCGGCCAAACCCCGACGCATTCCTCACATACCTTGCCAAGACCCTGCCGCGCAAAGTCTCCTGCCGGCTGATCCTCATCCTGCTCACCAACAGGCTCGACTGGGAAAAGACGCTCGACCCGCGCATCCTGAGCTTCCTTAAAAAGACTGATATCATCTTCGAGCCTTATGATGCCCTTGACCTGCTGGCGATACTCCAACTGCGGGCTGAAAAGGCTCTACGTATCGACCGTGTTGACCAAGCTGCGCTCAAAAAGGTCGCCGCCTACGCCTCCCGCGAAACCGGCGATGCCAGGAAAGCGGTCGAGCTGCTCGCAAAGGCTGTCCGTGTCGCTGAGGAAACCTCCGGGCACCTCGGAGAAAAGGAGGTGGATATCGCCGAAAGCCGGCTTGAAGTGGACAAGACCATCGAGCTAATCAACGCCCTCGCCACCCAGCAGCGCCTCGCGCTCCAGGCCTATTACCGGCTGCTCGCAAAGGGCGCGAGCAAGGTCTCCACAAGCCAGTCCTACGAGACCTACCGCGGGCTGTGTCAGGAGCAGAAAACCCGAGCACTCACCCAACGGCGCTTCTGCGATATGGTCGGCTTCCTTGACCTCTACGGGCTCATCAATGCCCGAATCGTCTCCCTGGGCAGGTACGGCAAGACCAGGGAGATTATGAGTTCCCTGCCGGATAGGGTTGTGAAGGGACTTGTCTGACGGTACCTCACGCAAAGGAATAAGCCTGGTTGGATGACGCTTTCGGGCTTGAAAACCTCAAGTTTTGGGGTGATACTGCACTTCTAAATCTTCAGGCCATGGGATTGTATCAGAGCAAATGGCACTCGGCGGCACCTTTTTTATCCACCCTATTAAGTGAGGATAGTAAAGATGAGCCTCAGCATCCATCCGATTAAACTAGGGGTTGCTTGCTGCTATGTCATCCGGGCAGAAGGGACGATTCTGATTGACGGTGGGGCCCCGAAGCAGGCAAGAAACTTGATTAAGGGCATCGAGACACTGTCCATCAAGCCCCAGGAAATCCAACTGATTGTCATTACTCACGGACACTGGGATCATATCGGATCAGCCAAAGAGATCAAGGAGATCACAGGTGCCAAAATCGCCCTACACCGCAAAGAAAAGGACTGGCTAGAGAAATCATTGAAGCCCCTCCCACCCGCCGTAACAACCTGGGGCCACATCTTTGCCAAGATCATGGCAATCTTTGTGCCCTTGGTTCACGTTCCCGCGACCGAAGTGGACCTTGTCCTGGGAGATGAAGAGCTCTCCCTGGCAGACTACGGGATTCCAGGCAGAATCATTCCTACACCCGGTCATTCCATGGGATCGGTCAGCGTCCTGCTGGAAACGGGAGATGCCTTCGTGGGAGACTTGGCGATGAACGGCCTCCCCATGTGCATCGGCCCTGGGCTCCCAATCTTCGCTGAAGACCTCCCGAAAGTGAAAGAGAGCTGGCAGCTGCTGTTAGAAAAAGGTGCAAAGACAGTCTACCCTGCACACGGAAAGCCATTCCGGGCCGATGCGATTCGAAGGGCCCTGTTCTGAGGGGGTCTGATAGAGCTTCCATCCTCAAAGGAATTGAGTATGCCCTCACTCATTTCCCATGCGACAGTTGCGGTTGCTGCCGGATTCGCCTTTGCACCTAGAGACGTTCCGAGCCAGTTCTGGGTTCTCGCAATCCTTTGTTCGATTCTTCCGGATGCCGATGTTATTGGATTTTCTCTTGGTATCCCCTACCATCATGCTTTTGGACACAGAGGGTTTTTTCATTCCCCTTTCTTCGCGCTGTTATTAAGCACCTTTGTCGTAGCCATTTTTTTCCGCCATACGGACGCCTTCTCTTCAGGGTGGGTTTTCTACTTCGTCTTCTTTCTCCTGTTGACAGCGAGTCACGTAATCCTGGACGCATTCACGAATGGGGGATTAGGAATCGCCTTGTTAAGCCCGTTTGATAACACCCGGTACTTCTTCCCTTGGACGCCCATCGAGGTTTCCCCTATCGGCGTGAAAGCCTTCTTCAGCAAATGGGGTCTGGCCGTGATCCTGAGCGAACTTCAATGGGTATGGCTGCCATGCTTCGTGATGGTTGTTCTCTCAGCCATAATCCGCAGCTTTGGTGTAAGGCAATAAGGATTTGACATATTGACATTCTTCATCACAACGGCACCCAAAAGGCCGATATGGCACCTTTCAAGCCCATCAGCGAAGAGGAAGTCCAGAGGATAAATAGGCTCCAGAGAGACACCTTTGACAAACTCTATCACCTCTTTGATCCGCCACTTCCCGAGGGCGTCCCTGAGCGTCTTGAGAACATCGTTGCGCACGGCAAGATCAACAGGGGCGATACAATCCTCGATGTGGGAACCGGCACCGGAATCCTGATTCCCATTATCAACCAGTACGAGCCCAGGTGGATTTATGCCTGTGATCTCTCAGAGGCCATGCTTAAGCAACTCGGCAGCAAAAAGTATCCTAACGTGGAAACGATTCTGGCGGATGTCCGGGATCTAAAGTTGCCAGACGCCAGCATCGACGTGGTCTTCATCAATGCCTGCTATGGCAACATCGCTGACAAGGCAGGCGCGTTCTCCAATATCACGAGGATGATGAAACCTGAAGGGCGAATGGTGATCAGTCACCCCTTGGGGAAATCGTTCATCCATTCCAGAAGCGAGTGGAAAGCCTCCTTTCCCCTCGACGACTTCCCGGAAAAGTCGGAGGCCGAGAGTCTTCTCAAGCCTTTTGGGTTCGAAATAGAAATCTTCATTGACGAACCAGAGCTTTACATCTTGGTTGCTGTAAGACGCCGAAGTAGCCTCTCGCAAGAGGGGTAAGCAAAGTCCCCATGAGCCAGTCCTACGAAACCTACCGCGGCCTGTGTCAAGAGCAGAAGACCAGAGCGCTTACCCAGCGCCGCTTCTGCGACATGGTCGGGTTCCTTGACTTATACGGCCTTATCAATGCCCGCATCGTCTCCCTTGGCAGGTACGGGAAGACCAGGGAGATTATGAGCTCATTACCTGACAGGGTTGTGAAGGGGCTTGTTTGACCACGGACAGGCGAGAGATAGCCTCAGATGGCTTCATGGCTGGCAAAATGCCAGGTCGATATCCAAGGGAATTCAGATTGAGCTGGGGGATGTGGTCAAGAGCTGGCATCTGCAGTCAAGTGCGAGTTCCGATTTGTTGGAGATATCTAATCTATTGGAGTTTCATGGCACCTTCTGAATTTTCATGTCTCAGACTTATCGAGGGTTCTCTGATGATCCGATCATCTGAGGTTCTGGCAAGGGATATGGTCTCGCCGGTTCATTGTGAAAAACCAGAGAGGATTTTATAAGAGCCACTTCTCGATAATTTTTTGGCCTCCGACAGGCATACCGAGAAGCAGGCCGTCAACCCCGATGGTGACGGGGCCTTTGAAAAATTTCTTCGCGTCACCGAGAAAGGTCTTATTGAGGATCGAAACAGGCAGCGGGGGCAATATATGATAGAGAAGCAGGTGTCGAACGCCCGCTTCCTGGGCGATCCTCGCAGCCTCCTCCGGCGAGGTGTGGTAGTCCGGAATGTCCGCCATAATCTTCGCAGCGTTGTTGCGCCCGGTTTTTTTGGCCAACGTGCCGAGTGCTAGAACCATGGTCGGCTGTAATGCCTCGTGCACCAGCAAATCGGCTCCTTTTGCATGGCGGCGCAGCGATTCACAGGGCAGCGTGTCGCCGCTGATCACCAGCGATCTGCCCTTATAGTCGAACCGATAGCCTATGGAATGTTCGACCGGACGATGATCGACCGGAAATGCCGTCACCTTCAAGCCGTCGGCATCAATGATCACCACCTCGTCCCTTCCGTCGGGAAAATCAAAGGGTCTCGCCATACTCCCGGCCCCTGTGGGCGGTACGATCTCCGGCCCATGGTGCGCCACCCGCTGAGCGGAGTCAATCGAGTAAGCCAGGTTGAACCCCCTGACCACCGTTTCGACGCCGTGCGGTCCGAACACATCGAGCGGATCCTTGCGGCCTCCGCCGGCCCAGCGCTTGAGCATCAATTCACCCAGATCTCCGATGTGATCGGAATGAAAATGGGTCAGCAACACGGCCTTGACGGTCCCCAACTGCAGGTTCATGAGCTCGAGCTTCCGCGTACTGCCCGGACCCGAGTCGACAAGGTAGAGGCTTTTCCCGGCAATCACGAACGCACCCGGAGAAGCCCTCTTTGCGTCCGGGAACGGGGCCCCGGAGCCGCTCAGACCCAGGTAGAGTCCATCGGGCAAGTCCCCGACAACATCCCGCATACTGAAATGCGATGCCATGACCCTGAACAACGCCATCCCGATTTCCTTCTGGGAGATGAATATGCCGGAGACCATGAGAACGATCGCGGCAAACCCTGCCAGTGTTTTGTAATTGAAAAGCACCCCGGCTACCGGGGCTCTTTGGGGGGTGTTCCCTTGTGCGGATGGAGTGAGGACCGCCAGGGCCAGGATGAACAGGAAGAAGGATTCGATCAACATGGAGCCGCCTTGCACCATCGGCACGTCATCGACGATGAGGCTGGTCAGCCTTCCGATGAGAACGAGAGCGAGGAAAACGATGGGAACGATCAGCAGACGGCGATGAACGGTCACCGTGCCGAGCAGGCAGAAAAAACCCATCCCGAGAAAAAGAGCGCCAAAATCACCCCTGATCGAACCGACGCCCACGGCGCGAAGTGGTTCGACAAAAAAGGCCGTGGCGAAAACCTCCGGCAGAGTCAGAAAGCCGATGCCGAGCAGGAGCAGGAAGAGCCCGACCAGCCCTGCAACAACACGAATCCCGATCGCCAGCGCAGAAATCCGGCCTCTGGTCATCATCGCCTGGCACCTCCTGCGGCCAGCATCATCTTGTTGGCGACTTCCTCACCGGCATTCTGATTCTGCCCCGTTACGATGCGGCCGTCCACGACCACGTGGTTGGCGAACATGTCGCGGAAGGCGGATTCGCTCTCGAACAAGGCGCCGGCCGCGCGCAACTCGCGTTCGGGATGCTGTGGTGTGAAGGTGATGCCAAGTTCCTCGACCTGTTTGTCGGTCACCGCGGTCACTCGACGCCCCTTGACCAGGGCATTGCCGTTTTCATCGCGGGCAAGAAGGAATCCCAGTGGACCGTGACAGACTCCCCCGACGACCTTTCCGGCTGCATAGGCTTCGCTGATTTTGCGGCCGAGCACCTTCGAGAATCCCAAATCGTAGGCGGCCCCCCATCCTCCCGCAAGGTAGAGGATATCGTATTTTGTGAAATCGATATCATCGATCCGTTGAGAGTTCTTGACCTTGTGCTGCAGGGCCGGATCGGAAAGATAGCGATCGTCATAGGCGGATTTCAGATACCATTTGAAAGACATGGGGTCGATCGGCACCTCGCCGCCCCGTATGCTGGCGACATCGACGGCCATTCTCCCGTCCCTGAACTCATAATAGGGCGCCGTCAACTCGGAGCCGAATACGCCGGTCCTGGCGCCGTGATCGCCCAGGCGGTCATGGCTTGTGCAGATAATCAGCGCTCTTGCCTGTGGAAGCAAGTACCTCTGTCCTTGATAGGGGGAATGCAGCCCCATTGTCCTTAAGGCCGCCGGAAGCCCCAACCTGATGCCGAGCGCCACGAACGCAAGAGCGACCAGGAAGATGATCGATTTTCTTTTTGTTGAACTTTTCATGTGAGCCTTTCCCCCGAGGTTTCCGCCACGGGAAAATCAGACGGATTCGTATAAGGCCCGCTGCTCGGGTTTCAATGCCGTGAGACGTACCCGGGCTTCGTCAGGCGAGACCGCTTCCAGGGAGCCGTCCGGGTTCTGGATCACCACGCCGCCGCCGGTCAGAAGACGATGTCTGGCCTTTCTCTCCTCGGGGTCGGGGTGGCAGACCAGCTGGCAATTGCCGCAGGTCAGGTACAATTTGTACGGAGACAGAACATGGTAATAGCCGTTCGCCATTCGAGGCCAGCGGCTGTAATTGGACAGTGCATTGATGAAGGCCAGCAGGAAATCTTCGCCTTTTTCTGGCACGGGAAATCGGCCGGGCGACCAGGTGGACCACAAGCCGGACGGATGTAATCCGGTGAAGCCCCCGCACACGTACTCGCAACGCAAATAGCTTCTGCGTCTGGAGTAGGTGAATTCCACTCCGCCCAATGTCACGGATGCCCTGGCCTCTTTTTCCATCAGCCCCGAAAGGCAGGACGCCATGCAGAGCCGGCATCCGTTGCAGTAGTTTTCTTCAGGCGGAAGGGGCGAGGTCGGCGCGAGCGCGGCCGTAGTGACTACCGCACCCAGGATAATCCCCGCCCCAAAGCGGCTGTTGATGACGTTCCCGGAAAGACCGAACCATCCCAAACCCGACCTCACCGCCAGGTAGCGCAATGATACAACCGGTCTCATGTCGAGCGCCCCCTTGGGCGTATCCGTCCGGTAATAATTGTTCGGCACCACCGGACAGGCCTTGTGCCCGTTCATCTCCAGGTATCCGGCCAGGTTCAGGGCGATCCCGCCGGCCATCGTATTGACGTCTATGTTGTCCCTTTCGTGTGCCAGCCTGTCCCGTTTGGACAGAAAGTCACGAATGGCCTTCGGGTCAAGGGGCAGGGCGAAGGTGACGGCGGAGTTTGCCCCTTCCAGAGCCCGAGTGATGTCGGCCGACTCAGGGCCGCCGGCCAGCGTGTCGACAGTGGCTACACCCGCGGAACAAGCCCCGTTGAGCATGGCCTGGTCAAGCAACAGTTCTCGAAGATCATCCATTCTCTCGCTCCTTTCTTGATCTTTCCTTTAAATCAGGCGCCGATTATTTCCTCAGTTCGGTCTCGACCGATGGTCGTGCTTATCAGTTCAAGGCCGAACATCGAACAGAGCGTGACCGCGATGTCCGCCAGGCGATGGTTCTGTCCGTAGGAAGGATCGCTCAGGATTTTTCCCCGAACCATGCCCGGTCCCTGCATGGCCATGACCACGGTTTGCGTGTCTGCTGATCCATGTCCGCCGATCATGGCGCGCCAGGGGGCCATCCGTTCGGCTAAAAAAGAGGGTAAAGCCAGGCCTATGTTGGTCAACAGCCCCATGACCGCGGGCAGCTGCCAATGGTCCCTGGCCAACACGAAGAGATCGGGCCAATGCAATCGGCCCGGGGCATCATTGTCCCCGAAACGCCGATGGTACAGTTCTCCGGGCTCACAGACGCCCTGAACACCCTTTTTCATGTCCCGCCAATCCATTACTTCCCAGGGCACTTCCTCGTTCTCGGTTTCAGGGTTTCTAACGCGGTGGGCCGATAGGACCTCCTTGGCGAGGGCCGCTTTCGCCCTACGATACGCCAGATCCCCCTTGAAGCAAACCCCGCCCATGCTGCTGCCCATGAGAGGACAAAAACCACGGTACTGGAGCTCTTTTCCTTGGATCACCCCGGCGCGAGCCAGTATTTCGATCAGGTCGGTGTTGATGCTGCGATCATAGGAATCAAAAGCGGATTTCTTGAAGATTTCCCATGGGGTCTCCTGGGCCCGGTGCGTGATATGACCGTGGTCACTGTAAAGAATGACGGTCGAGTCTTTGTAGTTGGGCATGTGCTTCAGGCCCTCCATCAACCGTCCGAATTGTCGGTCCACATCCCGCATACCGTCCAGAATCGCTTCTTTTGCCGCCATGGGGTTTATCCTGCTCACCTTGCGGCCGGCCTTGCCCAGGAACTCAGACGGATCCCATGCCGCGCCCAGCCCGTGTTGCAGGTCGTCCGCCTGAGCCAGGAGCACAACCCCGAAATCGGGCATCTCGCGAGTGAGCATCTCCAGGGTCGTGTTGACGATCCACATGTCCGGGGGAAAATGTCCGGGGTTCCTTTCATAGGCTACCCAGGAAAAGATCCGCTGATCGCCGGTTTCGTAGTCTGCGGCCGCGTCCGCATCGCCGGGAGGGTCGTAAAACCTGTAGCCCCGGGGAGGAGGTTCGATGTACGATGGGAATCTGGAGCCGCCGATAATGATGTCCACTCCCGATCCCGGCGAATCGAACATCCGGCCCACCCACTCTTTGCCAGAAAGATAAAATGTTTTTGAGGCCGGCCACTTCCTCTTCCAGGCGGAAAAGATCGTATCCACCGGCCGCCCTTCATCGTCACGAGCCCAGGAAAGGCTTGGACCTACAATGTTGGGACGACCGTCCTCTTGCCAGTCGAAAAGTTGAAGGGATACGGAACAAATCCCGCTCTGGGCGCTCGAACCGCCGGACAGAACGTTGAGGTGATTGGGGTCGGTGAGGGCGGGCATATGGCACCTGGCGTTCTCGAACCAGACGCCTTCCTCCAGGAAACGTCGAACATGGGGCATCAACCAATCCCCGTCCTTGCCGCCGGGCCCTCCGTTTTTGTTGAGATACAGATATCGTGGGTCCAGTGCATCGATGGAAACGACAATGACCCGGGGCGCTTTTGATAGGCTGATTTTTTGTGAGGGAGGGGGGCCGGGTTTGAAAGTCGCAGCCGCAGGCCTCTTCAGAAGATACCAGCCTCCGAAGCCCAGGGCTGCTCCTGCCGCCAGCCCCATCCTCATAAACCTCCGCCTTGTGACTCTCCCGGACATCTCACGCCCTCCCGTGTGATTCCCTGCTCACCCGTCCCCCAACCGGACCCCCTCCCTCAAGCAGATGAATGCCTTGCGCAGGGCATCGGCCAGTGCATCGCCTTTCAGGCCGGAACGAGTGTAGTGCTCGACGATTCCCTGGACCAGGTCATACAGGAATTCAGGCCTCATGTCCGGACGTATATGGCCTTCCTTCTGTCCTTTGCGGATGAACCGGATGATCTCCGCCGCCGCCTTCCTCTGGTGATCCAGCGCCTGCCGCTCGAGTCCGGGGTACTCCCGAAAGATTTCCGGAAACGTGACCCTCGTCGTCCCAGCGAGGAAAGAAGGTCCTTCTTGAACCATGCGAAGCTTGGCCGATCGGGGACTGTCTTCCTGCCGTATGATCGTTTTCAGCAAGCCGGTGGTCCTGTCGATCTGTCCAAGGACGATACTTTCCACCAGCTGTTCTTTGGAGCCGATGATCTTATACAGGGTGTTCTTGGCAAGGCCGCACTCCCTCGCGAGGTCGGCCGTACTCCACCCTTTTAAGCCTCGTCCGGCGATAAATCCGGCTGCCCTTTGCAGGACCATCTCCCGTATTCCGGGTTTTTGTGCTTTTCCTGTCATGATCTATTTATACCGTCATAGTATTTCTGGTCTACATTGTCAATGGCCTTGATGGGCGGTACAGAGGGAAAGTGGAATAAGGGGACAATAGTGAATGATTGACATCATGGATATCCAACGCCGGACCGTTATGCCGACGGCCTTCTCTCCTTGGGCGTCAAACATACATGAAAAGATCCCTATCCTTCTGCTCTTGATGGCCGTCTCTCCTGTCTTTCAGGTCTCGGCT
>Ga0316603_10002304_pt1 | contig 10451 bp, 12 predicted proteins | sample OWC_soil_day10_n_FD_207649 | JGI IMG/M metagenome (GOLD analysis project Ga0316603, IMG submission 207649) | Wetland soil microbial communities from Old Woman Creek delta, Ohio, United States - OWC_soil_day10_noCT | ecosystem: Environmental > Terrestrial > Soil > Wetlands | place: USA: Ohio...
CGCGACGAACAGCTCGGTCAAGAACCGCTCGATGTCGAGCGCGGGCGTGTTCTTCACGAGGTCGGAGAGCGTGCGGCGGAGCTTGGGATCGCCCTTGTCGAGCTCGAGGGGGCTCGGATACGTGATCGTCGCCTTCGTGACCTTCGTCTGCACGAGCGCGAGCGAGATGCGCTCCCACCAATACAGCCGCCGCTCCTCGATGAACGACGTCGAGACGAAGAACGTCGCGCAGAGGCCGACGGCGCGGAGGATCGGCAGCGTCACGTCGTGGCACGAGCGGTAGCCGTCGTCGAACGTGACCATCACCGGGTTCTTCGGCAGCGGCCCACCCTCGACGGCACGAATCAGATCGTCGATGCCGATCGGCGTGCAGTACTTCGCGAGCGTCTCCATCTGCCGGCGAAACTGCGCGGGCGTCGCGTCGGCGACGTCGGGGTCGAACGGGTACGACGGGTCCTGCTCGGAGACGTGGTGATACGTCACGATCGACAGGTTCGGGAACGGAACGTAACGGCGGAGCTGCATGACGGTGCCGAGGGCGCCAGTGCGCTCGAGCAGGGCAGCCAAACGTTCCCGCATGGACCCGAGCATACCGGCGCTCGGGTGCTATGGTCGCGTTGGAGAGACGATGTTCGCGATACCCGGCGTCGCTTGCCTGATCGTCTTCATCCTGGCGCGCCCGCAGGAGTTCATCCCGCTCCTGCAGAAGGTGCCGTTCCTCCACCTGTTCACGGCCCTGTGCGCGCTCGGTTGGATCATCGACATCCGGCTCCGCCGCCTGCAGCCGATCGGCACGCCCGCCTTGCCGTGGGCCGTCGCGTTCCTCGTGTGGGCCATCATCTCGACCGCCGTCGTCGTCCCCGATCTCCTGGTCACGAAGGGCATCGAGATGGCGATCCTGTTCGCCCTCTACGGCACGATCGCGCACGGCGTCCAACGGTTCCGTACGTTTCAAGCGGTCGCGGGCGTGCTCGTGATGACGTGTCTGTTCATCACGTTCGTCTGCTTCCACCAAGGCCTCTCCCCGATGGAGTGCGTCGGCGGCCAGGAGCTCGAAGGCGAGATCAACGGCCACCCCGACGGTCGCGTCTGCGAGACCGTCGAGCGCTGCTACGCACCCGACGGCGAGCCCGGCCTCGAATATCGATGCGAGCACGTCGGCTTGTTCGGCACCTACTCCGTCCAAGGCCGCATCCGCTACCGAGGCGAGCTCCAAGACCCGAACGAGGTCTCGCTCGCGATGACCGCGGGAGCGCTCTCCCTCCTCGTCGCGTTCGCACGCCGCAAGCGCACCCCGATCGCCACCGCCGCGTGCCTCGCAGGCATCGGGCTCGTGCTGTTCACCATCCTCCTCTCGCAATCACGCGGCGGCTTGCTCAGCGCGATGCTCGTGTTCGGCGTCTATGTCGTCCGTCGCTACGGCTTCTGGACCATGATCCCCGCCGCCGCGCTCGCCATTCCCGTTCTCCTGTTCGGAGGACGCAGTGGCGAGGCCGCCGATGTCTCGACGCAACTCCGCTACGAGGCCTGGGCCACCGGGCTCTCGCTGTTCAAGCAGTACCCGATGTTCGGCGTCGGCCCGGGCCAGTTCAACGAGCACCACTTCCTCACCGCGCACAATTCGTTCGTCCTCGCGCTCGCCGAGCTCGGCTTCGTCGGGTTGTTCCTGTTCGTCTCGGTCCTCTACATCACGGTCAAGTCACTCGTCGTCGGCATCCGCGACCTCGCGAAGGTGCCCGGCGCCGAAGTCGCCCAGGTCTGGGGCATGGCCCTCCTCGCGTCGATGGCCGGCATCGTGTTCCAGATCAACACGCTCTCGTTCGCGTACCACTCGGTCCTGTGGATCTTCCTCGGGCTCGTCGGTGCGTGGAGCGGTGCCATCCGCCATCACATGCCGGAGTTCACCGTGAGGATGACCTGGCGGGACATCTTCTTCATCGTCGTCGGCTGCCTCGCGTACGTCGGGTTCATCCTGCCCGTGTTCCTGAAGTACAAGGGCGAGCTGTAACTCGGGCCGCGCTTACTTCTTCTTCGCCGCGGGCTTCTTCGCCGGCGCCTTGGCCGCGGGCTTCGCCGGCGCCTTGGCAGGCGGTTTCGGCTTGGCCGGGGCCTTCTCCTTGGCCGGCGCCTTGGCGGCGGGCTTCGCCGGCGCCTTCGCAGGCGTCGCCGGGGTCTTCGCAACAGGAGGCGGCGTCGTCGGAGCGGGCTTCGCCGCCGGCGGCGGGACCGTGGGCTTGGGCGGCACCGGGGTCGGTGGGGCCACCGGTGTCTTGACCGGCGTTGCGGGCGTCTTGCCCGCGGGCTTCGTCACCGGAACGATGATCGGCTTGCCGGGAGGCAGCGGCTTGGGCGGACGCGGCGGGAGCGGACCGCGGCGCGGACGATCGTCGGGGTCGCGCTCGTCGACCTCGTCATCATCATCGTCCGCGGCTTTCTCGTCGTCGTCGTCGTCGTCCTCTTCCTCGTCGTCCTCTTCCTCTTCCTCGTCGTCGTCGTCGCGCAGGATCGATCGACGATCGTCTTCATCGTCGTCGTCCTTGTCGTCGTCCTTGTCGTCGTCCTCGTCCTCGTCCTCGTCCTCGTCTTCGTCCTCGTCCTCGTCTTCGTCCTTGCCCCACGGTGGTTCGTCGCCGCCGCGCCAGCCGGACTCCTCTTCCTCTTCTTCCTCGTCCTCTTTCCACTCTTCGGCGGCTTCTTCTTCTTCGCCGCCGGACCAGTCACCACCGCCGGCGGCGCCGCCGCCGCCCGCGTCGTCTAGATCGTCGACTTCCTCGGCGTCGTCGTCGTCGTCGTCGCCTTCCTCGTCGTCGGTTTCTTCGGCCTCGTCTTCCTCATCCTCGTCCTCGTCCTCGGCCTCGTCTTCGTCCTCGTCGTCATCACGACCACGCGGCGAGGCCATCCAGGAAGGGATGAGGCTCATCATCTCGTCGGTTGCGAGCTCACTACGCATATCCGGCCGCATTCTAAGCATGCGCATTGCCTAGCGTGTCAACTCGCCGCGCGCGCTTTCCCAGTGCTAGAAAAGGCAGGTGCGCACGGTGCTGGTTTTCGCGGCCTGTTCGTTGTCTTCGGTGACGGCCGCGGCGCAGAGCACGAGTTGGCACGGCACCCTCAACGGAGACGTCGCGTTGACCGACAACGTCTTCGCGGAGCCCGGCTACAATCTCTCGAGTCGCAACGGCGATCTGTTCTTCCAGCTGCGGCCGGGGTTCTTGGTCGCGCGCAATGCGCCCCGGATGATCAACACGTTGTTGGCCGAGGCCGAGATCATTCATTACGCGCTCAATAGCAAGTACCCGAGCGTTTCGGGACGGGCAGGGTGGAACGGGTTTTTTCTGCCCGGCCCGCGCAGCGAGATCGTCATGGGGCTCAACGGCTCGACCGGCATCCTCACGTCGCTGCAGTCGCGGTCGGCGTCGAACGAGACGATGATCAGCGTCAGCCCGGTCGGCAAGGTGACGTTCCAGCAAGCGGACGCGAGCGAGTATTTTTCTTACATCGTCACGCGCGAGCTACGGTTTTCTCAGAGCCTGTTCGCCCGCTACAACCGCACGAACGACAACGCCGAAGACTTCGAGCCGCCGATGGAGAACACCATCACGGACTCGGGCGAGGCGGGGCTCGCGCTGGCGATCGATCGCGCGTTCCAGGTGAGCTCGCTCGCTCTCGAAGGCGGCGTGTCGGTGTCGCGCCTCGAACGACAGGCGCCGCTAACCGCGATGATGGGCAGTCGCCTCGATCGCCAGGTCACCCCGCGGCTCCGCGCGTCGTATCGCCGCGATCTCGATCAGAAGTACAGCCTCGGCGCCGACGGCGGCGTCGTGTACGTGCGGCCGTTTGGCGTCGACCCGTACAACCCGATGGACGAGCGCCACGGTGGCTACTTTCCGATCGTCGGCGCGCAGCTCTCGATGACCGGCGTCTGGGGGCGCGGCACGCTCGCCGCTCGCCGCGACGTCACGCCGAACCTAGAGATCGCGCAGAACACCGTCATCGACAGCATCGCGCTCGCTGCCGCGTTTCCGCTGCCGTGGCTCGATGACAGCCGCCGCCGCTCGCCGAAGTTGATCGGCCTCGCATCGCTCGGCGTCGCGCGGACGCGCCTCATCGACTCCGTCACCTCGGACACGACGTCGTCGATCGACGCCGCACGCATCGACGTCGCCGTCTCGTACCTGCCGCGTCCCGGCCTCAGCTACACCGCGCGCTACGAGGGCCAGTTCCAGACCAGCGACGACGAAGCGATGGCCATCGTCCCGGGCTTCTATCGCAACACGATCTACTTCTCGTTCGCCGTGCGCTATCCGAGCGACGTCGCCGGCGTCGTTCCGAAGCGCCGCGCCGGCAGTGCGAATCGCGCCGATCGCGCGGACCAAGCGCCGGTCGGCGCCGAGCCCGTCGTGCCCGATCTCCTCGACGAGGGCGGCGAAGAGGGCGAAGGTGACGAGCGCTAGCTTCGACTGCCGCCGCTGTGGTGCGTGCTGCGTCAACCTCCCGAGCAATCGGCTCGAAGGCTTCACGTCGTGGGTCGAGATCGAAGCCGGCGATCACATCCTCACCCGCGCGGACCTCGTCAAGAAGCTGGTCGTCTACGACCGAGATCGCGTCCCTCACTTGCGCCTCACCGACGACGGGCGCTGCATGGCGCTACGCGGTGCGCTCGGGCGCGAGGTCGGCTGCAGCGTCTACAGCGATCGCCCGTCACCGTGCCGCCGCGTGCAAGCGGGCGACGCGCTGTGCAAGCGCTATCGCCACGAGCACGGGCTACACGAGTAAGACGTCCGCGACCGGCACACCGCCGAAGCTCGTGTTCCACCCGACCGCGTAGCCGCTGACGTTGCGCAGCACGATCGGCGCGCCGACCGGCGGCGGCTCGACGATCCACTCGCCGAGCACGTCTTCTTCGAAGCACGTCGGGCCGACGAACAGCGTCGACGCTCCAACGCCCGGATGCTCGACGACGAGCTCGACCTGCGACCACCGCAGGTGGCAGATCCGCGACAGGTCCACCACGCGCAACGGCCGATCCGACAGCTCGCGCGCGACGACGACACGTCCACACGCGAAGCCCGCACCCTCGACGACGACACGCCCCGGCTCGATCACGAGCTCGATCGAGCGCGGCACCGCCGCACGTAGCTCCGCCAGCGCGCGCGGCAGATCCGCGACCGCGTGCCACGCGCCCCCGACATCGACGAAGCGGGGCTCGAAGTCCGCCAGGGCGAGCACCGCGCGCGCCGTCGCGATGAACCGCTCGCTGCTCGTCGCCGCGACCGGACCGTGGTGGACGTGCAGGCCGACGGGCCGGTCACCCGCCGCGTCGCGCAGCGCGGCGATCTGCGCACGCGTGTCGAGACCGAACCGCGATCGCCGATGGCCGCTCGCTTCGACCGCTCCGACCGCCGGATCGCGCCCGGTGATCGACATCGACACGCGGATCGCGATCTCGGCGCGCGCCGGCGCCGCCGCGACCTGCTCGAGGGTCTCGCACGCGACGATCAACCGCACCGCGTTCGCCGCCGCGCCCGCACGCCCCGTCGGATCCGCGACGCTGATCACGCGCGCCGCGCCGACGTCCTCGAGCTCGGCCGTCGACGCCACGTCGAAGCCGTCGAAGCTGCGGGCGCAGATCGCGCGCACCACGGGGTGCGGAAACGACTTCGCCGCGAACAGCGTCGTGTACCCGTCCGCCGCCGCCGCGATCGCCCGCGCGTTCGCCTCGATCCGCGCGGTATCGAACACGAGCGACGGTCTGGTCGCTCCGGCGATCGCAGCACGCACCGGCGATGGCAGATCGGATCGCATCGCATCGACTATAACTGCGTCACGTCATGCCGATCGTCCTCGACGACACCACCCACCTGCTCGTGCTCACCGGCGCGGGCATCTCCGCCGAGAGCGGCGTCCCGACGTTTCGCGATGCGAACGGGCTGTGGAATAGCCATCGCTTCGAAGACCTCGCATCTCCCGAGGGCTTCGCCGCGGATCCGCTGCTCGTCTGGAAGTTCTACTCCCAGCGCCGGCGCGGTCTCGACAACGTGAAGCCGAACGCCGCGCACCATGCGCTCGTCGCCGTCGAGCAGCGGCTCGGCGAGCGGTTCTTGCTCGTCACGCAAAACGTCGACGGTCTGCACGCTGCCGCCGGCTCGCGACGCATGGTCGAGATGCACGGCAACATCATGCGAACGAAGTGCAGCGGCTGCAGGCGCACGCCGTTCGACGACCGCGCATCGCACGACGTGCTGCCTCCGTGCGACGAGTGCGGCGAGCCGTTGCGCCCCGACGTCGTGTGGTTCGGCGAAGCGATCCCACCGCGCGCGCTGGACGCGATCGACGGGTTCTTGAAGCGCGGCACGAACCTCGTCTTCCTCGCCGTCGGCACGTCGGGCGTCGTCTACCCCGCCGCCGGGCTCGTCGATGTCGTGCGCCGAGCGGGCGGTGCGAGCTGGCTCGTCAATGCCGAGGCGCCCGCCAATGTCTCGCGGTTCGATCACGTCGAGATCGGACCCGCGGGGACGGTCTTGCCGGCGCTGTTCGCTTAGCGCCGGCGCGGGATGCGCGAGCCGATGCCGAGCGTCGACATCACGCCGAGCTCGCCGCCGAGCTTGCTGGTCTGACTGCTGCTGTCGCCCCACGGTTGATCGTCGCGGCGACCCGAGTACGCACCGGCGAGGAACCCGCCGGTGAAGTCTTTCGTCGCCTGCCACGCACGCTGGCCCCAGCTCGGTTGTTCGGCGCCGCCGGTGACGGCCGCGAGCTCTGCCGACGACAGCGCGATCATTCCTGGCCTCCGCGCGCGCCGCCGCTCTGGGTCTGCGGATTCGGTCGTACGCGCTCGATGCGCGGCGGCGTCGGCGGCGGCTTGATCGGCGCGTGCGTCGGGAACAGCGTGTTCCACGCGACGGCGCCGGCCTGCAGCAGCTTGCGACCGCCCTCGACGATGCCGGAGAGGCCACGTCCGCCGTTCACGTGATCGAGGTCGGAGAGTTCGATGCTCGCGAAGTCGTGTTTGGACATGGTCGCGGTGGACTCAGGTTTCGTGCCGGCTGCAACGCTTCGTGATCGCGATGGCGACCGCCGGCGAGCTGCGTCCCTACGACGACACGTTGCTCACCTGAGGCTTCGGCTTGTCCTTGTGCGCCTCGGGGCCGCCGCTCGCGTAGAGGTAGCAGACCGGCACCAAGACACCGATCGCGACGAGCAGCGTGCCTCGCCACTTGAGGCCGAGCTTGCCCTTGATCATGAACAGGCCGCTGATCGCGAGATAGAGCAGCAGCACCGCGTACGCGTCCGCGATGTACTTCCAACCCTGCTTGCCCTTCGCGGCGTGTAGCCACGTGACGGCGCGAAAGAAGAACCGCGACTTCACTTCTTGCACCGTCACTTCGGCGCCGATCGCGGTGACCTTCGTGCCGTCGGCGTATTCGAGCCGCACTTCGTCGCCGGCGCGAAACACGTCGTCGGCGTTGCCCGTGCCGGCGGCATCCGCGACGAGCTTCGCGGCTTGCTCGTCGGTCGCGTCGTCGGGCACGGGCGCGATCACGAGCGTGCGTTCCTTCGAGTTGTAGTTGTAGTTCCAGTCGTCGACGTGATTCATCGCGATGCCGCTGATCGCGTAGATGATCGTGAAGCCGACCGCGAGGTAGCCGACGTCTCGGTGGATCGCGCGAAGCCACCCGCGCCACCGTTTCCAATCAGCCATAGCGCTCCTCTTTCCACGGGTCCGCGTGGTTGTGATAGCCGCGGACCTCCCAGAAGCCGGGCTCGTCGTCCTTCACGAACCGCACGCCGGTGATCCACTTCGCACTCTTCCAGAAGTAGAGATCCGGGATCAGGCCGCGCACCGGCGCGCCGTGCTGCAGCTGGAACGGCTTGCCGTTCAGGCGATACGTCACGAGACAGTTGTCCTTCGTCGCGTCGGCGAGCGGGGCGTTCGCGGTGAAGCCGTGTGCGGCTTCGAGGATCACGTGCTTCGCCTCGCCCTTGACGCCCGCCTTCTCGGCGAGCATCGAGATCTGCACGCCCTTCCACACACCGGCGAGCATCGTCCAACCGGTCACGCAGTGGACGTCGGCTTCCTTCGTGACCTGCGGCAGCTTCAACAAGCCCGCGTAGTCGAGCTCGAACGGCGTCTTCACGGCGCCGTGCACGCGGAGCTTGAACGTCTTCACGTCGCCGTCGCTCGGATCGCCACCCATCGGGCGCAAGTACTCGAGCGTGCGTTGACCCGGCGGCAACCGCGCGCGACCGTCGCCGCGCTTCTCCGCGCGCGCGGCCTTCGTCAGGTCATCCGCCGCGATCCGCACGAGCGCACCGCCGAGCGCCATGAACGCGGTGCCGGCCGCCGCGCTCTTGATGAACTCGCGGCGATCCCACGCCTTCTTCAGCTCTGGATACCGATCGAAGTCTGGTCGCGACATGCTTGCCCTTGGATACGAGCGCCGTGCCCCATGGTTACGAGCCACGAGACAACATCGATCATTGACACACTCGCGCCCGCTCGCCTCGACATTCAATTACTTGGCCAGTTGCGCGATCAGCGTCTCGAGCCAGGTCTTCTCCGTCGCGCCAACCCGCGAGAACTCCACGCCAAGGCCGGTATGATCGACGCCTTCGTTCGCGACGACCCGCCGCACGACGCCGTGGATCTCGAGCGGCGGGCCACCATCGACGAGGAACGTCAGCGTGCACTTCGTGCCGATCGGGTCGAGGACCTGGGTGCACACGAACACGCCGCTCGGCGACAAGTCGCGCGACGTCGCCTCGATCTCGAGCTCGCTCGACACGTAGACGAGCTGCAGCTCGACGGGCAGGCGATCGTGCCTGCGCTTCGCGACGCCCTTGCGAACGTCCGTGCGGCTCGCCGCGCGAAAGCCGCCCCACGCGTAGCGACACGTCTTGCACTCGTCGTCGAGCTCGGTGACGACCGATCCGCAGTTCGGGCAGCGCTGGTGCGTCGCCGGCGGTACCGTGACGGGCTGCGGCGCCGTGCGCGCGCGTAGCGCACGCGCGTCGCTCGGCAGCTCGGCGAGGTTGAGCGTCTGCGACGAGACCGACTCGGCATCGGAGACGCGCACGAACAGCGTGCGCCCGCCGACCAAGATCGCGTCGCCGTCGTCGAGCCGCGTCGGCGATATCACGGGCCGGCCGTTCAGCTTCGTTCCGTTGCTGCTCTTCAGATCCTCGACGAACACTTCATCGACGCGCCGGACGAAGCGCAGGTGGCGCCGCGACACCGCCGGATCGTTGAAGCGCAGGCGGCAGCCGACGTCACGACCGACGATCGTCTCCCCGAGCGGCAGCTCGACGCTGTTGCCCAGGTACTCGATGTAGTAGTGCAGCTCGTCCACCCGACTCGATTCTACGCGCGGCCGAACACCGGCAACAGCGTGCCCGACGTCAGCGTGTTCTCCGGCGATGCGAGGAACGCGATCGCCTCCGCGAGCTCCTCGGGCTTGGGCCACGCTGCGTGATCCGCTTTCGGCATCGCCGCGCGATTCGCGGGCGTGTCGATCGTCGACGGCAGCACGGCGTTGACCAAGATGCGGTCGGCCGCGAGCTCGACCGCGAGCGTCTGCGTGAGCGACGCGACCCCGGCCTTCGACGCGACGTACGCGGCCATGCCGCCGACCGGGGCGACGACCGGCCGCGCCGCGACGTTGACGATGCGACCACCGTCGCCGGTCTTGCGGAGCGCGCGCACCGCTTCGCGGCACGACAAGAAGCACGTCACGGTGTTCAGGCGCCACTGCTTCTCGAAGTCGGCGAGCGACGTGTCGACGAGCGGCTTCATGGCGAAGCCACCGACGAGGTGGATCGACGCCCACAGCGGCGGGAGCTTCGCGAAGAACGCGGTCGCGCCGTCTTCGCTGGACAGATCGAGCTCGGGCGGATCGGGCGCGACGATCACGTTCGCGCCGCGCGCCTCGAGGACCGCGACGACGCCCTTGCCCAACGCGCCACGACCGCCCGTGACGACGACGTTTCGGTTCTTCACCTCAGAAGATTACGACACCGCAAGCCGCCTGGAACGTGTCGAGCGTCTTTTGCAGCGCGCCGGTCAGGTTGCCGTCGCAGATCGACGAGAACGACGCCTGCGTGCTGGTCGAGTTCGCCTGCATCACGAAGTCCTGCAACCGCGTCGCCTTCGCGGCGTTGCCGAAGCTCGAGCTGCAGTCCGTCGGGCCTGCGATCACGCCCGCGGCCCACCGCGTGCGGTGCCCCTTGAGCGTGTCGAGGAACGTGATCAAGTCCGCGGGCTGATAGTCGACCGGCGGCTGGCTCGTCACCGTGACGTTGAAGTTGTTCTGCATCGTCGACGCATCGTCTTCGTCGGTGAGCATCACGACGCCGAGCAGCGCGTCGTTGCGCAGGAAGCCGGCGTTCGTTCCGTCGGTCACGCGGTCGCCGAGCGCCCACTTCGTCATCAGCAGCGGCATCTCGTACGACGG
>Ga0316603_10002307_pt1 | contig 10442 bp, 9 predicted proteins | sample OWC_soil_day10_n_FD_207649 | JGI IMG/M metagenome (GOLD analysis project Ga0316603, IMG submission 207649) | Wetland soil microbial communities from Old Woman Creek delta, Ohio, United States - OWC_soil_day10_noCT | ecosystem: Environmental > Terrestrial > Soil > Wetlands | place: USA: Ohio...
GCTGCGTGCCTTCGGCCGCGTTCTTGTACGCACCGGTGACGAAGACCCGCGCCAGGTGCAGCGTCGTGGTGATGACCATCCCGTGAGCCGCCAGGCGGTGCACGGCCCGAAGCCACCACCCGAAGGACACGACGTGCTCGATGTCCTTGACGGACCGGTAGGCGTCCTCCACCGACGGGATGTAGAACACCATCAGCGGCAGGCCGGACAGGAGCAGCACGACGAAGAGCACCCACGACACGGTGCCCAGCCAGAACGTTGGCGTCCATGCGAGCGATGAGGCGCGCATGCGGGCCGGGAACCAGTGCAGCAGGAAGTTCGCGAAGATCGCGTCGGCGACCTCGCGGACCGTGGCCGGGCGGAGACTCCAGAACCAGCGCCGCGCCATCACGCCGTCCTCACGGCACCGTCAGTGCGTCCTGCGGGCCGACTTCATCGTCCAGGTCCGCCACCAGTTGGCCGTCGTCGGGTGCGAGCGTGAGGCGGTACGCGGGGAGGGGCCTCGGCGCGGGGCCCGAGATGTTCGAGCCGTCCTCGTGGTAGCGGGAGCCGTGGCACGGGCACGCGAGCTGGAACACCTGGGTCGCGCGCCGCGTGTCGGGATCGGACGGATCGGCCTTGAGGCTGGCCTCGACGCGGACCGTGCACCCCAGGTGCGTGCAAACGGCCGACATCACCCTGAAGCGCTTGCCGTGCCGCGACACGAACACGCGCGCGGCGGGCACCAGCGTCAGGCCCTCGGGAAACGACCCGGGCAGTCCAAGCTTGACCCGGGACGGCGTGTCGTACGACACGTTCGCCACGAGCGACCGCAACACGATGCCGCCCTGCACGGCGAGGGCCGCGGCGCCGGCGGCGGTACCCAGTCTGACGAGCACCGACCGCCGCGCGGGTTGCTCAGGCCGATCCGGTTCCATGGGCTCCGGGCGCTACTTCTTGGCCTTGGGTGGGTACTTCTTCAGCAGCTCGCCCACGGCCTCGCGGATCCGCTGTTCGCGCTTGGCCGCCGTATTCTGCCGGTTGACCTCGGCCTCCGCGATGCCGCGCCAGGCGATCTGGCGCTTCGGGCCGTCGATGATGTCGAGAATGAGCGTTCCCTGCTCGAAGATCTTGAGCGATGTCGTGGTCATCTCGAAGTCCGGGACGCCCCATGGCGGCACGGCACCGATGAACTGGCCGCGGGTCTGGGCCTCGGAGTTGGGGCCCGAGAGGAAGTAGTAGTTCAGGTAGAGGTCCGGCACGCCGCCGGTCGCCGCCACGAGGCCCCGTTTGGCCATTTCCTTCTCGACCGCGTCTTTGATCGTCGGTTCCCAGCGGGCGCGGATCTGTTCCGGGTCGCCTCCCTCACGCATCAGGAGCTTGACCTCGCCAGCGCCATCGGGATGCCACCCGAACGTCCGGGCCTTGCTGAAGTCGTAGGCCTTGTCGAACTCGACCTTGACCTTGACGCCGGCGTGAACCGCCACCGCGAGGGCCATCGCCAGTGCGACGGAGAGGGCGAGCCGTCCTGCGTGTCTCATCTCCATGAACTCCTTCCATGGACCGGCTTCATCACGTGCGTCCGGCGTCCCGTCGACTGCCTCCGCGAGATTGGGTCACGAAACCGCGTCCAGCGTGCAGCCACGATACCACGGCCGGACGCGAGGATCAGGACCGGGGCCAGACACTACCGCACTGGACCCGAGCGCCGGCCGGCCGTGGCGGCCGTCTTCAGTTGGTCGAGGAGTTGCTTCGCGCCCGGATCGTCCGGCCGCAGCGCGGCCAGCTTCTCGGCCCAGCCGATCGCCGCGCGCAGGTTCCCGCGGCCCCGCTCGAACATGGCGAGCGCCGCGAGGGTATCCGCGTCGGCCGGCCGCGCGGCGTTCACGGCGGTCAGCACGGCGATCGCCCGGTCGGCCCGTCCCATGTCGTGCAGGGCGACGGCGTAGACGTAGCCGTAGCGCGGCACCGCGGGCAGCAGTGTGTAGGCACGCTCCAGCAGTGCCAGGGCCTCGTCGCGTCGTCTTTGGCGGACGTAGAGCAGGCCGAGCGCGTGCGCAGCTTCAGCGGCCCCCGGTTCGAGGCGGACGGCTTCGGCGAGCAGTTGCTCGCCGTCGGCCTCGCGGCCCAGCGTGCGGTAGACGTCCGCCAGATTGACGCGGGCCGGCACGGACCGCGGGTCGAGGCGCAAGGCCGTCCGCAGGGCGGCTTCGGCCTCGCCGGTCTTCCCCTGCCGCACGTAGAAGCTGCTCAGGTTGAGGTGGGCCTCGGGGCGCTCCGCGACGGCCATTTCGAGTGCGATGTACTCGTCGCTGGCGCGGGCGAGCGCCGCGGCCTCGTCCTGCGTGAGCAGGCCGGGGGGCGTGCCGGCCAGTGAAGAGGCCGCCCACGCCCGGACGAGGCGGACGGGATCGGCCAGCAGCGCGCGGCCGAGGCGCACGCGATCGGGCGGTTCCAGCGAGGCGAGGGTGCGAGCGGCAGCCGCGCGCACGTTGGCATCGGGGTCGGCGAGTCCCGCCTGCAGCGCGTCGATCGAGGCAGGGGTGTAGTACTCACCGAGCAGCGCGAGGGCGGTCGCGCGCGCGATCGGCGGGAAGGCCGGCGTCAGAATCGCGGCGCGCAGGGCCGGTCCGGCGCCCGGCAGCCCGCGCCGGGCCGCGTCGAGGGCCGCCACGTAGTCGTTGCCGCGCTTCCGCTCCGGCCCGTACCACTTGATGATCGCGTCGTGCGACCACTTCACGCTCTTGTCGGCGTGACAGGGCGTCGTGCAGGCGTTCGGGATGCCGTACTTCAGCGTGTAGTCGACCCGCGGCACGCGGAAGCTGTGGTCGTACCGAGGATCCACCACCATGTACGTGGTGGTCCGCATGTGACAACTCGCGCACCGCGCCGCGTCGGTGCCTTGCTTGTGGTGATGGTGGGCCGGCGTGTCGTACGTCAGCGGGAGATGGCAGTGCCCGCAGACGTTGTTTCCCGTGCCGCGCTGCTTCAGGCTGTGCGCGTTGTGGCAATCGGAGCAGGTGACGCCGGCCGCATACATCTTGCTCTGCGTGAACGAGCCGTATTCGTAGACCTCTTCCAGGATCTGGCCGTCCGGGTAGTACAGGCCGTCGTCGAGGAGCGCCGGGCGGTAGCTGTCCAGGAACGTCTTGCCGATGTCCGGGACGCCGGTGATGGGCCCGCGCCGCGCGTGGCACGGCGCGCACGCCTGGACCTCGGCCTGCTGGCGCTTGCGATCGGCCGGGCGCGACGCGAGGCTGGAGGCGTCGCCGACGCCGAAGCCGCTGTAGTCGACCGCCCGAAGTCCCTGGACGTCGAGTCCCATCGACGATGTGTCGCGGCCGGTCAGCCCGCGTTTCTTGCGGTCCTCTGCCCATTTCACGTGTGCGGACCCGGGGCCGTGGCAGGTCTCGCACGAGACGTTGATCTCGGACCAGGTCGTCCTGTAGCTGTTGGTGGCGAGATCGAAGTTGCGGACCAGGTTCGTCGAGTGACAGTCCGCGCACATGTAGTTCCAGTTCTGGTTCGGGCCGGTCCAGTGGAGCGGGTCGCCCGAGGTGATGCGCTCCGCCGGATAGAGGTGGAACCAGCGCTGGCCGCCCTGCGCTCTTGGCCTCGTGTCCCACGCGATCGGCAGGCACTGATAGCGGCCGCCGGGAAAGGCGACCAAGTACTGTTGCAGCGGCACGAAGCCGAACGTGTACGCGATCTCGTAGTCGCGCAGCTGGCCGTCCGGCCCGTCCGTGCGCACGAAGAACTTGCCGTCCCGCTTCGAAAACGTCGTCGTGACGCCGGCGTGCGTGAAGGTCGTGTTGCCGAAGTCTCCCAGCACGGTCGCGTCGCTGACATTCTCCATCGCGCGCGCATGGTGTGACTGGCGCCACTCCTTCGTCTGCGACTCGTGGCAGGGCGTGCACGCAGGCTCGCCGACATAGGTCGAGGCGGCGGCCACCGGGGCCGGGTCGGCGGGGCCGGCCGGCGCCGCGGCCTCCTGGCGCCAGAGATAGACGCCGGCAGCGATCCCGAAGAGCGCCGTTGTGACGGCGGCGAAGAGAGGCACTCCGGTCAGTCTGGGCACGCGCTCCATCCTAAACCGGCGCCGCCCCCGGCGTGACGGGAAATCGAGGGCGGACCGGTCTTCCGGCCCGATCTCCCGGCCCGATCTCCCGCTTGACCCAGGGCCGGCCTTGGGTTCACACTCAGACCTGGCAGGACGCCTAGGGGTGGCCAAAAGGAACGGCCTGAGATCACACCCTCGAACCTGAACCGGGTAGTACCGGCGTAGGGAAGGCGAACGGGGGCTTCGGCTCCTATTCGATTCGAGAATTCCCCAAAGCATCCTTTTCACTCGACCGGCGGACGTATGCGGATCGAGAGGAGGGGTGACCTTGAACACGCGGATCCTCGTGGCGACCGCACTTGCCGTCGCCGTGGCAGTCGCGCCGGACGCGGCGCTGGCGCAGCAGCCCGCTTACCCGGTTGAAGGGCGCGTCCGGACGGCGGCGGGCGTTCCGATCGCCGGCGTCTCGGTGAGCGCCGGCCCTGGTACCGCCGTGGAAACCGGCACCGACGGCCGTTTCACGCTGATGCTTCCGGCAGGACGGTACATCCTGCGCGTGTCTGTTGCGGCGTACGCCGAAGCGGTCCGCGAAGTCGAGGTCACGGCGCCGGTCGCGTCGCTCGAGATTCAGTTGACGCCGCTCCCGCGCTTCGCCGAAGAGGTCGTTGTCGCGGCGGTGCGCGCCGATGCCGAGGCCCCGATCACCAAGCGCGACCTGGATCGCGGCGAGATCGAAAAGCTGAACGCCGGTCAGGAGATGCCGTTCCTCCTCAAGGAGGTGCCGTCGGTCACGCAGTACTCCGACTCCGGGTCGTCGACGGGCTACTCCTACATGTACCTGCGCGGCATTCCGCAGACGCGGATGAACGTCACGCTCGACGGGGTGCCGTTGAACGAGCCCGAAGACTCGGCCTTCTACTTCGCCAACTTCGGCGACTTCGCCAATGCCATCGAGAGCCTGCAGGTGCAGCGCGGCGTCGGCACGTCGACGGTCGGTGCGGCCTCGTTCGTGGGATCGATCAATTTCGCCAGCATCGACCTGAAGGACGACCTGGCGGCAGACGTCCGGCTCGGCGGCGGCTCCTTCGGCACGGGCCGCGTGAGCGCGGCGGTGCACTCCGGCCGGCTCGGCGGCGGCATCAAGCTCTACGGCCAGGCCGCGTTTCAGGACACCGAGGGGTTCCGGTACAACTCCGGCTCGACGCAGCGCAGCGTCTACCTCGGCGCCACGCGCGACACGGACGTGTCGTTCTTCAAGGTCTTCGGCTTCGCCGGGCAGGAGCAGTCGCAGCTCGCGTTCCTGGCGTCCGACGAAGACACGCTGGACAAGGATCTGCGCGTCAATCCGATGAGCCCGGACGAGCGTGACGAGTTCGGCCAGCGCTTCGTCACGGCGCAGTACCACCGCGCATTCGGGCCGGACACCGCGCTGTCCGTGCAGGGGTACTACAACGGCGCGGGGGGCTGGTACCGGATCCGGAACCAGGCGGACGGGCTCTATCAGTACGGCCTCGACTGGAGCAGCGTCGGCGCAACAGCGACGTATCGTGCCGTGCGCGGCGCGTTCGACCTGACATGGGGCGGGCACGTCAACGACTTCGGGAGCCGCCATGCCCGCGAGATCGTTGGCGGGCCGGCCGAGTACGCGAACCGGGGCTACAAGAACGAGGTCAACAGCTTCGTGAAGGTCGGGTACGCCGCCGGCCGGTGGCACCATTACGGCGACGTCCAGGTGCGGTGGGCGCGCTTCCGCTTCGACGGCGATCTCGACCTCGGGTCGGTCGCGTGGACGTTCTTCAATCCGAAGATCGGAACCCGGTACGACCTGGGTGGCGGCGTCAGCGCCTATGCGTCGCTGGGCCGCGCGGGAAGGGAGCCATCGCGCAGCGACATGCTCCAGGGCGAGGACAATCCGACCGTGCCGTACGACCTGTCGGCGGTGAAGCCGGAAGAGGTGGTGAACGTGGAGGCCGGCATCGAGTGGTCGAGGCCCGGATTGACTGTGCGGGCGAACGGCTATTCGATGGCCTTCCGGAACGAGATCGCGCAGACCGGCGAGTTGTCGGAGACCGGCATGCCGCTCAGGCAGAACGTGGACCGCAGCGTCCGGCGCGGTGTCGAGGTCGATGTCACGTGGCGGCCGATGCCGGACCTTCTACTTCGGCACGCGGCGACCTACAGCTACAACCGGATTCGTTCGTGGACACAGTTCTACGACGTCTACGACGAGGCGGGCGGATGGGTTGACGCGGCCAGCCGGACGCACGAGAACGTGGTGCCGCTGCTGACCCCGGCGATCCTGTTCAGCCTCGGTGCCGACTACTCACCGGTGCAGTGGTTCAGCGTCGGGGCCCTCGGACGGTACGTCGGCGCCGCGCACCTGGACAACACGAACAGCGCCGCGTTCACGGCGCCCGCGTTCTTCGGCCTCGACGCCGACGTGTCGGTGTCCCTCGCGGGCCTCGTCCCGTTTGCGGCCGGGGCCTCGCCTCGCCTTCGCGTCCAGGCCACCAACCTGCTCGATAATCACCGCATGTTTCCCAGCGGCTACAGCTACCAGTACTTCGTGATGGACGGCGCCGGCGCCATGCAGCCGGCCGGCACGCGCTATTACTACCCGCTGGCGACGCGGAACGTGTTCGCCGCGCTGGAAATGAGCTTCTGACGTGGGGGCGGACCCGTTCGAAGCCGTCGGCGTGCTCAGCGGGATCCTGAGCGTGTGGCTGACGACGCGCCAGAAGATCTGGTGCTGGCCGGTCGGGATCGTGTCCGTCTCGTCGTTCATCGTCGTGTTCTTCCGCGCGAAGCTCTATGGCGCCATGGGGCTGCAGTGCGTGTATGTCGGGCTGCTCGTGTACGGGTGGCACTCGTGGCTGCATGGCGGCGAGAGCCTCAGCCCGCTGAGGGTGTCTCGACTGCCGCGGCGGCTGGCGCTGGGCCTTCTCGTCCTCGGCGCCGCGGCATCTGGCATCACCGGCTATTGGCTGCGCGCGCAAACCGACCACGCCCTGCCGTTCGTGGACGGCTTCACCACGTCGTTCAGCCTCGTCGCACAGTGGATGCAGGCCAGAAAGTACCTCGAGAACTGGCTGGCCTGGGTGGTCGTCGACGTCGTGTACGTCGGCATGAGTCTGTCTCAAGGCCTCACGCTGACGGCCGGGCTCTACGCGGTCTACATCGGCCTCGCGTTCGTCGGGTTCCGTGACTGGCGGCGCTCGTTGGCCTTCGGGAGACACGCATGACCGGCAAACGTCCGCTCGTCATCGTCGTGACCGGGTCGGAGTGCACCGGGAAGACGACGCTCGCTCAGGAACTGGCGGAGCGGTTCGGAGCGCCTCGTTCGCCGGAGTTCGCGCGCGAGTACCTCGACGGGAGGCAGGCGCCGCTCTCGGATGCCGATGTCGAGCCCATCGCGCGGGGGCAGATTGGCGGCGAGGACGCCGCCGCCGCAGGGGCGGCAGAGGTGGTGGTCAAGGACACCGACCTCCTCAGCACGGTGGTGTACGCGCACCATTACTATGGCGCGTGTCCCGCGTGGATCGAGCGCGCCGCGAGGGACCGCCTCGGCGACCTCTATCTGCTCCTCCATCCCGACGTCCCGTGGGTGGCCGACGGCCTGCAGCGCGATCGCCCGGCCGAACGGGCGCTGATCCACGACCTGTTCCGGCAGCACCTGTCCGCCCTCGGCGCACGAACGGTTGACATCACCGGCGACTGGCCCGCCCGCCGCACGCTCGCGTTCCAGTCCGTCGCCGCCCTCCTTCGAACGCGAGGCTGAGCCCCCGCCTGCCCCCCCCCAACCGGGGTCGTACCCGGGTCCGACCCCAGGAACGCGAGGCACGTAGCAGAAATTGCGCTCGTGATGGAGCGCCCGCGTGGCAGACCTTGCGCTGTCCGACGCGCCCCACGAGATTCTTCAAGGAAACGAGACGATCCGTGAGGCGCGCGACGGCCCGATTCGTGCAGTCGGGTCTATCGAGAAGGAGGCCCGGTCAGCGGTCGTGAAGTGACCGGCAGGAAAGGACAGCGCCATGGCCCGCAGACCTCGATATTTCCTCAAAGACCAGTCGCATCACGTCATCGTGCGGGGAAACAACCGCATGCCGATCTTCACGTGCGAAGCGGACCATCTCTTCTTTCTTCTCTCCCTGGAGGAAGTCTTCCAGAAGCACGGCATTGTGACCCACGCCTTTGTGCTCATGGGCAACCACGTGCACCTGCTGGTCACCGCGGCCGACCCGCAGAGTCTGCCGAGAGCCATGAAGTCGCTGGGGTGTCGCTATGTCCACTACTTCAATCGCGGACACGAGCGCACGGGCACCCTGTGGGAAGGCCGCTACAGAAGCGCGCTTGTCGACACCGCACGCTACTTCTTCACGTGCATGCGCTACATCGAATGGAATCCGGTCCGTTCGCACATCGTGGCGCGCCCGGAAGACTACCGTTGGTCGAGCTATCGGGCCAACGCCATGGGCTCCGACATCGGCGTGACGCTGACGCCGCACCAGACGTATCTGGCGCTCGCGCGGACCGCGGCAGCGAGGCAGAGCGCTTACCGACGACTGTTCCGTCAACCACTCGCGCAGGAGGAACTCCAGGCCATTCGCCATGCCACGGATCGGACAGGGGTGCTCAGGAGCGGCAGGCATCCGGCGCCGGGGTCGGACCCGGGTACGACCCCGATGGACTGAAGATGGGGCGGGTGGTGTCTGACCCCGGGTGGGGCGCACCCGGCCTGTCGCCGCGTGCGGCAGCCTGCTCGCAGGCCGCCGGCCTATGGCCGACCTTTCGGAACGAACCCTTCCTTGCGCATCTCGGACACGATGTTCCCGACCAGCTCTTTCACGATCTTCTGCGCGTCCTTCGGATTGGTCTTCTCGCTCACACCGGCCCACACCAGCTTGAGCTTCGACAGATCGTACACGAGCGTCTCGATCGTGATCACCAGATCCTCACGCCTGTTCACGCTGACGATCGTCGAGCTCCAGCCGTACGCGTAGTACTCCCACGGATTCGCATACATCGAGGACACCCACACATCAGGCGTGTAGGTCACTTCCTTCTCCGCGGACACGACCCGCAGCACGATGAGGCCGTGCACGCCGGCCCGCTCGAACCATTCCCGCGCCGCCCCCTTCTCGCGCAGCACCTCGCGGGGGGCGAGCCGGTAGGAAGGTACGCCCTGGAGACCGAGCGCCGTCAACTGGCGGGCCAGTTCCTCCTCGGTCGAGACCTGGAGGTCCTGATTCTCGCTGATGACGACCGCCGCCACTTTCTTGCCGGCGAAGTTCAGCCGATCGACGTCCGGCGCTTTCCACGTGGACTTGAACTTCGCGGCGTGGACGGCGGCGCCCGCCGCGAGCGCGAACATGAGAGTCGTCAGGAGGATCCGACGCATACTATCGTCTCCTTGCAGGACCGGCTTCATCACCTGCGTGCGACAGCCCACGGCCTCGGGAACGGGTGACGACAGCTCTTTCAGGGCTTCCTTCCATCATCTTACCTTCAGAGGAGGCCCGCGCGCGCCAGCGCCTGGTATCCCAGGATGGCGGCGCCAAGCGCGATGACGGCCCAGCCGAATCCCCGCCTGAGCGTCTCGCCCGAGATCCGCCTGGTGATCATCGAGCCGCCGACCATGCCGATCAGCGCGGACCCGAGGAACGCGGCCGTCAGGTTCCAGTCGAACGCCGCGTAACGAAGCTGACCGGCCAGGCCCCCGGCGGCGTTGAACGCGATGATCGCCAGCGACGTCGGCACGGCACGCTTCATGTCGAGGCCCGCGACGAGCACGAGCGCGGGCACGATCAGGAAGCCTCCGCCAATCCCGAGGAAGCCCGTCAGCACGCCCAGCGCGAGACCGATGCCCGCGCACCGCGGAACGCGGCACCCGCCCGGGACGGCCGGGACAGCACCAGGCGCCAGCATCCGCCAGCCGGCCAGCAGCATGAGCGCGGCGAAGATCGCCATCAGCGTGCTGCCGGCCACGAGGTGGGTCAGTCTGGCGCCAGCGAAGGCGCCGATCGCGCCCGTGACGGCGAAGATCGCCGCGGCGCGGCCGTGGAGTCCCCCGGCGCGCGACTGGAGGTAGCTGCCGACGGCGGCCGTGGTTCCGACGATGACGAGCGACATGCCGACGGCGGTATGAGCAGGAATGCCCGCGACATAGACCAGGACGGGCATCGTGATGATGGACCCGCCGCTGCCGAGCGTGCCGAGCGAAACGCCGATCAGCACGGCCAGGAGCAGGGCGAGGCCGAGGGCCGCACTCATGCGGCGGCGCCTGACAGCCCGGCGTCGCGCCTGATCATGACGAGGGTGAAGTCGTCTTCGTAGCCCCTGCGCGCGGCGAAAGCGCGGGTCGCGTCGACGACCGCCTCGACGAGATCCCGGGCGGAGCCGGTGC
>Ga0316603_10002308_pt1 | contig 10440 bp, 7 predicted proteins | sample OWC_soil_day10_n_FD_207649 | JGI IMG/M metagenome (GOLD analysis project Ga0316603, IMG submission 207649) | Wetland soil microbial communities from Old Woman Creek delta, Ohio, United States - OWC_soil_day10_noCT | ecosystem: Environmental > Terrestrial > Soil > Wetlands | place: USA: Ohio...
ACTGGCCATACAAAATATTTTTTTGAATTAATGAATGGACAAATATATATTTTTATAACGGAATAACCACTGAAACGCAGAGATAAAAAATATATAGCCCAATTTTTTTGTATTTTTGAGATTATAAAAAAGTTCTGATGCACTTATTGAAGCATATCATAATATCCTTTTTTTGTATCCTGATGGTTTCCGGTTTTACAGGTTGCAACGACGAGCTGTTTTCCAGCGATCCGGATAAAACTCTTGCGTTTTCTACCGACACGCTCACATTCGACACCGTATTTACCACCATTGGCAGCACTACAGAAAAGTTTCTTATATACAATCATCACAATAGAGCCATGAATATATCTTCCATCAGTTTGGCCGGAGGTGCTTCATCTGTTTTCAGGCTCAATGTAGACGGTAGCCGCAATGCCAACAACAGCTTTTCCAACATTGAAATAAGCGCCCACGACAGTTTATATGTTTTCGTCGAAGTTACCATTGATCCCCGCAACTCCGATTCGCCGGTACTTGTACAGGATTCGGTTATTTTTACTACCAACGGCAATATGCAACAAGTAAAACTGGAAGCTTACGGGCAGGATATGGTTCTGTTTAAAAACAAACTAATTCTGAACGACAGCGTTCTCAGCGCGTCAAAACCCTATCTGATTCAGGGCTATCTGGCCATCGACTCAGCTAAAACTCTGACAATACCTGCAGGATGCAAACTTTATTTTCATAACAATGCCAACTTGCTTGTGTATGGAAATCTGAATGTAAACGGCAGCTTTGAAAAACCTGTAGAAATGCGGGGCGACAGATTAGATAAAGTAAAATTCATGAACCCGGTACTTTATAATTACGTAGCCGGACAGTGGGGTGGTGTATATCTGCTGTGGAATAAAGGGCGGCACACCTTGCAGCATCTGAATATCACCAGTGGCTACGTGGGTTTGTATGTTCCTAATACTAACATTGACGAACTGCCCGAGCTAAACCTGAGCTACTGCCGGTTGCACAACTTTGTATACTACGGAATAGTAGCCCGAAACTGTAACCTGCGTGTGGACAATACCGAAATTTCAAACACAGGTAGCGCCACGGTATATCTTAGCGGGGGACAGCACCATTTCACACACACTACCATAGCCAATTTTTACGACTCCAATCCCTTCGAACCAAGTTCCCGCGACAAGAATCCGGCAGTATTCATCATGAATCTCTACAAAACGGCACCCATGAGCACAATTTTCAACAACTGTGTTATAGCAGGAGGGATTGAAAATGAACTCAGCATTGCAAGCCGGAGTTTACATGAATATCGCGGTGTTTTTGCCAATACTTATATCCGCCGAAGCGAAAAATACGACCTTAGTCAGTTTACTGACGTAAGATGGTCGGCTAAAACTGACACTGTATTCAAACACCCATCGTACAACTACAAAGAAGATAAATACTTCAATTTCACCCCCGACTCGGTTTCGCCTTTGCGCGGTCTGGCCAACAAAACAATTGCCACCCAATTTCCGTTAGATTTGAATGGGAACAACCGGCTTGCAGATAATGCTCCCGACGCCGGAGCTTACGAATGGATTCCTGCAGAATAAGAAAACCGAACTAAAACTCTTATTACCAAAACGCTAAAATATCTCCAAAAAGATACCTTAGTGCAAATTAATCCCAAATGTACAGACGAGGCATGCCTCGTCTCATCAACAAACAAGATATTTTAGGAATTTTAAAATATTAAAATATTTTGTTTAGAAATAACAAACATGCAGGTATAAACAAACGACTTCTGCTCCTACAATGAAGCTTTTGTTATATTTTGATGCTGTAAAGCAGATAAAAATTATTTATCTGATATGAATTTTATAAGCAATTAATGCTATTTTTGTGAACCTTAAATAACAAAAAAAGAAAATATATATTTTTAATTTAATACTTATGAGTAACACCAAAAGAGTCTATACCTTCGGCAACGGTCAGGCCGAAGGAAAAGCAGACATGAAAAATTTGCTTGGAGGAAAAGGAGCAAATCTTGCAGAAATGAACCTGATCGGAGTACCAGTACCACCCGGATTTACGATTACCACCGACGTTTGTAACGAATATTACGAAGTAGGTAAAAATGAGGTGGTGGCGCTTCTAAAACCCGAAGTAGAGAAAGCATTAGCCGGAGTTGAAGTGCTGATGAATTCAAAATTTGGCGACGTAGCCAATCCTTTGTTAGTTTCGGTTCGGTCGGGAGCACGGGCTTCTATGCCAGGAATGATGGACACTATCCTCAACCTTGGATTGAACGATGCCGTAGTAGAGGGACTTACCAAAAAGACTGGAAATCCGCGTTTTGTATGGGATTCTTACCGCCGCTTTGTACAAATGTACGGCGATGTGGTTTTGGGCATGAAACCGGTAAACAAAAATGATATTGATCCTTTCGAAGAAATTATTGAGCATGTAAAAGAAGCCAAAGGTGTAAAGCTCGACACCGAACTCACCGTAGACGACCTCAAAGAACTTGTAGCTAAATTCAAAGCTGCTGTAAAAAAACAAACAGGACATGATTTCCCTGAATCGGCTTACGAGCAACTCTGGGGAGCCATTTGCGCCGTATTCGATTCATGGATGAACGACCGCGCCATACTTTACCGCAAAATGGAAGGCATACCTGCCGAATGGGGTACTGCCGTTAACGTTCAGGCCATGGTTTTTGGCAACATGGGCACAACATCGGCTACGGGCGTATGTTTCAGTCGTGATGCTGCTACCGGCGAAGATATTTTTGTAGGCGAATATCTGATTAACGCACAAGGCGAAGACGTGGTAGCCGGTATCCGCACACCGCAGCAAATCACCAAAGAAGGTTCGCAGCGCTGGGCTGTACTGGCCGGCGTATCCGAAGCCGACCGCGTAGCCAACTATCCGTCGATGGAGGAATCGATGCCCGAAATATACAAACAATTGGATGCACTCCAAACCAAACTTGAAAATCACTATAAAGATATGCAGGATATGGAATTTACCGTACAGGAAGGTAAACTCTGGTTTCTGCAAACCCGTAACGGCAAACGCACAGGCGCCGCCATGGTGAAAATTGCCATGGATATGTATCGCCAGAAAATGATTGATGAAAAAGCTGCCGTACTGCGCGTCGATCCGTTGAAGCTCGACGAATTGCTGCACCCCGTGTTCGACAAATCGGCATTAAAAACAGCTAAAGTTATTGCCAAAGGCTTGGCAGCTTCGCCAGGAGCAGCTACCGGACGGGTAGTATTTAACGCCGACGATGCAGCCGAATGGGCTTCGGGAGGCGAAAAAGTCATTATGGTTCGTATCGAAACTTCGCCTGAGGACCTGGCCGGAATGGCTGCTGCACAGGGCATACTCACCGCACGTGGTGGTATGACTTCGCATGCTGCCGTGGTGGCTCGCGGTATGGGTAAATGCTGTGTATCAGGCGCTGGTGCTCTTAAAATTGATTACGCTACCAAAACAATGGAAGTGGACAGCTTGGTAATTAAAGAAGGCGACTATATTTCATTGAACGGATCGACCGGCGATATTTATCTTGGAAAAGTTGCTACTCAGGAAGCTGAATTAGACAATGACTTTGCCGAATTGATGGTTTTAGCCGATAAATACGCAAGTATGACCGTTCGTACTAATGCCGATACCCCTCACGATGCCGCTGTAGCCCGCAAATTTGGCGCTACCGGAATCGGACTTTGTCGCACGGAACATATGTTTTTCGAAGGTGAAAAAATCAAGGCCATGCGCGAAATGATTCTTGCCGAAAATCAGGAAGGCCGCCGTATTGCCCTGGCCAAAATTTTACCTTATCAGCAAGCCGACTTTGAAGGTATTTTCGAAGCCATGGAAGGCTGTCCGGTAACCGTTCGTCTACTCGACCCACCATTGCACGAATTTGTGCCTCATGATGAAAAAGGTCAACGCGAAATGGCAGAAGCTATGGGTGTTTCTGTAAAAGCTATCAAACAACGTGTGGATGCACTGCATGAACAAAACCCAATGCTCGGACATCGTGGATGCCGTCTGGGAAATACATATCCTGAAATTACCGAGATGCAAACCCGCGCCATTCTGGGAGCTGCAATTGCATTGAAGAAAAAAGGCATCACTGCTTTACCCGAAATTATGGTGCCTCTGGTAGGTATTAAATATGAGTTCAACGAACAGGAAAAAATTATCCGGGATACTGCCGCAAAACTTTTTGAAGAAACAGGCGATAGCATTGTTTTCAAAGTTGGAACCATGATAGAAATTCCGCGTGCTGCTCTTACTGCCGAAAAAATTGCAACAAAAGCTGAGTTCTTCTCATTTGGCACCAATGACCTTACGCAGATGACTTTCGGTTACTCGCGCGACGACATTGCTTCTTTCCTGCCAATTTATCTTGAGAAGAAAATTCTGAAAAACGACCCATTCCAGGTTCTTGATCAGAATGGGGTAGGTCAACTCGTACGCATGGCCACCGAAAATGGTCGGAAAGTAAATCCAAACCTCAAAGTAGGTATCTGCGGCGAACATGGTGGCGAACCATCATCGGTAGAATTTTGTCACTGGGTAGGATTGAACTACGTAAGTTGCTCGCCATTCCGTGTGCCTATTGCACGTCTGGCAGCTGCTCAGGCTGCTTTGCGATAAAAAAAGTTTATGCAAAGACATCACTAAAAAAGCTGTCCGTTTCATTTCATTGATTCGGACAGTTTTTTTATTTTACCTGCATAACCTCCACTTATTCTCCCAATTTTTCCAACAGTAGCTTCACTCCTTTGGCCACATCCTGTGTTTCGTTCAGGGCTTTGATAAAGGCCGAGCCTATGATGGCACCCGAGGAGTAACGGTTAACCGTATCGAGGGTGGCTTTATTGGAAATACCGAAGCCAATCAGGCGCGGATTGCGCAGATTCATCGCGTTGATGCGGTTGAAGTAATCCACCTTTGTATCGAACGAATTCTGTGTTCCCGTAACCGCTGCCGACGATACCATATAAATAAATCCGTTGGTATGACCATCAATTTCGCGGATACGCTCATCGGAAGTTTCGGGCGTAATCAGGAATATAAATTCCAATCCGTAGCGCTCAGCAATTGGTTTGTATTGGTTCAGATAATCAGCCATTGGCAGATCAGGAATAATCATGGCATCGACTCCTACCCTGCTACTTTCAGCACAAAAAGCCTCAAAGCCAAACTGCATAATCGGATTGAGGTAACCCATCATTACCAGCGGGATTTGTATTTTTTCGCGCACATCGGTCAGTTGTTCAAAAAGTTTGGCAATGCTCATGCCGTTGCGCAATGCCTGCTGACTGCTGTTTTGTATCACTATGCCGTCGGCCAGTGGATCCGAAAACGGCACGCCTATTTCCACCAAATCCACACCGTTGGCCTGCAAACATTCCAGCGTAGGCACCGTATCGGTTAGCTTCGGAAAACCTGCCGTAAAATATACCGACAGGATGTTTTTCTTTTTTGTTTGAAATAATTGATTGATTCTGTTCATAATTTTTTATTTCGTAGGGACAGGTCGTGTTCTGTCCTGATAAATGAAAATTAATGTAATATTAATATTATAGTAGGGACAGGTCGTGACCTGTCTAATCGTTACAGGTCGTGACCTGTCCGATAGAAAACCGAGATCAGGACAGGTCACGACCTGTCCCTACTGGAATTTAGATAAAAACTCCTTCAACATCTCCACATTCTTAAATCCAGGCTCTATCTCGAATTTGCTGTTTAAATCTATGCCGATAAATTTCGGATGATTAATTTTCAGGATAGCTTCTGCGTCTGCATCGGAAATTCCGCCACTGAGTAAGAAAGGAGTTTGTCCCTTGTATTCGTCCAATATCGTCCAATCGAATTTTATACCCGAACCTCCATAGGCTTCGGTTTTGGTATCAAAAAGAAAATAATCGCAAACTCCCTCGTAAGTTGCAGTAACTTGGAAGTTGCTTGCTTCAGCTATCGGGAAAGCTTTCAGGACTATCAGCCCAGCTTCTTTCAGTTTTTTGCAAATGTCCTTGTTTTCTATTCCGTGCAGCTGCACACCATCGAGTTTGTATTTGAAAACAAAAGTGAGTATTCGCTCCAAATCTTCGTTCACAAACACACCAATTTTTTTAATACTTCGGGGTAATGATTCCAACGTGGCCATATCCAATGGTTCTGCATATCGCGGCGACTTTGGATAGAAAATAAATCCCATCAGGTCGGGCTGCAAGGCTGCCACAGATTTTATATTTTCGGGAAATTTCATCCCGCAGATTTTTATTTTCATGCGTTGTTTGTTATTTATTTCATGTTATTTGGCATGGCCGTTATTTACGCTTCGCGTGTTATTCGTGCTTCGCACGTTATTTGTTTTTTATGCTATTAATAACGCCCGAAAGGCAAATAACCATTAATAACGCGTAGCAAGTAACTATTTCAGTCCTTTAATAAATCTTTCCAACGCTTCCGCCGGATCATTTTCCTTCATAAAATTTTCGCCCATCAGGAATCCTTTGTAACCAGCTTTGCGGAGTTCTTTCACGGTTTCCACCTTCGAAATACCACTTTCGCTCACTTTCACAAACTGATCGGGAATCAGCGCAGCAAGTTCGAACGAAGTTTGAGTACTTTGTTCGAAGGTTTTGAGGTTACGGTTATTCACGCCCAACATATCCACATGGTCGTTGGCGTGACCAAGTTCTTCGGCATTGTGCACTTCCAGCAACACTTCCAGTCCCAAATCGTGCGCACGGCTTGCCAAATCAACAGTTTCCCGCACCGTAAGTGCCGCTGCTATCAGCAACACCACATCAGCTCCCATCGCCTTCGCTTCGAATAACTGGTATTCATCTATCACAAAATCTTTGCGCAAGATAGGGCAGGTCACTTGCGGACGCGCTGCCATCAAATCCTGCGGTGTACCTCCGAAATACGGAAAATCCGTCAGTATCGAAATGCCCGATGCACCCGCACGACTGTAACCTTCGGTAACCTGCACCACATCGGCATGTTCATGAATCCAACCGAGCGAAGGCGATTTCCGCTTAAATTCCGAAATAATTCCCGAAGCCGAAATCAACAGGTTTTGTTTCAGCGACAAACATGTCCTCCCGAAATCCGGAGTTTTTTCCAAACCGGCAATCGAAGCAGTTGTTTTACGCGAAGCCACTTCGAGGCGTTTGTCGGCGATTATTTTGTCTAAAATTGTCATTTGCCTTTTCTTTTTTTAAAATAAATCATCCATCACGATTTCACTTTGTATCAAACCCGAGTATTCATTTTTCTTTACGCCGTATGTTGTTATCATGGTGAAATGAATTGCTTTCCGTGTTTTGGATTCCGTTCGAAATGCAGCTGCTTTATTGCGGAGCTGCAAATCATATTTCTTATCAATAACAAATTCTTCGGTTGCATATTTCATTTCACAAAGATTGATAATCTGATCCTTCCGCTCAATCAACAAATCAATTTGAGCGCCTTTATCAACTGTTTTACTTCGCCATGAAGCAATTTTTGTTTGTACCCCCGAAATACCCAACTTGCTTCTAATCTGATCAATATGCTCCAAACAGACTTGTTCAAAGGCATAGCCACTCCAGGCTCTGTGCTGCGCACTATCTATTGAATTTGACCAGAATCTGGGGTCGTTGTATTCATTTTTCTGTATGAATTTCAGATAAAAGTGGCTATAAAAGTCTGTCAACTGGTACAAGCCATCCTTTGTTTTTTTGTCAAAACCAATATATTTCCTGATAAATTTACATTCTTCCAAATCCTGTAATATATTGGTGAAACTTCCGCCATCCGAAAGTTTTGTTTGTGCCAATAGTTCATCTCTTGTCAAGCCAATGCTTTTTTTTGCCAATGCTTCTATTACTTTTACATAATTATCATGGTTCTTAAATAACGAAGCATACAAGTTGACAAATTCATTTTTTAGGGCTGCGTCGGTGCTGAAAAACAAATTGTCGATATTTTGTGCAAGACTTTTTCCTTTTTCAAAAAGGCTCAGATAGTAGGGTATTCCACCCAATATCATATAACATTCTACCAGCTGGTAACGATTAAATACAATATTTTTGGAGTTGAAATATTCTTCAGTTTCTTTCAACGTAAAGGGTAGAACAGACATTTTTCGCGTTACCCTGTTATGCAAGCCTCCTTTATTGTTCAATATCTTTCTTGTTATCCATGATGTTGCAGATCCGCATACTATCAGTACTATATCATTTCGAACCGATGCCCAATCATTCCAAAAATGTTCCAATGCAGTTATAAATCCCGATCTTGGAGTATCCAGCCATGGCAATTCATCTATAAATACAATTTTACGTTTCGAGGTCGATTTTTCCAACAATCCAATCAACTGCTGAAAGGCCTGAAGCCAGGTTTTACAAAAAGATACAGGCTCAGAACTATATTTCTGAATGGCTACATGGAAATTAACAAGCTGATCATTCATCTCCGCATTCGCCAAGCCTGTCATCTGGAAATCGAATCGATCTTTCAGATATTCACGCAATAAAAATGTTTTACCAACCCTTCTGCGTCCGTACACTACTATAAATTCCGAGCAATCGCCTGCTATATAAGCTTCTAATTTTGCTTTTTGATCAGTTCTTCCAATAACTCTATCCATAAAATTACAGTTATAATCAGCTGCAAATATAATAAAATATTTAGTTTACGCTATTTTTAATGATTATTATCAGCTGAAAACACATAAAAACATATAGATTCCGCTAATTATAAAAACCATTTTTTTATTTTAGAACTATACTGAAAGCAGAAATTGTGGTCAACAAAAAACTTCCAAAAACCTCACAAATGCGTCCCTGGCGTGTCCGCTTTCGAGCGAATGCGTGGCTTCTGCAATGCATTGCTCCAAAGGTTTCATTGGGCTACGGGTTTGTATGGCAAAGGCCGAGTTGATTATTACGGCATTGCGCTGCGCATCCGTCGCTTTATTGTCCAATACATTCATAAAGATTTTAGCTGCATCTTCCACCGACTCACCACCCCAAAGTTCTTCCTGAGCCAGGCGTTTGAAGCCTACTTTCTCAGGTGTATATATAAATTCACCCATATTGTTTTGTACCTTAAAAGTATCGGTCAGCGAAATTTCATCGTACCCATCCAGCGAGTGTACAACACTGTATTGAACCCCCAGATTTTGGTAAATATAGTTATACAAACGCATCATTTTCAAACTATACACGCCCAGACACTGGTATTGAGGCCGGGCCGGACTAATCAGAGGCCCCAGCACGTTGAAGAACGTTCGTACGCCCAGATTTTTTCGCACCGGCGCCACATTCTTCATCGCCGGATTGCAAAATGGCGCGTGAAGATAAGCAAATCCGGCTTTGTCGAGCGATTTTTTTACGGTGTCGATGTCTGTAGTGAACTTTACACCAAAATATTCCAGCACATTGGACGCGCCACTCACCGACGTTGCCCCGTAGTTACCGTGTTTGGCCACCTTGTAACCCGCTCCTGCCACCGCAAAGCAGCTACAGGTTGAGATATTGAAGGTGTTTTTACCATCGCCACCCGTGCCTACAATATCGAGCGCATCAAACTCCGACAAATCCATCGAGATGGCCAGTTCCAACAAAGCATTGCGGAAACCAATCACTTCCTCCAGCTCGATGCTACGCATCAGAAACACGGAGATAAAAGCCGCCATCTGCGCATCGTTATATTTCCCGGCAGCTATGTTGGTCATAACTTCAGCAGCCTCCTGGCGCGTCAGCGATTGGTGTTCGAAAAGTTGAATAAGTATTTGTTTCATAAAGCCCTATGATTTTCCCTAAAAAGGAAAAGAATTAGTTTTCATTTCTTTTTTTAATTATCCATTCTCTAAAAAATGGATCGTCAAATTCGTAAACTTCTGTTTTTAGGAGCACTCCCTTTTCCTGAAGTCGTTTTAACCCACTAAAAACTGTGCTGGATGCATTCAGATTATTTTTCGATTTGAATTCATCTGTCAATAATTTTGAATCACTAAAAGCAATGCCTATCAAAATTTTTTTATCCGTATTATTAAAATTACTCCAAATGCGGTCAAAATCGTTGTCATGCATTAGGATAATATCCGATATTGAATTCTTTACAACATTATCCGTAGTTCCTTCCCTTTCAATTTTCATCCAAACATGAAAAGCCAATTGTTGTGTATAATAAGGATGACATTTAGAAAATTTAAGAATCTCTTCAGAAATCCCGGCATGTTCCTCAGTGATACTTATGAATCGGCTATCAAGAAAGTCATGGAAATCAGTTAAATCAATTTTATTCAAACTAAAAATCTGACCAAAATGGTAAAATGGAGATTTTTTATTTTCAAAAATTTGTCTCATCAACGACTCCACACTTCCCATAAGAACATAATTCACATTTTTATGAAATTGAATTACCGATCGTAGTTTT
>Ga0316603_10002310_pt1 | contig 10439 bp, 7 predicted proteins | sample OWC_soil_day10_n_FD_207649 | JGI IMG/M metagenome (GOLD analysis project Ga0316603, IMG submission 207649) | Wetland soil microbial communities from Old Woman Creek delta, Ohio, United States - OWC_soil_day10_noCT | ecosystem: Environmental > Terrestrial > Soil > Wetlands | place: USA: Ohio...
CGCTCAACACGTTGCGCTCACGCCGGAGCTGTTGGACTCAATACATTGTCAAGCGGGTGCTACCCCGGTCCAACGAGCTGAGTACTTCGGGAGCATCTGCCTTGGAGTTGTCAACTACGAACAAGCCTTGCGCCGGCTGCCGCGTCTCTTAATTACGATGGCAAGACGTACCCTGGAAATACCGCAATTCCTGATCACGCTTCCTTTATGGGCATTACGTACCAAAATTGAAACCGCTTCGTTTTCACCCTATATTGTGGGCGTCTATCGTCGGACAGGCACTTAATACCAGAACGACCCGATTTAATATCGGTTGCTCAAAGGCTCCGATTGGGCCAACATATAATATCCCTTAAAATCCAGACACTCCCCACCAACTGTGCAAAACCCGATACCAACATAGATATAACCGCACCCAATATTCCTAACCTGGGGAGAAAAATATAATTGCTTATTGTGACGAGAATTGTTATTCCTACAAAAAGAGAAATTTGGGGTTTGAAATATCCAGCCGCCGTCATTCCATACCCGAGTCCTGTGGACACATAGATAAAAAAGCTGGCGCCCATGATCCAAACCAGCAAGATATCCTGCTGGGCATACTCCCAGGTATAAATGACCAGCAATAATTCTCTTCCCCATAATATTGAAAGAAACAGGGCTGTCAATGCGACCGCTCCTCCCACAAAAATAATTTTTTTCACATGATTTCGGAACATGGCGATATTTTTTTCATGAAACATTTTCGCCAGCTGGGGGCTCATGGATTGGCCCATGGAGTTCACAATAAGATTGCCCGGAATCATTAAATATAATAATGCGGAAAATATTCCTAAATTCCCTTCTCCCAAATTGTATTCAACAAAATACCGGGGGATATTGGCGTTCAGAGAAATAAGAGCGAGGACAATCCCAAGGGGAACAGCTATTCTGATCAGCTTCGCGATGTGTTTCATCTGGTCTCGGTTTCTTATCAGTATGAAAAGATTTTCGTTTTTTGGTTCTCCCTTTATGAGTTTCCTCTTTGGGATATCGTAGTATAAAAGAGCCAATCCCCATGACAAACCCAGCGCCAACGATCCGGCGACAATATTCCCGGTGAAATAAATGACTGAGGTAAAGCTTATGACTGAAACAATCCCCCTTAAGAACATAGACTTGGCAATGACGTCCATTCTCTCATTCTTTTGCTGCCATCCCCATAATATGTCGCTCACGGACTCTATCGCTTTGGCAACTCCGATAATGAATATGGTCAGCTTGATTTCCCATTGATAACCAAACAGCAATAAAATACCCGATGAAATGAACAGAGCCAGAAGACAGGAATAAATCCGCAGGGAAAAATACGTACTGAAATTGAATTCATTTCCAACATCGGTTATTTGCACAGCCCGCAATTGCAGGTTTGTGAGCATGAAAATTGGGCCCGTAATCGCCAGGGCCAGTGAAAACTTCCCCACCATCTCCACATTCCCAAATTTTACCAGAGACACCACAATGGCCCATTGGCATAGGGAATAAACGGTATTCCCCCAAAACATCCACGCAAAATTCCGGAAAATCGACAAAGCGGCCCTTTCTTTTTGGAAAAAATCTTTTGGCAGCGCCTGGCAAATACCTCATTCAATCCCCGATTAAAACGAAAAAATCCTGACCTCTTCAGATCTTGATAATGATGCCGACGATTCCCAGGAAGTAAAGAGCATTTGACGGTACCTGGATATTTCTTTCAAAAAAGCTATGCAGCAGGATGGCAAGAATTCCAATCGTTGCATTTACGACAATGAACCTGCGAGAGTCTAAAAAGGAAAGGGAATGAATCCTGGAAAGTATTTTCAAAGAGATAAGGAAAAACGCGACAAGCAATGATAAAATCCCGATAATCCCCATCTCCGAGGCAAGTTGAAGATAGTCATTTTCAGCATGGGTGATGCTGGCCAGAAGAGGAAACGACTGATACACAGGAAAAATCTGGGCGAAGGTTCCCAGGCCGGTTCCCAGGAGGGGAAAGTCCTTGATGATTCCCAGGGTATTTTCCCAGACGTTTTTTCTGAACAAAAAATCCTCGGGGACGGTTGAAAACCGGCCGATCACCGCCTCCAATCCGATCCAGGCGGCCCAGGCCACGGCCAGGGTAAAAATGAAAATCAGGGGCCAGGAAAGCCTTTTTCCTCCCCGGGAGTCCCGGAAGAGCAGGGAAATAACGCCGAAGGAAAAGAGCAGGCAGACGATTCCCGTGCGGGAGGCGGAGAAGATGAGGCCCAGGATCATCACTAGGATGCCGAACCACATGAGCAGGGTCTTTCCGTCCAGGGAGGCGAGCCGGTGGCGCCAGCCCCGGTAGTGAAATTCCTGCTCCGCTTCCCTCGCGAAAAGGTAGCCGACGCTCAGCGGGATGACCATCAGCAGATACCCGGCAAAATAATTCGGATTGATGAACGTCCCCGTGACGGAATTGACCAGCCTCGGCGCTTCGATATGAAGGATGTGGCGATGGCCGCTGAAGTATTCAAAAATCCCGTAAAGGGATTCGGCCATCCCCACACCCATGATCGTAATAAGAAACGGAGCCGCTCCCTTCAGGCCCCTTCCAAACCCTTTCCAGTAGAGCAGGAAAATGAAGAAAACGATGAGAGCCGCCCACTTCAAAAATTCCACCTTGGTGGCATAAGGGAAGAGCGAAATCGGCCAGAAGGTCGTTTCTCCTCCCTCGAAGGGAAAGGCAAAATGCCGGCGGAGTTCATAGGTTTTTGGCGAGAGAGTTTTCAAGACCCCCGGTGGCAAGGGGATCATCTGGAATAGGATCAGGGCGAGAAAGAGGCCTAGCAGGAAAATAGGAATTCGATAGCGTTCTGCCGTTTTGGTTTTCGAATCGGCCGGAGCAGCGGATGCGCACCGCTTTTCTTTGAGCAGTTCCTCTCCGAAAAACATCTCCCCGATCGCATACAGGGCGATCATAGCGAGAATGCCGAATTCCATGACCGTCAGCGCCCAAAGCTCCATCGAACCGAAAGCCAGGGGGGTAAAAATGAGAAGAAAGATAAGAATGATCTTGATTAGCCGGTCGATCATATTTCCTTCGCGGGCAGGGGGACAGCCGGGGAACGGCCTTCGAGGATCGCTTGCGGATTTCCATCGACCATTTTATAGGCTTCTTCTCTACCCAAGATTTTTTCCGCCCTCAGCACCCCCTCCGACAGAATGGGCGGACGCTCCTCCAGGGAATGGGCATCGGTGGCAATAAAATGAACCCATCTTGCCCGGACCATTTTTTCGGCAAGCCGTCTTACTTTCTCCCCGAAGCCGCCGGTTAAGCTCATGGCCGTCACCTGCCCCAGGCACCCGCTACGAATCATCTCCCCATACCTTTGAGGCCTCCCTGCAAACTCCAGGTTTCTTTCCGGATGGCTGATGATGGGAGTAACCCCACGGGTCACCAGCTCGAACAAGGCGACTTCAGCTCGATAGGGGACGCCCTGAGAGGGAAATTCCAGCAAGAGGAACCTCCCTCCATCCCCGAGCGTTAGGGCTTTTCCTTCTTCCAGGTAATCAAGAATTTTTTCCGAAAAATGCACATCAGCCCCGGGCAGGATCTTTAAACCGCTCAGACCGCGGTGGGCAGAGGGCGGCAGCAAATCGCCGCCGGGGCGTTTAAGGGCACCTTGTAACTCCTGGACGCGCGGCAGAATGGCGGCGCGGGGGTTTTGGTATACGCCGTTCAGAGTATGGGGGGTCGCCACAATCGTCTGGATCCCGTCCGCAAAGGCGGCGTGACACATTTCCAGGGATTCCTTCAAAGTCGAAGGCCCGTCATCGAGCCCGCGAAGAATATGGCAATGAATGTCAATCATTCCCTGCACGCCTACTCCTCATTTTGCGTCTTCTCCCGACGGGTGCGGATGACCCTGATCTTCGCTCCCCCAAGAACGGTGAATCAGGGCTTCTGTGAATGCTGGTACTGGATCACCCGGACTTTGAGCGTTCCTTGTTCCTTAACCAGCGTCCATTGGATGTTCCCCTTCCACTCCTTGAGCTGCCCGCCCTTGGTCTCCTGTTCGATCTGGTAGGTACCGCGAACCTTCGCCTCGCTGGGAGAAAGATCAATGGTCTCGGGTTTGATCCGGTACTTCAATCTCTGGCTTTCCTCGAAAAATTTCGCATACATGTTTTTGATCGCCTTATAGTCGAATCTCTGGTTCTGAACAGCCTGAGGAGAAAAAAGAGATAAGAACCCCTCCAAATTTCTTCCCACATATTGGTTGGCGTAGCGGGTCAAAAACTCCATCACTTCTTCTTCCCTGGCGATGGGGGGAGGAGCGGTCTCCCTGGGAACATCCTTGGCGGTCTTCACCGGTTCCTCCGGTTTCGGAGCCGGCAGTGGGGTCGGCGGCGCGACCTTCGGGGGAGATTCTGAAGCGGCCGGCCCGAAAACCTCAACCTTCGCCGTTTCCCTTGGAGCGGCAGTGGATTTTTCCGGGATGACTTCCTTCCCCGGCTCCTTGAGGGTCTCTCCGACCGGCTTGGCCGGCTCCACGGCCTTCGGAGGTGCCAGCGGCGCAGGAGGGATTCGGGGGGGCGCGGCCGGAGCCGGCCGGGGAGGAACATTTTCGGCGCGTTCCTCTGCAACCTGTCTGCCAGCCGGAGGAATCTCCTCTTTTTTGGCCGGGTCCCCGACGCTTTTTTCCTCATCGCGGACCGGCTGTGCAGGCCGCGAAACCGCCGGGGGGGGAGCCGCATATTTCGCAGCATCCCCCCGTAAGGCGGGGGCCAAAGCCACGGGCGGTTTTTTGGCCGGTTCCTTGGCAGCTTCTTTTTCGATCCGGGCCGGCGCCCGGGGCTTTGAAACCGGCGGAGGGGGCGCTTTCGGCGGGCTCTCCTTGGGGGGCGCAGACGGAGGAACCGGCAGAGAAGGCTTCGGAACCGCTTGGGCAATCTGCGGATCGGCCGGCTCCGCCGGGGGCACCGGCTGGGTCTCTTTCTCAATTGGGCCGGGGGCCTCGGTTTGGGGGGGAACCATCGGCCGGCGCTCCACCCTTCGGGTTGGTCCCTGGAGTTCGGAAAAGAAATAGATAAAAGCCGCCCCCAGAATGAAGACCGAAGCGGCGGCCACGGGGAGAATTCTGCTCAGGCGGATAGCTCTCTTCCTCTTCTCATATTCTTTTTTCTTGAGAATGGATTTCTTGAGATCGCGCTCGAGATCGTACTTGAAACGGGTGACGGGATCCTTTAAAACCTGGTAAGCCTCGTTGATCTCCACGATTTGCTCCCCCCCCTCGCATTTCAGCCGGTCTGGGGAATGTTGGCGGGTCAATTCGACCCACCGTCCGTGGATCTCTTCCTGGGAAGCGTCGTTAAATAGACCCAAAATTTTATAATAGTCTTTCATGGTCTTCCTGCCTCTGGCGCCACCCATGAAAAAAATGAGGAACTCTTTTCTTAAGCCGCCCTGGGTTTCCTGCCCCTACCAGGTTTTCGGGTAAAAGGAGGAAGTTAAAGGGGGCGTTCGGTTAAACGCACATCGTCGATCCATACTTCCCCGGCGATGAAACGATCCAGCTTTTCGGTCTTTTCCCGCCGGAATCGCACCACGCCTCCTTCGCATTGCTCGGGAACGCGAAAGGATACCCTGAAATCTTTCCACTCGTGATCTCCGGTCAGGACCTCCGAGGAAGCGTGGAAAGGTTTCCCCAGGCCAGTTACTTCGACCCGGATCCCGCTCTGGGTGGTAACCCCCCGGGTCCTGACTTTCGCCTGCAGCAAATAGCTCTTATTCGGCTTCCAGGCGACATACTGAAAGACATGGCCGAAATCAACGTTTTCCTTACCGCCGAAAGAAATCTTCAGGGATGATTTGCCTTCCCAGACATGCTCTATGGAAAAGGAAACCTCCGTTCCCGCGGGCGCGGAAATTTTCCAATCAAATCCTCCGCCGAGCACGGTCTTTTCTTCAAATCCCCCGTTGATCAGCAAATTGTCATCCTGGGGACCCGCTCGCCCTTCCGTCCGAAGGCGGCCTGCATAGGCCTCGCGGGCTTCCGCCAGGTATCCCCGGGAAATCAGAGAATCCACATAACGGATGGTTTCCACGCGGTCGGGCTGAAAGCCAAAAGAAGGGCCCTTCCTCCAGACCTTTTTCATGGCAGAGATATCCCCCTTTTCATAAAGATAAGAAAGGTATCGCGAAAACGACGCGGAGGTTCTGGGGACTACATTTTCAAGGAGGGCTTCAGAGTCTCCATAGACCTTTCCCAGGACCTCAAAAACGAGGAGGCTCTTTTCAGGGTAATGGACAAGAATTCGGGAGTAACATTCGCGGGCTTTCTCTTCCTGACCCATTTGCAAGTAAATATTCCCGGCCTCCCAGTCCCCCCGGTAGCTCCTCGGGTCAGCCCCCTTGGCCCTCTCCAGAGCTTTTCCCGCCTTCCCAGCCTCCCCCTGGCGTTCGAGGACGCCCGCCAAATGGAGCCAGTATTCCTGATTCAAAGGGCTTCTGCAGATCGCCTCCCCCAGACATGTGGCCGCCCGCTCCAAATGAATATTCCGGATATCCCACTGATAAAACAATCCCAGGCGGTAATAAGGGTCCGGGTTGAGGGTGCCGCGCCCGGTTGCTTTCAGGAAGGATCCCGGGATGGAATCGACTCCCCGGGGGTAGCTTTCCTCCCAGACCTCGCCGATTTGCAGGCCCCCAAAAATCAATCCGCAGAAAAGGACCAGGGATCTAAACCGTTTTTTCATACGCAAGGAAAAGACGGACCTTAATGGAGGTCCGATTCGGAAGTTGCGGGAAGCTTCTTGTTTTCCTTCTCTCCATAATAATAGTGGTAGCGATGATAATAGGAGCTGTAGTGGCTGCGGCGGATATCCACCCGATTTATCACCACCCCCAATATCCTGGCATTCACCTGCATCAGGATTTCCCGAGCCTGATGCAGGGTTTCCCTCGGCGTCTTTCCTCCCATTACCACTATCATCGTCCCGTCCACCAGCGAACAGAGGATTACCGAGTCGGCGAACCCCAATACCGGCGGAGCATCGATCAAAATATGGTCATAATTCTCCTTGAGGGCTTGGATGGTATTCTTGAAGAGCGGCGACCCGAGCAGCTCCGAGGGGTTGGGAGGAATCGGTCCCGAAGGGATATAGGAGAGATTGGGGATCTCGGAGTTCTGCACGATGGCTGAAAGCCCCGCGTTCCCCGACAGGTAGCTGGAAAGCCCCGCGCCGTTTTCGTAATGGAAGATGGCATGAAGCCGCGGTTTTCGCATATCCGCATCGATGAGGAGGACGCGGGCTCCGGTCTGAGCTAAGGCGATGCCCGTGTTCAAAACCGTCGTCGTTTTCCCTTCCGCTGGATTGGGGCTGCTGATGGTCAGGGTCTTGGGAGGCTTTTCGGAAAAAGAAAGCAAAATAGAGGTCCGGATATTGCGGTAGGCCTCGGAAACGGCGGATTTCGGATGACTGTGGGTAATCAATTCCACCGGGTGGGAATTTCCGTCCCCGATCCTTTTCCGGGGCCTGGAATCAATGGCGGGAACAATCCCAAAGGAGGGAAGGCGGATCAACTCCTCCACCTCTTCGGGGCTCTTGACGGTGTTGTCCAGGTATTCGAAAAAGAAGGCCAGGCCCACGCCCAGGAAAAGGCCCACCACCGCCGCCAAGAGAAGGTTGAGCTGTTTATTCGGCCGATAGGGCTTCATCAGGAATTCTGCCTGGTCGATGATCTGGATATTACTGGCGACGATGCCGGCCGATACGCCTGCTTCCTTCATCCTTTGCAGGAGGCCTTTGTAGAGCTCCCGGTTGGTATCCGCCTCCCGCTTGAGGATGTTGTACTGGATGGCCTTCTGTTTCATGGACATAGCCCGGTCCTTCTGTTCCTCAAATGCTTTTCGAAGGAGGTTCTCTTTTCGCAGGCTCGACTCATAGTCGTTCTTTATGCCGGTCGCGATCTTATGGGTCTCCTCCTGGAGCTGCCGATAAACGGACTCCATCTGCGTTTTTAGACGCTTCATTTCCGGGTATTCGGGCTTGAATTTTTCCAAGAGCTTCAGATACTGGGCCTCCAGTTGGATATGGGCCTGCTTCAAATCCTGGATCAGCCTGTTCTCCAAAATGGCGGGGATGGTTTCGAAGTTCTGGCCTTTGGTCTGCCGATAAAGCGCCTCCTTGGCCATCCGCTCAGCCTCCGCCTTCGCCAGGGCTTCATTCAGCTCCATTAACCGCTGCATGGTGACGTTTTCTTTTTCCTCGAGGGAAATGATATCGTGTTTGGAGCCGAATTTCTGCAGGGTCTCGTCGGCCCGTTCCACCTTCCCTTTCAGATCTTCCAGCTGGCCGGTCAACCATTCCCTGGCCTTTTCGGTCGCCGTGAAGCGGATTTCTAGGTTTTGCTGGATGTAAGCTAGGGACAGGGTATTGGGCACCTTCATGGACAGGTCCGGGTAATGGGAGTCAAAATGGATTTTGACCAGGCGGGAATTCCGGATGGGTTCGATCTTCACTCGGTTAAGGAACCGGTTCACTAAAAGGGTCTCCTGGACTTTTTCGCTCCCCTCATCGCCGCGAGTCTGTCCTTTTGCGGGAAGGAACGGAACCCAGTCCGGAAGATTTTTCTCAAAATCGGCTGCCCAACCCGACCAGAAGGATTCTTCTTTTCGGGAATTGAGCTCGGGATGGTCGGCAAGCTTCAGGGTCTGAATGACCCTCCTGGCCAGGCTGCGGCTCTCCAGAATCTTGTATTGCGTCTGGTAATAATCCAGGTCCGTCGTATTGACGGTGAAGACTTCCTTGAAATCGACGATTTGTGGATTTTCCTTATTGATTTGAATGGTGGTAGTCCCGCGGTAAACAGGCCGCATCGTGAACGTCACGATAGCGGTCGATACTACCACAATCAGAAAGACGGCGAAGATCACCCACCGTCTCTTTTGAACCACCTTCCAGTAATCACGGAGATGGACCTTTTCTTCATTTCGGGCCGGGGGGTAAAATTCGGCCCTGGGGATTGGCTGGGGGATTCGACTGGGGTGATTTTCTCCCATGCGGTTTCCTAAAAAGGATTGAAAAAATTCCCAATCGCCGTCGCTTCTGCAAAAGCGCGAGAGCGGAAAGATTTTAAAGCCTGGATATCGGCCTCCGCTAAATGACGATCCAAGGGGGAAAAGACATTTTCACCAATTTGTTCGATTAAGAATCCGGTTCCCTTTTTTAGGGGGGGTCGTGCTTTCCGCTCCCGCCCTATGGATTGACCCAGAAACCGAAACTAAAGAATCCTTTGATGCTGTCCCGAAATCCGATCAGGAAATTTTTCAAGGGACTCGTGGGGACAATCAGCATATCGCCTTCCTGAAGATATGGATCCTCGGCCAGACCGTCCTGGACCGCTAGGGCATCGACCGGAATGGCCTCTTTTCCCCCGGTGCTTGGCGAGTACCGATAAATCCGCGCCTCCGAACCGCTGCTCTCGGGTTTTAGGCCCTCGGCAAGGGCGATGGCCTGCGAAACGGTCATCTTTTTGCCCTTCAGAGGAAATCCTCCAGGTTTGACCACCGCCCCCCCTACAAAGACCTTGCCGGAAGGCGGAATATTGATGACATCGCCATGAATTACCGGAATATTTGCCGTCCCATCTCCTCGGACCAACAAATTTTCCAGATGGACGACCCAGGTTTGGGGAGCCGGCTCGGGAGATTCCTTTTGTCGCCCTTCCGGAACTTCTCGCTGGGAAAGGGGTGATCGGATGAGGAACAGCAGCGGCCCCGCATCCTCCTTCAAGCCCCCCGCCAGGGAGAGCATATCCAAGACCATCTTCTGTCCGGTGACGTCATACACTCCCGGCTTTTCAACCATACCGATCACCGAAATTCTCTGATTCCGGTATTCCCTAATAAAAACTCCCACGTGAGGATCCTGAAAATACTTTTCCGTCAGCAGGTCGCGAATTTCCTTTTCCAGTTCGCTCCCCGTTAAGCCTTTCACCCTCAATACGCCCAAAAGGGGCAGGCTGATATTCCCCTGGGAGCTGACACGCACCGTTTTATTCAGCTTTTCATCTTCGAAAACAGAAATTTCCAGAAGATCCTCAGGTCCGATTCTATAATCATGATCGAATGCCGTCCGGGACAAAACTGCGGTTTCGGCAAGGTTCCGGTTCATCTCTTGCAGTTTCCGGGGCGCCTCGATCTTCTGCGCCGGAACTGCGGAAAGGGGTTCCACCTTCTTTACGGGAGGTCCTGAGGCACAGGAGGGAAGCAAGAATCCTGAAAACAGCAGGAGGAAGAAAAGCCCGCGAAAGGCAATCGAAGGCATTTCCTATTCTTTCCGCCAGATTGAGTCACGGGAAATGCAGATAAAACCTTCAAGGATGGAAAGGGGCATTTTTGAAAAATTGCTCTCTCGCCTTGCAGAAAAATGCTCAAATCCCGCGCTCTTGC
>Ga0316603_10002313_pt1 | contig 10435 bp, 5 predicted proteins | sample OWC_soil_day10_n_FD_207649 | JGI IMG/M metagenome (GOLD analysis project Ga0316603, IMG submission 207649) | Wetland soil microbial communities from Old Woman Creek delta, Ohio, United States - OWC_soil_day10_noCT | ecosystem: Environmental > Terrestrial > Soil > Wetlands | place: USA: Ohio...
TTTTACGAAGTCGAATATCCCGACGGCCGTACGGCCTTTCTTCCGCGCGAGTTGGGCGTACCGTATGCAGAGTGGCTGAACAATGCACACGATACGCCTGAATCCATTGTCGCAACGGCGAAGCGGTTCATGGGCATCCCCTACTTCTGGGGCGGCACATCGGCAAAAGGGATGGACTGCTCCGGCTTCACGAAGACGGTGTATTTCCTGAACGGCGTTCTTCTCCCCCGTGACGCAAGCCAGCAGGTGCATGTGGGCGAACTCGTGGACACGACGGGCGGCATCGATCTGAAACCGGGGGATCTGTTGTTTTTCGGATCCCGCGAAAGACCCGGTCACAAAGAACGCGTCACCCACGTTGCGATCTCCCTCGGGGGGAAGCACTTCATCCACGCCTCGGCCGATGTACGCATCAACAGCCTTTCTCCCGCCGACACGGACTACAGCAAAGACCGCGACGATGGCTTCCTGCGCGCAAAACGCATTATCGGTGTGGGGGAGTCAGCAGGCGTGAAACGGCTGAAAGACCTGCCATACTACGGATCGCCTCATGAATAGCCACGGAAGATGGGCCCATTCCGCGCATCCCCGGCGCACATCTTTCCGCGCCGGCAACGCCGGCCTCCCTTCCATCGATGGAGACGATGCGCGGCAGCAGCGTCCGCTGCAATCGCCGCCATCGCTGGATCGGATCCTCACTGACCCTTCAGAACGGTTGGAGTTCGCTGCTACCCGCCGCGATTTCCTCCGGTTTCTCTCGCTCACCGGAGCGGCGGTGGCTTTCGGCTCGTGTGCCAGTGCATCACCATTCACTATCCCGGTCAATGACATGAAACTCCACTTTTATCCATACACCCTTGAGCTGAAGCATACCTTCACCATTGCCACCAGTTCCCGCACAACCACACCTGACATGATGGTACAGGTGGAGAAAGACGGGATCACGGGGTACGGCGAGGCTTCCATGCCGCCCTACCTTGGCGAATCTCAGGACTCGGCACGCGCCTTCCTGGAAAAGGTCGATCTCTCGGCCTTCCCCGATCCATTCCAGCTGGAAGATGTGCTCAGAGCCATCGATCAGATCATGCCGGGCAATCCCGCCGCCAAGGCAGCAGTGGATATCGCTCTCCATGACTGGGTGGGGAAAAAGATGGGTCAGCCGTGGTACCGCATCTGGGGCCTCGACCCGGCGAAGACGCCGGTGACGTCGTTCACCATCGGCATCGACACGAAAGAGGTAGTCCGTCAGAAGACCAAAGAGGCCGGCATCTACAAGGTGCTGAAGGTCAAACTCGGACGCGACACGGACAAGATGATGATCGAAACCATCCGTGAAGTCACCGATACGCCGGTCTGTGTCGACGTCAATCAGGGATGGAAGGACAAAACGGTTGCGCTCGAGATGGTGGAGTGGCTGGCCACGAAGAACATCATGTTCGTGGAACAGCCGATGCCGAAGGAGCAGATCGATGACATCGCCTGGCTCCGCGAGAAGAGTCCGCTCCCGATCATCGGCGATGAAAGCGTCCAGCGCCTGCCCGATGTCCGGAAAGCATGGGGCGTCTATGACGGCATCAATGTGAAGCTGATGAAGTGCACCGGCATGCGCGAGGCGTACAAGATGATCACGCTGGCCCGCGCTCTGGATATGAAGGTGATGCTGGGGTGCATGACCGAGACATCATGTGCAATCTCCGCAGCGGCGCAGCTGTCACCGCTCGTCGACTGGGCTGACCTGGATGGCGCAGTGCTCATCAAGAACGATCTCTTCAGCGGAGCAACGATCGTGGATGGCAAAGTGACCCTGCCGGACAGACCCGGCATCGGTGTGGTGCCGCTGAAGTAGGCGGCCGGTTTGCCCTTGCCCCTCCGGCGGATGAGAGGCTTGGGGACACGCTGCCCGTACAGTTTCGGTTGTTCGACATTGCGATGAGGATATGCAGGGCCGGGGCAATGCCGCAGCGCATGAGCCCCGGTTTCACTCTTGAGTGGGAACAACGGAAGGAACACCATGGCCTCGTCCAAGCAACGACTGATCTCGCTCGATGCATTCCGCGGCGCGACGATTGCCGGCATGATCCTGGTCAACAATCCCGGCACGTGGAACGCTATCTATCCCCAGCTCCGCCATGCTGCCTGGCATGGCTGGACATTCACCGATTTTATCTTCCCCTTCTTCCTCTGGATAGTCGGGGTCGCCATGACCCTCTCGTTCGCCCGCCGCGTGGAGGAAGGAGCCGACAAATCGCAATTACTCCTCCACGTGTTCCGGAGAGCACTGATCATTTTCGGCCTTGGACTCTTTCTGAACGGGTTCCCGTTCGGACTGGTCTCTACGCACGACTTCTCATGGGCCACCATACGGATCCCCGGCGTGCTTCAGCGGATCGCGATCTGCTACCTCATCGCAAGCATCATCTTCATGTATACCGGCGTCAAGGGACAGATCGGATGGGTCATCGGACTGCTGGTCTCGTACTGGCTTATGGTCAAACTCATTCCGGTGCCGGGCTTCGGGACCGGGATTCTTGAGCCGACAGGAAACCTCTGCTGGTACATCGATTCACAACTCCTTGCCGGACACACGTGGAGAGGAGCGCCGGTCCCCGGCTTTGACCCGGAGGGTATCCTGAGCACAATCCCTGCTATCGCTACGACGCTTCTCGGCGTGCTGACGGGCCACTGGCTCCGCAGTGACCGTTCGCAGGGGGACAAGACGGATTGGATGTTCGTCTCCGGGAACTTCCTGCTGCTCCTGGGAGTGATCATGGATATGTGGCTGCCGATCAACAAGAACCTCTGGACCAGCAGCTATACGATCTTCATGGCCGGATGGGCAAACGTGTGCCTGGCGATGTTCTACTGGCTGATCGACGTCAAGGGATACAAGAAATGGGCTACCCCGTTTGTGATCTATGGTATGAATGCTATTACGGTGTTCGTCCTTTCCGGGCTGGTCGCCAGGATCATGCATCTGATCCAGTGGACCACAGCGGACGGAAAGACCACGGATCTCAAATCTGCAATCTATGACAACGTCTTTACGCCACTGGCAAGTCCGATGAATGCGTCTCTCTTGTTTGCTATCGCCTTTATTACGATGATGTATCTGGTCGTCTGGTTCATGTATAAGAAGAAGTGGTTCCTGAAAGTCTGAGCCGCGACGACAGCTTGCATGTTTAGATCTGGACCGCAGCACCGGTTCCGGGGTTGAACGACAGATGGCTTGATGGACGCGGTCCCGAGCGCGAGGACAAACGCCGCGTCAAACCCAGCCAAATGGCCGGGCGTTGATCGGCGTCCCAACAACTCGTAATGATCTCACGTGAGGCCGTGCATATGGTAGGTCCACTATATTCACACGTCTTGTCTCCAATGCACAATCGTTTCGTCCTTCTTCTGGTGCTACTCTCTATGGTCACACTTCCCGCTGCAGGTTCCGATTCAAGTGCCGTAATTGCGGAGATTCAGCAGCTCGAACAGCAGTATGGCGGCCACCTGGGCGTCATGGCGAAAAACCTCCGGACCGGCGAGACGATCCGGTACAACGCCGAAGAGCGCTTCCCAACGGCCAGCCTTATCAAGTACCCGATCATGGCGGCGTATTTCCAGGCGGTATCGGAGGGGCGCGTCAAGCCTGAAATGAAGGTCACCCTCACCGCGGAAGACAAAAAACCCGGTTCGGGCATCCTGCAGGGACTGGATCCCGGGGCCACAATCACGCTGCGGGATGCGGTGCGGCTGATGATCATCCTGAGCGACAACACCGGCACGAACCTCGTGCTCGACCGGCTCGCGCCAACCCACGCTGAACGGCTTGCCTTCGTGAACGACCTGATGAAGAAGGTCGGGCTCAAGAACACACGGCTTCTGAACCGGCTCTATTCATGGGACACCAAGCAGCGAACGCCGGAAGGGATACGCTACGGCATCGGGGTCTCCACGCCTGAAGATATGGTGATCCTCTCGGAAGCCCTGTATAAGAAGGAGCTGGTCAACGCCAAGGTCTCCGAAGAGATGCTCGCGATCCTGAAGGATCAGTTTTACGGTGACATGATACCGCGGTTTCTACCCGCAAGCACCTGTACCGAGTTTTCTGTGGCGCACAAGAGCGGGTTCGTTCAGGAGAGCAAGTCCGATGCCGGTCTTGTGCTGTCCGACAAGCTGGATATGGCGATCGGCATCTTCATCGACAAACACCCCGATCATGCAGAAGGGGGAAACAACACCGGCACCCTCCTCGGCGCGCATGTTGCGCGCGTCCTCTGGAATCACTTCACCGGAATGACCGGCTTTGCTCCTGGCCCCGTCAACACAGCGCACGTCGACTGGAATATCATCCCCGGGGGGAAGTGGGGAATCTGGCGCTCACCGGCAGCTCCGTTTCCTCATCCGGACCGTGCGAACGGGCTGTTACGGGATGACGGGACGCGGTATCCGGTATTTCCGCACTACAGCGACAGCAGCATCGTGGTGTTCGTTCCCGACTGCTTCAAATCCGGCCCGGACGGGGTGAACCTTATCGTGCACTTCCACGGGCACTTGAATGACAATATGGGTGTGCTCGAACGGTACGGCATGCCGCAGGCCCTGGTGGATGAGCAGATCAACGCCATCCTGGTCCTTCCCCAGGGACCTTACCGGGCGAGGGACTCATTCTGCGGAAAGATGGAAGATGCCGGTGGACTGAAGCGGCTTGTGGATGATGTCCTCCGGACAATGGAGAAGGAGAAGGTCATCACCAGCGCGCGCGAAGCGCGTGTGGAGCGCATGGTCCTCTCGGCTCACAGCGGTGGATACCGCCCGGTGGCGTACTGCCTGGACCGCGGAGGGATGAATGATGTGATCACGCATTGTTTTCTTTTTGACGCGTTCTACGCGAACTTTGACTACTACCGCACGTGGCTCGAAAAAGGGACCGGCACGATTGAAGCGGCGTATACGGAACACCTGGCACAGGAACACACATCCTTCGCCGGCGCGCTCACTGCGCAACCCGCGGCACGGTTCCATGCCGTTCCCACGGCAGTCTCACACGACGGTGTGTTGGAGGCTTTCCTTCGCCCGTGGCTGAAGAGTCTGCCCGCTGAATACAAATCTGAACAATCTCATTGAAGTCTGGACTGCTATGACACAACGGACCTACGACGTATCGTCGACAGTAGAAACCGCTGAGCTGCAGAAGAGCAGCCATGCGTTTCTCTATCCTCCGACCGAAAAGATCAGGGTGGTCGAAGTAGACAATTTTCCGCTCCTGGGCAAACTCACCGCCTTCCGGTTCATCGAATGGGTGCTGAAAAACCCGGGTGGGGTTATCTCCCTTCCCACCGGGAAGACGCCCGAGCACTTCATCAAGTGGGTGACGCGGATTCTTTCACGATGGGACAATCCCGAAATCCGCACGCAATGCGAGGCATACGGGATTGACTGCTCGAAGCGTCCGGATATGGAAAGCCTCTCGTTCGTGCAGATCGATGAGTTCTACCCGATGGACGCGACGCAGCAGAACAGCTTCAACTGGTATGTGAATGAATTCTACCTGAAAGGGTTCGGTCTCCGTCCCGAGAAAGCACTCCTGATCGACGCGACGAATCTGGGCTTGCCGCCGGCTGTGACGATGCAGGAGATGTTCCCGAACAACATCGTGGATCTCTCCCTCCGTGTGCGGCAAACGCGGACCGACCTCGAACGCCAGCAGAAAGAAGCAATCAACCGTGTTGACGAATTCTGCATGGAATACGAGAGCCGGATTCATGAGATGGGAGGAATCGGCTTCTTCCTCGGCGGCATCGGTCCGGACGGCCATATCGCCTTCAACGTCCGCGGCTCCAGCGTGTACTCTGTCACACGCCTCACCGGCACGAACTATGAAACACAGGCTGCGGCCGCGTCGGACCTTGGAGGGATTGAAATATCACGCAGCCGGCTGGTGATCACCATCGGACTGGCAACCATCACATACAATCCCACCGCCACGGCCATCATCATTGCAGCCGGAGACGCCAAGGCCCCAATCGTGGCATCAGCGATCGAGCAGAAACGAAGCCCGCAGTATCCCGCCTCGGTGCTGCAGGGGCTCGAGGGGGCCAGGATGTACCTCACCAGAGGCGCCGCAAGCCTGCTGGTGGAGAGGCGGTATGAAGCGTTCCGCAGCATGCCGGCGGCGTCGGATGCGGACTGTGATGATGTCCTGATCCCGGTCGCACTCGGGCGCGGGAAAACACTCACCGCTTTGCAGCAGGAAGATCTGGAGCAGGACCGGTTCGCAGCGGAGTTGCTCAGAAAGACTGGCCGGTCCGTCCGGGAGCTCACCGACGGCGTGGTGGAACGGCTGAACGTGAAAATCAACAGAGGCCTGGCGCCCGTCACGAAGACCGTCTTCCTTCATACTGAACCCCATCACGATGACATCATGCTGGGATATCTCGCGCATATCTACCATCTGGTGCGCGACCCGACCAACAAACACTACTTTGCCAATCTGACGTCGGGATTCACCGCTGTCTCAAATCCGTTCTGCCTCTCCATCGTCCGGAACCTTAAGACCTACATCGAGGGGCCCGGGTTCCAGAAGCTGCTGAGAGACGGGTACTTCGATCCAAAGAACACCGCACGCAGAATGGAGGATGTGTTTCTCTATCTGGACGGTGTGGCGGGAAACAGCGAGGAGAAGAAGGGTGAAGGTGAGGCCCGACGGATGCTGCGGAACCTGATCGAGGTGTATACCACCAGCGACATGAGGGTGCTGCGTCTGCGCGCGAAAGAGATGGAGGAGTACTTCCTGATGCAGTATCCGGGCGCAAAGGATCCGCCCGACGTCCAGGTCTTCAAAGGAACAATCCGGGAATGGGAGGTGGAACTCCTCTGGGCCTACTTCGGGATCGATACGTCGGCGATCTCCGCCTTGCGGCTGGGATTCTACAAGGGGGATATCTTCTCCGAAGAACCGGAAGTGGATCGCGATGTGATCCCGATCTTCCAGCTGATTAAGAAAGTCAAGCCGAACGTCCTCTCGGTTGCGTTTGATCCGGAGGGGAGCGGTCCAGACACGCACTACAAGGCACTTCAGGCGGTTGCTGAAGCCCTCCGGATGTACGAGAAGGACAGCGGCGACTCGACCGTGCGTGTCTGGGGGTACCGGAATGTCTGGTACCGGTTCCGCCCGTCGGAAGCGGACCTGATGGTCCCGGTCTCGCTGAACTCCCTCTCGCTGCTGCATACCGCCTTCATGAACTGCTTCGGTTCGCAAAGTGCGGCCTCATTCCCGAGCTATGAGCATGACGGCCCGTTCTCCGAACTCGCCCAGAAGATCCAGGTGGGACAATATGATATGCTGAAGCGCTGTCTGGGTCACGATTTCTTCCAGAAGCACCTCCATCCACGCATGCGGGCTGCACGGGGATTGATTTTCCTGAAAGAAATGGGACTTGCAGAATTCTATGAGAAGGTCCGCGAACTGAAGAAACTGACCGAAGCAAAGGAATGACTATGCGTACAGTGATGATGACGCTGATCGCCCTCATGGCAGCAACGGCGATCAGCCAGGTGACGATTACCTCCACCCAACGCCTGGATCTTCCCGCCGGCAGGCACTGGAGTGCGCCGCGGTTCTCGCCCGATGGACAATCCATATTCCTCACCACGTCCGGCTACAGCGGCATATGGCAGTTCCGGCCGGGGACCCGCTCGCTGCAACAGATCACTGCTGAACCGGGTGCAGGGTACGGATACAGCCTCTCGAGTGACGGCATGCGCATCGCCTACCGGAAGACGTCGTTCGGTACGAGCGTTTTCGACCGGACACAGGAGATCATCGAGGTGGATCTCCGGACCCTTAATGCTATTCCGGTTGCCCGCGGGCGAAACCTTTCCCTTCCTGTCTACCAGCCCAATGGCGTTGTCTATCAGGAAATGGCGGCGAACGATCTTGCTGCGGCGAGCGGATCATCGCGATCACGCCCAGTGGTCCTGGGCATCGACAGAACCAAGATCGTCCTGCTTGTTAACGGCACCAAACAGCTCTTCGATCCATATGGCGACGGCAGTTACATCTGGCCAAGGATATCACCCGACGGAACCAGAATGGTGGCGTACGAAATGAAGCGCGGCACGTTTGTCTGCACGATGGGTGGCAAGGTGACAGCGGAATTGGGGAAGCTGGATGGTGCGGTGTGGACGCGAAGCGGCGAGTGGATTGTGTACATGGAAGACCGCGACGATGGGCACGCGATCACGGCCTCGGACCTCTACTGTGTGACGCCCGATGGGGTGAAGACCATACGGCTGACGTCGACGCCCGCGATCGAGCTCACACCGGACTGTTCACCCACCGACAACCTGATCGTCTGCAGTACGCTCAACGGAGAGATTCATCTGATGCGGTATGAGGAGGTCGAGCGATGAGGGGACAGTGCATGAGAGAGTCTGCTTGTAAATCATCTGTTGAGTTGGTGAACAGGACTGCGGCGGAAACACGATACACACCTTCATCACACTCGTTATCGGCGATACGCTGCAGATCTGAGAGAGGAGGATCCCGGTTCGGACCTCCCCCCGTATGGCTTGCTGCCGTGCAATCCGGCCGACTCATGATGTTCTGTGGGCTGCTGGCAATCGGGATAATGCTTCCCGTTAAGTCCGGTGCCCAGCCGGCTGATCTCTCCGGATTGAAATTCTGCATCGACCCCGGTCACGGCGGACACAATGCAGCAAACGACCGGCATCTTATCCCGGACGTGGGGACCGATTTCTGGGAATCGGAGAGCAACTTTCAGAAAGCAAAGCGGCTGGACACGCTCCTGACGGAACGCGGGGCGTGGGTGATCCTCACCCGGTACACCAATGACTACCCGGCCGACAATGAGCCGTCACTGACGGCGCGGTGGGAGCTGGCAAACGCCAACAATGTGAACTGGTTCCATTCCATCCACAGCAATGCAACGGGCTCGGCGAGCAACACGACCGTCAACTTTACGCTCATGCTGGTGAAGGAAGACATCACGACACGCCAGGCCGCCTGGCCCGAGGCGGTCACGATGTCCAATATCATGGGCCCGAACTTCCAGGCAAAATTGCGGAACCAGCCCCGGTCGACCTGGACATATCTTGACTACACATTCTATGGCGGACCAAACGGAGGATATAATCTCGGCGTCCTGAGGGGAACCGCCATGCCGGCGGAGCTGTCCGAAGGGTCGTTCCATGACTACTTCCCTGAAACCCGGCGTCTGATGAACCACCTCTACTGCAAGATGGAGGCCTATGCGCTGCGCAACTCCTTCATGCAGTACTACGGTGTCCCTGCCGATACGCTGGGTATCATTGCCGGCATACAGACAGACATCGCCACAGGCAGGCTGCTGAACCTGAGCCGCGTGCGGCTGATGCCCGGGGACCGTTTGGTGACCGGCGATGTCTACAACAACGGGTTCTACATGTTCGACAAGGTCCTCCCCGGGTCGTACATGCTCCGGTTCGAGACGCCCGGCTTTACCGCCGACTCGGTTGAGGTGACTGTGGAAACTGGCGCGACTGTGTTCGTGGACAAGAATCTCATCTCGTTCGGCGCCCCGACAATCCTTGCCACAAGTCCGGTGCACAACGACACCGCATACTCCGCAGCCAACAACATCGACATCGCGTTTTCGAAACCGATGGACACGGCATCCGTCCGTGCTGCGTTCTCCATCACGCCGCCGGTGAGCGGCAAGCTCGTATGGAACGCCACCAACAGCCGAGTGACCTTTGACCCCGATGGGATTTTCGGTTTCTATGTGAACTATGTGGTGACCATTGACACCAGCGCCCATTCGACGTTTGGTGAGACCCTTGATGGGAACGGGGACGGTGTTTCGGGTGATCCCATGATCCTCGCATTCAAGACGAAATATATTGATGTCTTCCCGCCGGTCGCAAGCTTCTTCACTCCCGGTTCAGGGGCACGACTGACAGCGCCGTGTTCGATTCTGAACATAACATTCGATGAGCTGATCAAACCGGCCACAGTCGTCACCACCAACTTCGTCGTGCAACGGCTCGGAAGCACGGTACAGGTGCGCACGGTTGAGTACGCGGAAGAAAACGGGCAGGGAGGTGTGACGATGACGTTGCCGAACGGCGTCCTTCCGGGATATGCTTACCGCGCAGGCTTCAAAGGCGTTTCGGATCTCCTTGGCAATTCGCTTCCGACAAGCGGCTTTCAGACCTGGGACTTCTCCGTCAGTTCGGGTTCGTATGTCACGACAGTCGTTGATTCCCTGAGCGAACAGGCGCCGGGATTCCGCCAGCCTTCACTGCCCGCAGAAATGACGGGTGCGGAGAGTGTGGCGGTCTCCGGATCGGCGGTGAAGAAGCTGAGCCTCGATGCGACAAATGCCGGCTCTGCGGCTGTGCACGTTGAATGGGACACGACCGCTACTCAATGGCTGGTCCGGAT
>Ga0316603_10002314_pt1 | contig 10435 bp, 8 predicted proteins | sample OWC_soil_day10_n_FD_207649 | JGI IMG/M metagenome (GOLD analysis project Ga0316603, IMG submission 207649) | Wetland soil microbial communities from Old Woman Creek delta, Ohio, United States - OWC_soil_day10_noCT | ecosystem: Environmental > Terrestrial > Soil > Wetlands | place: USA: Ohio...
GTCGGCCAGTTGGAATAGCGCTTCAGGGCCTCGCGCAGCTCCGGGTCTTCGAAGATGTTGACGTAGCCGAAGCTGGCACCGCACGCCTCAAGCGTGCGCACCGCCGCGGCGGAGAAGCCGCACTGCGGGAAATCGGGTGTGCCTTTCATGTAGAGCACCACGGGATTCGACTTCAGCTGTTCCTGAATACGCTGGATGACGTCCACGATCTAACCCTCGGCCGCGCTGGTCGCGGCGGTTGCGGCGCGCTGTTCTGCGGCGCGCACCTGTTCGATCCGTGCGATCACGGCCCACTGCTCGTCGGGACTCATGCGGCCCCAGCGAGCGATCTCGGTGACCGTGCGGCGGCATCCCGTGCAGCAATTGTGGGCATCGAGGACGCACACGTTGATGCAGGGAGAAGTCGGACCCGATCGCGCCATTCGCTGCCGTCCAGCCGCCCCGAGAGGCGTTGAATTATGGGGATGCCTCGCCTATTCTTCAAACGAGCTGCAGCGACCCCGCTCGCGAGCGCGGCACCCACCGGGCGCTGACGAATTCACCCTGGGAGGCCTCCAGCATGAACCCATTGCACTCGGTTCGTGGCGCGATCACGACCGGATTCGTCGCCGCCATCGTCCTGTCGCTGCTGATCAGTCCCGCCGCATTCGGCGAACTGAGCCTCGCCCGCTGGCTGCACATCGTAGCGGGCATCACCTGGATCGGCCTGCTCTATTACTTCAACCTGGTGCAGATTCCGGCACTTGCGGCCGCCGCGGCGGACAAGGGCGGCCCGGGCGGTGCCGGCATCGCCAGGTACGTCGCGCCGCGCGCGCTGCTCTGGTTCCGCTGGGCCGCGCTCGCCACGTGGTTCACGGGCGCCTGGTACCTCGCCCGCTCGGGCAATTTCCAGGGCGCCTTTACGCTCGGCCTCGGCAATGATCCGATCAACTACTACCAGCTCATCATCGGCATCGGCGCCTGGCTCGGCACGATCATGCTGTTCAACGTCTGGGCGCTGATCTGGCCGAACCAGAAGAAGGTGCTCGGCCTCGTCGCCGCCAGCGACGAGGAGAAGGCCCGGGCCCGGAAGGCAGCGCTGCTCGCCTCACGCACCAACTTCGTCCTGTCCGTGCCGATGCTGCTGTGCATGGGCTCCGCGACCCACGGCCTGCCGTTCTGACGTGAGCAGGTTCTCGCCACCAGACGATCTGGCTGCGCAAGTCGGCAGGGCGCTCGCCGAAGATGTCGGCGCAGGCGATCTCACCGCGGCATTGGTGCCGGCCGGGCGCGCCGGGCGCGCAACCGTCATTACGCGGGAGCCCGCCGTGCTCTGCGGACGACCGTGGTTCGACGAGGTGTTCCGCCAGCTGGACGCCTGCGTACGCGTGCTCTGGGAGGCCGAGGAAGGCTCAGACGTTGCGCCTGGCCAGCGACTGTGCCGACTGGAAGGGCCGGCCCGTTCGCTGCTGACCGGCGAACGCACGGCACTCAATTTCCTGCAGACGCTGTCCGGCACCGCCACGGCGACGCGACGCTACGTGCAACTGGTGGCTGGCCTGCCCTGCCGTATCCTCGACACTCGCAAGACCCTCCCTGGGCTGCGGCGCGCGCAGAAATACGCAGTACGGTGCGCGGGCGGCCGCAACCACCGCATGGGGCTCTACGACGGCATTCTCGTCAAGGAGAACCACATCATGGCCGCCGGATCGATCGCGGCCGCCGTCGCCGCCGCCCGGGCTGCCGGCGCGAGCGTGCCTGTCGAAGTCGAAGTGGAAACGCTCGACGAGCTGCGCCAGGCACTCGCTGCCGGCGCCGACATGGCGCTGCTCGACGAGTTCACCCTCGACGACCTGCGTGCGGCGGTGGCCTTGAACCGCGCTCATCCGCGGGGTCCGATGCAGCTCGAGGCCTCCGGTAGCGTCACGCTCGAGACGCTGCGGGAGATCGCCGAGACCGGGGTCGATTTCATCTCCATCGGTTCGCTGACGAAGCACGTTCGGGCGGTGGATCTCTCCATGCGCTTCGAGTTCGACGCGCAGACGTAAGTCGCCCAGGGCTTCCAAGTGACCCCGGGCGTGGCGCCAAGCGACGGTCGAGCGCCCGCCGGTTCAGGACACGCCCGCTCCTTCGGCCTGCCGCCGTGCAGCCGGCAAGTCCGGTGGACGCTGCCTACGCCGTGCGCAGTCTTCCGGGCGGGAGACTGCGCCAACGCGCTCAGCCGTTGACCGCGACCTTCGAGATGCGCTGCGGCGACGCCACACCGTAGCCCTGCGCGTAATCCACGCCGAGGTTGCGCAGCATGTTGATGATCTCGGCGTTCTCGGCGAACTCCGCGATGGTGAGCTTGCCGGTCAGGTGCCCGATCTCATTGATCGAGCGCACCATCTCACGGTCGATCGGGTCGTGCAGGATTTCCTTGACGAAGCTGCCGTCGATCTTGAGGAAATCCACCGGAAAGTGCTTGAGGTAACCGAACGAGGACAGGCCGGTGCCGAAGTCGTCGAGCGCGAAGCGGCAGCCGAGTTCCTTGAGCGCCTGGATGAAGCGGTTGGCCTGGGAGAAGCTGGCGATCGCCGCTGTCTCCGTGATCTCGAAGCAGATCTTCGAGGCGTCGATGCCGCTGCGGTGAAACTGGTCGATCACGAACGGCAGGAACTTGTCGTCACCGAGGCTCTGGCCGGAGAGGTTGATCGAGCACAACGCCAGGCGCTCGCGTTCGTCCGCCTCGGACACCAGCCAGCGCAGCGCATTCTCGATCACCCAGCGGTCGATCGCCGGAGTGAGGCCGTAGCGCTCCGCGGCATTGATGAAGTTGTCCGGCGAGACGATCTTGCCCGCCTCGTCCTTCATGCGCAGCAGCAGTTCGTAGTGCGCCCCGGGATCCGGCTTCTGCAGCGGCTGGATCGTCATGCGATACAGCTCGAAGCGCGATTCCTCGAGCGCGTTGTTGATGCGCGCCGCCCACTGCATCTCGCGGCGCCGGCGCATCAGGTCGATGTCGTTCTCCTGGAAGCTGTACACGCGGTTGCGTCCCGCCTCCTTCGCCGCGGCGCAGGCGCTGTCGGCCGCGGACAGCAGCGCCGCGACGTCCTCGCTGTCGCCGGTGATCGGCACCACGCCGACACTGCAGCCGAGACGGAAGGTGCGCTCCTCCCAGACGAACTTGTAGTTGCGGATCGTCTCGCGCAGCGAGTCGGCCATGCGCAGCGCCTCGTCGAGCGAACAGCTCTCGAGCAGCACCGCGAACTCGTCGCCGCCGAGCCGGGCGAGCGTGTCGCGCCAGCGGATCTTGGTCTTGAGCAGCGCGCCGACCTGGCCGAGCAGCGCGTCGCCGGCGCTGTGACCGCAGGTGTCGTTGATGATCTTGAACTGGTCAACGTCGATGTGGCACAGGGCGTACGACGTCTCGCGGGCCCGCGCGCTGCGCAGCGCCCGTTCGAGGCGAGCTTCGAACTCGCGCCGGTTGACGAGGCCCGTGAGGATGTCGTGACTCGCATGGTAGGAGAGCTTGCGGTTCAGTTCGCGGCTCTCGCTCACGTCGTGGAACACCAGCACACCGCCCGACACCGCACCCGAGCCGTCGCGGATCGGCGAGGCCGTGCTCTCGATGTACATCTCGTTGCCGTCGCGCTTGATGAGCAGCGTCGGGCGCACCGACTTGATGGCGCGGCTGCGCCGGATCGCGACGGACAGCGGATTCTCCAGCGGTTCGCAGGTCTCCTCGTGGAAGCCGCGGAAGATGTCGTCGATGTGCCGGCCAGCCGCCTCCTCGAACCGCCAGCCGGTCAGCTCCTCGGCCACCGGATTGAGGTACTCGATCAGCAGGTGCGCGTCAGTGGTGATCACGCCGTCGCCGATCGACTGCAGCGTAATCTGCGCGCTCTCCTTCTCCTTGAACAGTGCGTCCTCGTACAGCTTGCGCTCGGTGATGTCGAGCTCGACCCCAACCAGGCGCCGCAGCCGGCCGCTCGAATCCACGCGCGCCTTGGCGCGACTCACCACCCAGCGCCACTCGCCGTTGGTGTGGCGCATGCGGTGCACACTCTCGAACATCGGCGTCTTGCCCGCGATGTGGTCGCGGATCGCCGCCTGCACGCGCGCCATGTCGTCCCGGTGCACCAGCCGGCGCCAGTCCGGCGACACGTGCGGCTCGTGCTCGTCGTAGCCGAGCATCGTGCGCCAGCGCGGCGAGAACCAGACGCTGTTGTTCTCGACGTCGAAATCCCACATGCCGTCATTGGCACCGGGCAGCGACAGCTCGTTGCGCTCCTCCAGCCGCGCCAGGTGGCGCTGCACGCGCAGCCGCTCGAGGCCCGTGGCGAAGCTCGCGCCGATCAGCTTGAGCAGCAGGTGCAGGTTCGCGTCCCAGCCCTGCCGCGGCTGCGAGGAGCACAGCGCCAGGAAACCGCAGGCCCGGCCGTTGAGCGAGAAGCCGCACGCCAGGACGGAACGGATGCCGAGCTCGGCAAAGCGCGCGGCGTCGGTCGCAAGGTCGTGCCGCGGCGCGAGCGTGTCGCGGATCTCGATGATGCGCAGGTGCTCAAGGCCGTGAGCCAGCACGGGCAGCCGCTCGAGCGCGTCGCCCTTCATCACCTGCGGATCAAACGGAGCGAACAGCGCCGTGGCACTCGCCACCCGCTCGACGATCTTCTTGTCCAGGTCGAACAGCGCGATGCACATGGCATCCACGCCAGTGGCATCGCGCAACGCGTCCAGGTTGCGCTTGACGCAGCTGTCGCCGCCTTCGCTCGTCAGGCCCTGGAAATCGACGGCCACTTTGGTGGCCAGCACGTCCAGCCCGACGGACTGGCGGCTGCCACTGCCAAAAACGACTTGGGTGGAAAGGAAGTCCGTCCCGTCCTGCTCGTCGCCGCTCTCGGGTGGGGAGATGGCCATCTCGTTCGCTGGGACCCCTTCCTGTTCGCCTCAGTGTGCCAGTCCCGCCACGCCTGCAGCGGAACAGCTCCACATATTTAGAATGCTTTTCGGCCAATCGCTTGCGGCGCATTCTGGCATAGTATCTCAGGATTTCAAGCTAACTATCTGTATTTAAAGAGGCATTCGGCGGGACGTACAGACGTGCACGGTTGGCATCGCCCTGCTTCGCGCACTCAGCATCCGGCGCGCCGGAGACGAGAAACCAGTGCTGTCGATTGGCGCGGCCAAGATCGATGGCCTGCGCCTGCGAAAAGCACGCCTCGCGGGTGCGGCGCTCCACCAACAGTGCACGGCCGGGGCGCTCCGCCAGCCAGGCAGCCGCGTCCGATGCCTCGACCTCCCGCTCGCGCCAACGCGCGTGACCGAAGTTGAAGCTCGGCCGGCGCAGCTCGAGCAGATACTGCTCCTTGGCACTGGCCAGCCCGAGCTCGGGAAATGCGGCACTCGCCTGCTCGACTCGCTCCATGAAGGCCCGGCCGGAGCGCACCGAGTCGATCCGCGGATAGATGACGAATCCGACCGTGACCAAGATGGCAGCCAGCACGCCGGCATAGGCGAGCCAGCCGTCCCGCACCCGCAGCAGCGCCAACGGAATGGCGCCAAGCACCGCAGCCACCGCCAGCGGCATCACCGGGTGCACCTCGAAGTCGCGGACGATGCGCTCCGCCGCCCTGGCATCCACGGCGAAATACACGGCCGCAATCGCGGCAATGGCGACCAGGGCCGTTGCGAGTCCGAACGCCAGCCGCCGCGGTCCCCGTGCCCGGAGCAATTCCGGCAGCCACGGCGCAGCAGCCATCGCCAGCGCCGGCACCGCCGGCAGCACATACAGTCCGCGCTTGCCGGCGCTCAGGCTGAAGAACGCCACGACCATCACGACCCAGGCGAGCAGTACCGCCACCCAGGTGTCGCGTGCGCGCAGCGCTGCACGCCAGCGCGGCCACAGCCATGGCAGGAGCGCGACCAGTGGCAGCCACAGTACCGGGATGACATTGGTCAAGTAGTACCAGAACGGCTCGTGGTGGTGCCAGGCGTCGGCGTAGCGCGTCACGGTCTGCTGGAACAGGATCTCGTTGCGGTAAGCGAGCAGGTCGCCGCCCGCCGACGTGGCGAGCATCATCGGCACGAACCACAGCCCGATGGCAACGAGCAGCGCGGCCGCGCCGGGCAACGAGAGGGCGCCGATGCCGCTGACCGTCGTCGGCCAGCCACGTCGCGCGAGAATCGTGAACGGGACCAGGGCAAGCAGCGGCAGGAACCCCACGCCCTTGGTGATCACGCCGAGTCCGGCCACAGCCCAGCCGGCGATGAACCAGCCGGGCGCCGGCCCCAGCAGCACGTGTCGCAGCAGGCCGTAGAGGCCGAGTGTGGTGAGGAAGCAGAGTACGCCGTCGATCTGCGCGTGCCGCATCTGCCAGGTGAACTGAAACGTGAGGAGCAGCAGGAACGCACCCGCGAGCGCCACCTCGCGGCCACGCACACGGCGCAGCAGGTCGTAGACGAGCAGCGTCGCACCGATGCCGGCGAACAGCGACGGCAGCAGGAAGCCGATGCGCATCGAGCCGGTGAGCGCCATCGCCGTGGCTAGCAGCCAGAAGAAGAACGGCGGCTTGTCCGCATAGAGGTCGCCGCCCACGCGCGGCATCAGCCAGTCGCCGCTGCGCAGCATGTCCTGAGCGACGAGCGCGAAGCGCGGCTCGTCCGCGGGCCATGGATCGCGCAGGCCGAGTCCGGCTCCCATGAGAAGCAGGGCGAGCGCGACCAGGCCGCACACGTCGAGCAGCGTATCGCGAGAAGAGACCCTTCCCGGCCGCAGCAGACGCTCCAGGATGCTCTGGGAGACAGTGCCTGCCGCGGTCACTCAGGCGTCCTCATCAGCCCGGATGCGCGGGGAGGCGCGGCGGATCAGCCACATCACGCCAAACAGGTCCACGATGCCGACCCAGAGCCGGTTGTGCAGGCCGTACTTCGACTTGCCGCGGGTGCGCTCGCGGTGATTGACCGGCACCGAGATCACCTCGTAGCCCTCGCGCTGGTACAGAGCCGGCATGAAGCGGTGCATGTGGTTGAAGCGCGGCATGTCGAGGAACACCGCCCGGTCGAACACCTTGATGCCGCAGCCCGTGTCCGGCGTGCCGTCGCGCAGCAGGCCGCCGCGCACGCCGTTCGCGACCCGTGAAGACAGGCGCCGGAGCCAGGAGTCGCGGCGGGTCGTGCGGTTGCCCATCACGAGCTTCAGACGGGGCGACGCCGCCTGGCGCATGGCATCAAGGAGACTCGGGATGTCGGCGGGGTCGTTCTGGCCGTCGCCGTCGAGCGTCGCGATCCACGGTGCGCGGGCCTCGCGCACGCCTGTGGCAACGGCCGCGCTCTGACCGGAGCGCACCGCGTGGCGAATGAGGCGAATCTCCGGCATGCCGTCCGCGCGCGCGGCGCGCACGGCATCCGCCGTGCCGTCCGTGCTGCCGTCGTCCACGAAGATGGTCTCGTAGCCGTAGCGGTCTTCGAGCGCAGCATGGATTTCACGCGCCAGCGGCAGGACGTTGTCCTGCTCGTTGCACACGGGGATGACGACCGACACCTCGGGATGCGGGGCCGGCGCGCGCTGCTGGATTGAAGTCAAGGTGAGGACCCGGCTGGGAGGGCGCTAGTATAGACGCAGCGACGCCGGCGGACAGGAAGCGACCCGGCTCCAGCGTCAACCATTGCCGGAAGCAGCCCTTGAGAGACAGCCTCGACCAGCCGCACCCGCGTACGACAGACGCCCAGCGCCTCGGTTGGGCGCTCGCCATCACCGGTACCTTCATGCTGCTCGAGATAGCGGGCGGACTCCTGTCCGGGTCGCTCGCCTTGCTCGCCGACGCCGGCCACATGCTGACCGACACGGCCGCGCTCGCCCTCGCGTGGCTCGCGGCACACGTCGCACGTCATTCGAAGGCGACGCACCGGGCCCACGGTCACCACCGCGCCCAAGTGCTCGCGGCATTCGTAAATGCCCTGGCGCTGCTCGGCGTCGTTGCATGGATCCTCTGGGAGGCGGTCCAGCGCGTGCTCGAACCGCGCCAGATCGCAGGCGCGACCATGCTAGGTATCGCGCTGCTGGGGCTGCTCGCCAACGCGGCGGTACTGCGCGTGCTCAAGGATGACCACGATTCCAACCTGAACGTCTCGGCCGCACGCCTGCACGTGCTCGGCGACCTGCTCGGCTCGATCGGCGCGAGCATCGCGGCCGTCGTGATTCTCACGACCGGGTGGACACCGATCGACCCGCTGCTGTCGGTGCTGGTGGCGCTGCTCATCGTGCGCAGTGCCTGGACGCTGCTCATGGAGTCAACTCGCATGCTGGTGAAGCGCGATGCGGACACCGGGGTCCCGGCGGCGCAACCGGCCAGGCGCAGCGATTGCCCGGAAGAGACCTGATGAGCGACGAACCGGTCCCGCCCGAGCAGGAGCAACTGCGCAACACGCTGTACCGCAAGGTCACGCGCGGCAACCGGCGGCTGACCCGTGGCCGCCTGCTCGTCTATCGCATTGCCGTCGCCATCGCCTGGCAACTGGTGAGGTTCTTCTGGGCGACCTGCCGGGTGCAAGACGCTCCCGGACTGGAACGCGCTCGTGCCGCCGTCCGGGAGTCCCGCTCGGTGATCCCGGTGTATTGGCACCAGCACATGCTGTTCGGCGTGCGCGCACTTCTCGACCTGCAGCAGGATGGTCTCAAGATCGGCTTCCTGATCAGCCCTTCGGTGGACGGTACCGCACCCGCGATGCTGGTCGGGCGCATCGGAGGCCACGTCATCCGCGGGTCCTCCACACACACTGGTGCGCGGGCACTGCGCGACTTCTACGAGACCATCGTCAAGCAGGAAGTCTCGCCGGCGCTCACCCCGGACGGGCCGCAGGGCCCATTGCACGAGTTCAAGCCGGGTGCCGTGCTGCTGTCGCAGCTCACCGGCAAGCCGATCCTGCCGGTCAGCGTCGCGGCCTCCCGCACCTTTCGCTTCCCCACCTGGGACAGGTTCGAGCTGCCGCTGCCATTCAGCCGCGTCGTGATCGCGTACGGCGAGCCGGTACGCATGCCGCGCGGCCTGGAGGCCGACTCGCTCGCGCGCATGCAGACGCAGATGCGGCAGCGGCTCATGGATTTGCAGGCCGCAGCGCGCGCAGCGCTGCAGCGGTGACCGCGCACAAGGATGGCTGTCCCCAGTCCCCCCGCCCCTTTCCTTCCTACTCCATCACCACCACTTGCTGCACCGGCTCCCGCGTCGCGATGCGGGCCAGGCAATCCGGCGACAGTGCGACGCTGCGCGTGTAGACGACCTGATCGGCCAGTTGTGCCGTCGCGAGATCGGCGGAGAGGCGCACGTCAGGGGCCGCGCGCACGCCGCAACCGATCGCCTTGAGCGCTGCCTCAGTGGCCGCCCACCGCTCGAGCGCATCGCGACCTCCGCGTGCTGCGCCGAGGTCTTCGACGTCGATCCCGAGTTCGCAGCGATCGCTGAGCGCGACGGCCACCCGCGAAGTGGAATGCGAGATGCTGAACCACGGCCCGCCCTCGAGATACGGCTTGCGGTCGAGCGGGAAGCGCAGGTGCGACAGATCGAGCGGTGCCCCGCGCAGCCGCGCAAAGCCATCGCGGAGCAGTTCGAGACCGCGCAGGCTGGCCGTCCGCGCGGCGTAGTCGCGGCGCTCGAGCTCGAGCCTGCGCGCGTACGGCAGACGCTCCAGCAGCGCGGAAGCGCCCGCGGCATCCAAGTGCCCCGGTCGCGCGGCGTGAAGTACGATTACATCGGTCATCCGCGGCGATTCTCCACGCGCGCCTTGCGTCGCGCCACCCGGCGGGACAGGAGCAATGCGGCGAGACCCGCGGTTCGATCGGCCCCGTCCTGCTCCGTGGCTATCCGCCGCGACGCACCGACGTCCTGAGCGCGCTCGTGGTGCACCGTCCCCCGGCAATCTGGGAGAATGCGCAGACATTCGATCCTGACCGGGAGGCGCGCATCACCCTGCGCCCGGGGCAGGAACCGTACATGCGAGCGGAAAAGCGATGATCCAGTACCAGACACTCACGGAAATGCTCGACCACCGCAGCCGCGGCACGGGCGCCATCGGTTACCTCGAGGGTGAGGGGGCGGAGAAGACGCTGCCACTCGCGAAGCTGCGCCAGCGCGCGCTCGGGATCCTCCATCACCTGCAGCGCATCGGCGCCCGGCCGGGCGACATGCTGATTCTGCACGTGGCCAGCAACGAGCAGTTCGTCGATGCCTTCTGGGCGTGCCTGTACGGCGGCATCGTGCCCGTGCCGGTGGCCGTGGGCATCAGCGACGAGCACAAGCAGAAGCTGCTGCGCATCGCGAAGCAGCTGGGCAACCCGCTGCTCTACACCGACCGCAAGCTGCGCGAGCGGCTTGCGGCGTTCGCGGCGACGCAGGGTGAACCGGCAGCGTGGACCGCGCTCAAGCCCCGCACCTTCCTCATCGACCAGCTGGACGACATTTCGCGCGAGGGCACGCCGGCG
>Ga0316603_10002315_pt1 | contig 10434 bp, 6 predicted proteins | sample OWC_soil_day10_n_FD_207649 | JGI IMG/M metagenome (GOLD analysis project Ga0316603, IMG submission 207649) | Wetland soil microbial communities from Old Woman Creek delta, Ohio, United States - OWC_soil_day10_noCT | ecosystem: Environmental > Terrestrial > Soil > Wetlands | place: USA: Ohio...
GGTTGGAATGAGCCGGGTACAACTGCATCGAAAACTCATCGCATTGACCAACCTGTCACCCGGGGAATTCGTACGCTACATGCGCCTCCACCGTGCGATGGAATTGCTGCAGAAGAACGCAGGGACGGTCTCAGAAATCGCCTATACAGTCGGATTCAGCGATCCGTCCTATTTTTCAAAGTGCTTCCACAAGCAGTTCGGAAAGGCGCCCACCGAAGTCGAGAAGGCATCCGTACAGGCCGCACATCCAGGCAAGATACCATAGCCCCTCCATTGATAGTGGCCCTCCAGCCAGTTACCTCTATTCCCAGCCAGATGTAACAGAAATCCCTGAGTTTGAAACAGAATTACTTGGTACTCCGCCCCCCGAATGTGGTAAATTGTCGTGCACCACGCAGGCAGGAGTCGGCGCTCTCTGCCTGTCTCGGCCACCGGGACGCCGCTCTGGACCCTGATCCAGTTCCTTCGCTGCAGAGCCCACCTCCGGCGACCTTCTGGCAGGAAAGCCATCTTCTTCCTCTGGTCGGAGTCGACAATGAAGACTTCTTGGATCTCCTTGTTCGTGGTGGCAGCACTCCTGCCTGCCATTCCCGGAAGCCCATCCGTCCGAGCACTTGTGGGTGGTGACAGTCAGTGGAGTAGGATGAGAGCCACGAGATCCTCTGCGACTCCACCGGCGATCACCGATGGCACCCCCTCATTCTACAAGAGAAAAGCTGAATGGAAGAAGGTCATCGATGAATACTGGGGGCCGGGCTTGCCGCTTGCGCAGAAGCTGCAAGTGTTCAACACGTTTGCTGATTTCGTGCAGTCAAAATACGTGGCCTTCAACGGTCTCGGCATACGCTGGGATTCTCTTCGCTCCCACTACCGGAACCAGATTACCGATTCCACAAGTCATGGCAGGTTCTCCGGGATCATGACCGCCCTTGCATACCATCTGGGAGAAGCTCATACCGTCATCTTCGACAGCAAGTATTTCAAAGTGGACCCGACAATCAACATGCCCATCTACCCTGCCTGGGGGACCCCAGTACTGGCAATGCTCGGTGCAAGCGGAAATCACCTTGGGGCGACTGTTTCACCACTGCCGGATAGCTCGCTCCTGGTGATACGGACGACAGCGAATCATCCGCTCGGATTGGCCGTCGGGGACGTTGTGCTGGGCTATGAGGGTATTCCGTGGAAGTACTTGTGGAAGGAACTCCTGGCCACGGAGATGCCATTGTTCCTGCCGTCCGGAGGCTCCCGGAGTTCTGTTGAGCATTTGTGGCTTACGGCCGGGGGCGTGAACTGGCACCTGTTCGACACCATCGATGTGGTGAAGTACCCTTCGGGAGATACCGTGCATCTGCCGGTGGACACATTGAAAACCCTGAAGGTGCCCGGCGTGCTGTGCTACAAGCAGTCTCTTGATGTTCCCGGCGTTCCTGAGCCGGACTACATGCAGATCTACTCGCTGAACACCCGGCCCGTCACATACGGGAAGGTGCAGGGAACAAACATCGGCTATGTCCATGTGACCTCACACGTCAACCCCGCTACGCGTGATGAGTTCATTCGCGCTGTCGATGCGTTCCGGAATACCGATGGAATGATCATCGACATTCGTCATGATTTCGGAGGAGAAACCCTGTATCATCTCGGGCAGGGTCTCGCCAGGATGATGAATTTCAAGACATACACGTTCGACATCTACCGGCGGGCGTCGCCGTCCGACTTTTTTGCACTTGTGAAGTTCCCGCCACCACCGGGGTCCGCAGGGGGGAATGACTGGTACATTGACGCAGATCCTGAGACGCTCTATGACCGACCGGTGGCTGTACTTGTGGGTCCACATTGTGTGAGCATGGGAGACGTGAGTGCCTACATGTTGAAGCTCCTACCGAATGCGCGTTTCTTCGGAAAGCCCATCCGCGCATGTATGGCCGCACACTGGGAGAAGGAGCTGCTGCCGGATCTTTACGGTTTTGACATGGAAGTGTCGGACGCGATCGCGCAGGACTACCACACACCGCCGCGTCTCCTTGAGCGCGCCGAGTTCCCGGTTGATGAGGAGGTCTGGCTGACGCAGGCGGATGTGGTCAAAGGGGAAGACACTGTTGTGAAGCGTGCGCTGGCCTGGATCAAAGGTGTGGCCTATGCACACGATGTTGCCGTGTCCTCCCGGTTTTGTCATCCTGGCATGGACACACTTCGACTGACTGCCCAAGTCGAGAATCCGAACAGCCACCCGATCTCCGTCAAGGCCTACATCAAGCGTGACACCACGGTTGTGGATTCTATGGCGTTTGCCGACGACGGCCTGCACGGCGACGGGAAGACGGACGATGGCCTCTGGGGGCTGACATGGAGGCTCCCTGCCAACGAGGAGATGTACAGCGCCACCGTCGTCACGACTGATCCCGTCGACAAGAGCGTCTACTCCATGCCGTTCAGTGCACGGTTCACTACCGCCGGGCCGATCGTGTTCCAGCACTTGTCTGCGAGAAAGCACTCTGGCGATCTTGTGGTGTTTGAGAACCCCGCTGTCTGTAATCATGGCCTCACGGTCGTCGTCCCGAGTGTAACGGGTACTCTTCGAAAGCTGGAGGGGGACACCGTCATCGACAGAGTGTACAACGCGAGGATCACCTATGGCGATATTCCTCCAGACAGTGTCATAGGCACATCCCGGTTCTATTCGTTGACTCTTCGATCTCCTGCCGATAGCATCCGACTCGGCGTGGATCTGGCGAGCGATGGGTTCACCTATTGGACGGACACGCTGACGTTCTACTTCCCCGACGCCGTAGCGGACAAGCACCTCAGTGTGATCCCAATTGATTTTGCGCTGCACCAGAACTACCCGAATCCATTCAACCCGAGCACGACCATCAACTACGGGTTGCCAAACGCGTCTGAGGTTCGGTTAGCCGTGTACGACCTGCTCGGTCGAGAGGTGTCAGTGCTTGTGAACGGGAGGAAGGATGCGGGAGTTCATGAGGTTAGGTTCGATGGCTCGGGGCTATCGAGCGGAGTGTATCTCTACAGGCTGACTGCGGGCTCCTTCGTTCAGACTCGGAAGATGATCGTCGTGCGTTAGGTTCTCGGCGGATAGCCAGGCAAAAAAGAAACGCCGCTGGTTAGAGCGGCGTTTCGTGCCTGGAAGAGAGGGCATCAACACAACCAGTGTTCTACCGGCAGCCAAGCTCAGATGAAGAACGGCGCGAGCACCAGCGTGATCGTGCTCAGGAGCTTCACGAGAACGTGAAGGGACGGACCCGCGGTATCCTTGAACGGATCGCCGACCGTATCCCCCACGACCGCGGCCTTGTGCGGGTCGGAGCGCTTCCCGCCCAGGGCGCCGGTTTCGATATACTTCTTCGCGTTGTCCCACGCCCCGCCCCCGTTGTTGAGGAACAAGGCGACCAGGATGCCGGTAATCGTCCCGACCATCAGCAAACCGCCGACTACTTCGGCTCCCGTGGCGCCCGCGGCCGGTGCACCCATGGCGTAGTACAGCCAGCGGAACACCAGACCAACCGCGACCGGTAGCAGCACAACGAGAAGCCCCGGCGCGACCATCTCTTTCAAAGCGGACTTCGTCGCGATGTCCACACACTGCTTGTAGTCCGGCTTGGATGTGCCCGCCATGATTCCCGGGTTGTTTTTGAACTGCTCCCGGACGTTTTCAATGATCGACTGTGCCGCCTTTCCGACGGCCTTGATCGCGAGCGATGAGAAGAGGAACACCAGCACTGCGCCAAGCATCGCGCCAACGAAGACTTCGGGTTTGTTCAGGTTGATGATGGGCTCGAACGATGGCATATACGCACGCACTTCGTCGATGTAGGCGCTGAACAGCAGGAACGCAGCCAGAGCCGCCGAACCGACAGCGTAACCCTTTGTGAGCGCTTTCGTGGTGTTTCCAACCGAATCAAGCCGGTCAGTCCGGTCGCGGATCTCCTTCGGCTGCTGGCTCATCTCGATGATACCGCCGGCGTTGTCCGTGATCGGTCCGAACGTGTCCATGGCCAGAATGTAGGCGGCCGTTGAGAGCATTCCCATCGTGGCTACCGCCGTGCCAAACAGGCCGGCATGCTGGAGTCCGGAGCTGTCTCCAAGGTAGTATGCGCCCACAATTGCAGAAGCGATAACCAGAACCGGGAATCCGGTGGATTCCATGCCGACGGCGATGCCGCTGATGATGTTTGTGGCCGGGCCGGTCTTGGAGGCATCAGCGATTGCCCGCACCGGACGGTACCTGTAGTCGGTGTAGTAGATGGTGATGAGGACGAACGCAAGCGCAGTCACCATGCCGACCACCCCGCACAGGAAGAAATGGAGGTAGTAGTCGGGGCCGAGCAGCCAGCGGGATGCCACAAAGAAGCCGATCATGGCGAGCACGGAGGTCACATAGAAGCCGCGGTTCAGGGCCTTCATCGGGTCTTCCTTGTCGGTCGTGCGCACGATCATGATGCCGATCATGGAGGCGATGATACCGAACGCACGGGCTACCAGCGGAAAGAGGAGGACGCCGATCAGCGGGAGACCCTGTGATTCAAAGACGCCCACGTTTGCCCGATACAGAGCAGCAGCGAGGATCATGGCGCCGATATTCTCTGCCGCCGTGGATTCGAAGAGGTCGGCGCCGCGGCCTGCACAATCACCGACGTTGTCTCCCACAAGGTCCGCAATAACAGCTGGGTTCCGGGGATCGTCTTCCGGAATTCCCGCCTCCACCTTGCCGACAAGGTCGGCACCTACATCCGCAGCCTTCGTGTAGATTCCGCCTCCGAGCTGGGCAAAGAGTGCCACGAAGCTCGCCCCGAATCCGTAGCCCACGATGAGGAGGGGGATCTTCGAGATGTCATCGGTCACCCCCGCCGCCTGCACAATGGCAAACAGTCCGGCCACGCCGAGCAGACTCATGGCGACGACGAAAAAGCCTGAGACGGCTCCGCCGCGCAGGGCAGGCTGCAATGCGCTGTTCATATTCTTCAGCGCGCCCGCGGCCGTACGGATATTCGAGCGAATGGCCACCCACATCCCCATATACCCGGCGGCAACAGAACAGGCAGCGCCGAAAACGAACGAAAGGGTCGTCCAGAGGGCAAGCGCTCCCGTGCTCGCAGGATCATGGTCGGTGTGCCCACGCGCGAATGCGTACAGGATGTAGATCAGGCATGCGAGCGCAATGGCAAAGTAGATGATGGTTCGGTACTGGCGGGCCAGAAACGCCTCGGCACCGGCTTTGATCGCGTCTGAGATCTCGCGCATCTTGTCCGTCCCTGTGTCGCGCTTCAGGACGTTGCGGATCAGGTAGAACGCGAAGAGCAGACCAAGAACACTGATGCCCAGAATGAAGGTCAGTTCCATAGTGGAGAAGTCACTCCTTTCTCTGCTGGTTGGATTGAATGTACGAATCTGATTTCGGAGGTGTGCGCAATACCTTGATGAAGAAGTAGACGGCGAATGCGGTGACGATCGCCATGGTGACGATCATCATCAGGATGGCTCCTGTGGTCATGTGCCGGACTCCTTTCCCCTGGGCCGCCTGCGTGCGGCAGTGTACACCATAAGACAGACGCCGACGAAGACGGCAGTCAACAAAGCCCGTGACGCACTGACAAGGGTGAGACTCGTCTGCAAATGCTCGAGCTGTGCAGGGTCTGTGGTCGCCGCGATCTGCTCGCGGAGGCCTGTGTTGAGGACCATCTTGATCAGGGATCCGTTATCCAGGATCCACCCGTTCCCTGCCAGCAGACTGTTCCAGGCTCCCGCCCAGTCGCCGCCCATCGGCGAGAAGACCGATCCGATGAACACAAAGAGGAGGAAGAGGGGGGTGATGTATTTGATAATGAACTTGTACGGGATCGGAACCGTCATATCCGCTCCGCTGGTGATCTCCCTCCATCCCTTGTCGATGCCGAAGATCCAGGAGAATACAATTGATTCGGCGAGGGCGAAAACGACGAGGGAGACAGTCCCTGCCCAGTAGTCGTATTCGCTGAACACGCCGTAGTTATAGAAGAACACCGTGGGGAGACCCATGACCAGAACCAGGGCGCCAAAAGACCAGGCCGACTTCTCGCGGCCCCAGTTGAACTCATCCTGCAGAAATCCCATCCACGGGGTCCCCATCGCCAGGGATGACGTGATACCCGCGAAGAAGAGGAGTCCGAACCAGAACACTCCGGCGATCGCGGCGAGGACAGGGCCCCAGTTCTCAAAGAGGAATGGCATGGTCTGGAATGCCATCCCGAAACCCGCGTTCTCTTTCACCCAGTCGAGACCAAGATAGCCGGCGGCGATCGGGATCACGATCGAACTGCCGAGAACGACTTCCACGAACTCGTTCATCCAACCGGCGGACATAGCGTTCAGGGCGACGTCGTCTTTCGCCTTGACATAGGCGGCGTAACAGTGGATGGTTCCCATGCCGACCGAGAGGGTGAAAAAGATCTGTCCGGCCGCGGCCAGCCAGACCTTCGGGTTCGCCAGGGAATCGAACTGTGGAGACCAGAGGAAATTCAGGCCTGCCCAGGCGCTGGCATCGGGATGGGACGCGCTTGCGCCGGAGGTGCCGAGCGTGAGCCCTCGGATGGCCAGGAACACCCCGAACAAAATGAGGAGGGGCATCCCGATCTTGGCAGTCTTCTCAACCCCGCCACTCAGCCCGCGCGAGAGAATCCATGTGTTCAGCAAAAGACAGAGGATGTAGAACACCGGGGCTTCGAAAGGGATCCCGGTGGTGGTGGTCGTGATGTCGACGTAGTTGAGGAAAAAGTTCGCTACTTCTGTCTGGGACATTCCGTCGAATGTGCGGCCGATAGAGTGCATCACATAAGACATGGTCCAGGATTCAATGTAGCAGTAGTAGGCCGCCACGGCGAGGTTCGTCCATATGCCGAACACGCCGAAATACTTCCAGAGTCTCTGGCGCGCCATGGTATCCAGCATGAACGGGGCGGAATGGTGCCCGCGCATTCCCCCGAACCGACCCATGGCCCATTCGATCCAGAGGAGCGGAATGCCCATGACAAGGAAAGAAACCAGATAGGGGATGATGAATGCGCCGCCACCGTTGTTGATGGCCTGAACGGGGAAGCGGAGGAAGTTGCCAAGGCCGACTGCATTTCCGGCCATCGCCAGGACAAGCCCTACGCGTGTCCCCCAGCGCTCAGTGTTTGTAGACATAGCGCTCCTTTGTTCCGGTCCGTGCTGCATGCCCCGTCCGTCTGCGGAGGGGCTACAGCGAACCGGTTACACCGCTTCCGGACCGCATGGCAGGGCGCCCTGCGGTGAGCGGAAGCATCGTGATGATAACGGGAAGAACAGAATACACTAGCGCGAGAAGCAGAACCAGGGTTGTGAGAAGGTTCATGCGGTATTACGATGCCGGAGTCGTGTCCCGGGCTTCGGCAGGCGCGGGCGCTTCTTTGCCCTTGCTCATCCGGTGCCGCAGGTATTTGATAATCAGCGGAAGCACAGAAATGGTCACAACGACGATAATCACATACTCGATGTGGTGCTCGATCCCCGGGATTAAGCGTCCGAGGAAGTACCCGGTCAGCGTCATGCTGGCTATCCAGAAGATCGCACCAAAGACGTTGAAGGACGCGAACCTGCGGTATTTCATCTCGGCTATGCCGGCTACCACAGGAGCGAACGTGCGTGCAAAGGGGATGAACTGGGCGAGGACAATGGTGATGCCGCCATACTTCTCGTAGAATTCTCTGGTCTTGATCAGATGGTCCCGCCGGAACCATCGCGACTGAGGGCGGTTGTAAAGGGCATGGCCGGCTTTAAGCCCGATCATGTACCCGGTCGCATTGCCGCTGATGGCGGCAATACACAGCAATGGGATGAGGAGGCGTATGTCTAGCTGTCCGCGCGCGGCAAAGAGCCCGGCCGTGACCAGCAGTGAGTCTCCGGGCAGGAAAAACCCCACCAGCAATCCTGTTTCAGAAAAGATGATGGCAAAAAGGCCAATGTAGCCCCCCCAGATGACAATCTCTTCAAGCGTCGGCAGCTGTTCGAACACGAGCCCTCAAGTTGTTGTTGAGACAAGTCAAGATACGACCTTTGCGGAAAAGACACAACGGGAAAGTGCCCGGCCTTGCGAGTGGAGCCGCATGGTTGTATCTTCTACACTATGCACAGCATGTGGACCGCGTGACACTACCAGCGATGACATCGGTACTGGACCAACCGGTACAGTTTGTGAAGGGCGTCGGCCCCAAGAAAGGCGACGCCCTGGCGAGCGTTGGGGTCTCTACGATCGGCGACCTGCTGATGTATGTGCCACGGCGCTACCTTGACCGCACAACGGTTGCCACGATCGCCCAGGTGCGACGGCTGGCCCTTGCGAACGGCACCACGGCAGAAACAGACGTCCGGCGCGAAGTTACCGTGCTGGGTGACGTGCGTTCGTACAGGGTGCTCGGCGCCGGCCGCAAAGCCCGTTTTATGATTGTCCTCGGGGATGACACGGGCTCACTCCAATGCGTCTGGTTCGGGGGCGTCCACTACTGGAAAACCAGGTTCAAGGTGGGTGACCGGCTCGCCGTTTCAGGGCAGCCCTCGCTCTTCGGTGCGATCCTGCAGTTCGTGCATCCCGATGTGGACTGGATTGAATCCCGCGGAGAGGGGGGAGAAGGCGGAGATGAGTGGGGCCGTTTGCTCCATGGCGATGGCCTGATTCCACTCTACGCGAGCACGCAGGATCTCACGCGGGTTGGACTGGACAGCGGAGGTTTTCGCCGCCTGCTGATGCATGTCATCCGGCAACACCTGGACACGCTCGAGGACCCCCTTCCCGAATCCCTTCGCCAGCAACACCACCTGATGCCGTGGACCATGGCCATCCGGAGCGCACATTTTCCGCGGACCGATGCCGACATCCCCGAAGCTCTCCGCCGGTTGAAATATCAGGAACTCTTCGAGTTCCAGCTCAAGCTTGCGCTGCAGCGCAGACGGACAAAACAGGAATCGAGGGGGATCACGTTCAGGGTGCAGAGCAAACTCGCCCGGGACTTTGTCGACGGATTGCCGTTCACACTGACTCCGGCACAGACGAAAGTGGTGCGCGAGATTCTGGATGACATGGGATCAGAGCATCCGATGCATCGGCTCCTGCAGGGTGATGTCGGGAGCGGCAAGACAGTCGTGGCCCTCATAGCGATGCTCGTTGCCGTCGACAGCGGATACCAGGCTGTGTTCGTGGCGCCGACGGAAATCCTCGCGGAGCAGCACTTCCGCACCATGCGGGCGCTGCTGGGCGGTCTTCCGGTCCAGCACAGGCTGCTGGTCGGCGCACAACGGTCAAAGTTGCGCCGTGATGTCCTGGAGGACATCCAGTCAGGCGGGGCACAGATCATCGTCGGCACACATGCGGTGTTCGAGGATGAGGTCCGGTTCTCCCGGCTGGGCCTGGCGGTGATCGATGAGCAGCACCGGTTCGGGGTGCTCCAGCGCGCGCGGATCCGTGCGAAGGGCGAAAACCCGGATGTGCTGATCATGACGGCTACGCCGATTCCCCGGACGCTTTCGCTGACGCTCTATGGCGATCTGGATGTTTCGGTCATAACAGCCCTCCCCTCCGGCCGGCGCCCGATCAAGACGGTCCTGAAGTTCGATGACGAGAAGGAGGGGGTCTACGGGTTCGTCCGTGAGCAGATCACGGCTGGCCGGCAGGCATATTTTGTCTATCCGCTCATCGAGGAGTCGGAGGCGCTGGACCTGAAGGCGGCTACGGTGCACGTTGCCCACCTGCAGGAGCAGGTGTTTCCGGACCTCCGGGTGGGCCTGCTGCACGGCAGGCTGACGTCGGACGAAAAAGATGCCGTCATGGCTCAATTCCTGAGCCGGGAGCTGGATATACTGGTGGCCACCACGGTGATTGAGGTGGGGATTGACGTGGCGAACGCGTCGGTGATGGTCATTGAGAACGCCGAGCGGTTCGGCCTCTCACAGCTCCACCAGTTGCGGGGTCGGGTCGGGCGCGGAAGCGACCAGTCCTACTGTATCCTGATGACCCAACGGTGGCTGGCCCAGCGGGCCCGGAGGGCGGGGGGGGCGCTTGCCAACCAGGAATCGCTCGAACAGTACCGCGCGGCAGAACAACGGCTCGCCACGATGGTCCGGACCACTGACGGGTTCGCGATCGCGGAGGCGGACCTCGCCCTCCGGGGCCCCGGGGATTTCTTCGGCACGCGGCAGAGCGGCATGCCGGAGTTCCGTGTCGCGAACCCGGTGACCGACGTCGCGCTTCTCACCCTTGCACGCGACGATGCCTTCGCCATCGTCGCGGAAGATCCGCAGCTCCGTCGCGACGATCATCGGACGCTCGCCGGACATCTTCGCTCCCGTTTTCAGAAGGAGCTCATGTTGATGCAAACCGGATGAAAATCACACTTTTTTCTTGACTCAGATGCAGAATTGCTTATA